>JAEEGF011170212.1_pt1 | contig 38735 bp, 41 predicted proteins | sample 9134171 | NCBI WGS metagenome assembly JAEEGF01 (sample SAMN16246542, study PRJNA631951) | gut metagenome | biome: gut microbiome; feature: rumen; material: AP-attached | host: Bos | place: Iran: Karaj | collected 2018-10 | reverse complement strand
CGACTGCTGACCTAGCCTTTTCAGCAATCATGGCATCTTTTTCACCGAATATCTGTCTTCGTTCAGAATGACCTAAGATTACATATTGGCAGAAAGGCTTAAGCATGTTATAGCTGATCTCACCGGTAAAAGCTCCTGAAGCATTTGCATTCATGTTCTGTGCTCCCAGTTTGATCTGGGTGTTTCTGATGCAGAACGATACGCTTGGTATGTCGATGGCCGGTGGACAGATGAGGATATCTACTTCAGTATAATCACCGACAGCTTCCGCCAGCTTTTCTGACAGGTTAACTGCCTCGTCCAAAGTTCCATTCATCTTCCAGTTTCCGGCTACGAGATACTTACGCATGATTAAGCTCCATATTTTTCAAGTTTTCCTGCGCACGCCAATGCCAAAGGCATGATATTGACTGCAGGTATATTTACTAATGAACCGAATCTGCATTCGGATTCACCAAATTTTTTGATTTTGTCATATCTGGTAAGATTTGAATTTATGAGAAGTGGTACGCCGTGCCAACTATGGCTCTTCATCATGGCAGGCGTCGAATGATCTCCGCAGACTACCAGACAATCAGGTTTGAGCTTGAGTATATCTGGTATCCATTTGTCCACGTCTTCAATCACTTTGACTTTCCTCATAAAGTCTCCGTCCTCACCTGCTGCGTCAGTGCCTTTAACATGAACAAAGAAGAATGTATATTTATCCCATACTTCCTTGAGTGTATTGATCTCATCTTCAATCGTTGTTCCGGTCTTCAGTACATCCATTCCAACTACTTTAGCGAGTCCTCTATACATGGGATATGCTGCGATGGCTGCACAATTAAGCCCGTATCGTTCTTTCATGGAAGGAAGATCAGGCTTTGAGGATATACCGCGAAGCAAGATCATATTAGCCTTGGGCTGGACTTTCAGAGTTTCCTGAACTTCTTTCAGGAATTTATTGAGTACATCGGCTGCCTTCTGTGCTCCTTCGCTCAAGGCGACAGCGGGCAGCGGTTTAACGCCGCACTGCTGGGGATCAGTATCGGCTATATCTGCTGAGAGACCTTTACCTCTTAAAACAACTACACATCGATGGTCTTTTACAGAACGGACAATGACCTTAACTCCATCGAATTCCATGCCATCGATCTGATCGCAGATCAATCTGCTTTCGGAAGTGGGGATTCGTCCTGCACGTCGGTCAGTTATATTCCCGTTCTTGTCTAAAGTACAGAAGTTTGCACGGATACAGATATCGCCCTCCTCGATTGGGAAATCGATTCCCAATGCTTCGAGGATACCTCTTCCGATAAGGTATTTGATTGGATCATAGCCAAATAGCCCCAAATGTCCGGGGCCGCTTCCAGGTGTGATTCCTGCACCGACAGGTAATGAAAGACCGACCTCTGATTTATAAGCCAGTTTATCGAGGTTTGGTGTCTTGGCTGTTTCGAGTTCTGTCAGTTCAGTCTTAGGATCTGGAAGTCCGCCCAATCCATCGAAGACCAACATGACGATCTTGGATTCAGTTTCTTTATATTGTTTCTTGACTACGTCTATAAGTGTTTCCATGTTTTCTATGTCCTATTCCATATCATCAAGTGCATCGAGACCGGGAAGAATCTCTCCGCTGAGGAATTTCAATGATGCACCGCCGCCGGTGGATACAAAGCTCATCTTAGGAGCATAACCCCAGTTAGTGACGACTTCGGCTGTTGAACCTCCGCCAATGATGGTCTGCCCTTTCATTTCAGATACGAATTTGACCATTTCACGGGTCCCAGTAGAGAAAGCAGGTACTTCATAGATACCGCTGGGACCGTTCCAGAAAAGTGTTGCCAATGGTTCTAGCTTGGATTTGAAGAGTTCTATCGTTTCAGTTCCCATGTCGACGATTCGCATATCCTGCGGGATTGCATCAACTTTAACGTTCCTGATTGCCGCTTCATTGGTGCCAACTTCTGTCACGACAACGTCGTTCGGAAGAACGACTTCTACTTTGTTCATCTTGGCCAGATCGAGCAGATAGGATGCTTGTTCGATATTCGTATCGAGCAAGGACGCTCCTACTTCATAGCCTTTAGCTTTAAGGAACGTTGCTGCCATACCTCCGCCGATGATGATGCGGTCGACCTTGGATACGATATTCTCGATAAGAGCGACTTTATCTTCAACTTTTGCACCTCCCAGCATGACGCCAAACGGCTGTTTCGGTTCGTCAAGGATGGAGCCAAGGGTCTTGATCTCTTTATCTAAAAGGAAGCCACAGACAGACGGAAGATACTTGGTAACGCCAACTATGGATGCATGTTTTCTGTGAGCAGTACCAAATGCGTCATCACAGTAGATTTCTCCGAGATCAGCAAGCTCTTTGGCGAATTCCGGTACGTTCTTCTCTTCTTCTTCATGGAACCTGAGGTTTTCAAGCATCACGACGTCTCCGTCTTTCATGCCCATGACGATCTTCTTGGTCGCATCACCGATACAATCCGGAGCCATCTTTACCGGTTTATCGATCAGTTCAGAAAGTCTTTTTGCGACTGGTGCTAATGAATATTTGGGATTAGGTTCACCTTTAGGTCTTCCCATGTGTGAACAGAGGATTATCTTAGCGTTATTGGATAAAAGGTATTTGATGGTTGGAAGAGCTTCGATGATACGATTCTCGTTGGTAATGATGCCTTTTTCCTCATCCATAGGAACATTGAAATCGACACGGGTAAGTACTCTCTTGGATGTAACATTGATGTCTCTTAAGCTTTTCTTCTGCATTTGAAACACCCTCTCCCTCTATCTATATTATTTACTTATCAGTTCAAATGCGGCAGCGAATATGCCGTCGCGGTCTATTCCATAATTGTGTCTGAGGATGGACTGAGGTCCATGCTCGACGAATTCGTCAGGTATACCTAATGAATGCGACTTGAATTCTATATCCATGTTTTTGAGTTTCTCTATGACATTTGCCCCAAATCCTGAAGCTAAAACGTTTTCTTCAACAGTCAAAAGATGCTTAGTATTCGAAACTGATGCGGAAATTTTATCGATGTCGATTGGAGAAGCAAAGACTGGGTCGATGACGGTAGCTTCATAACCTTTTTCAGCGAGCATCTTAGCCGCTTCGAGTGCCTCATTGACGCAAAAACCGATTGGGACGATCGTGATATCTTTTCCTGTTCTCAGCACTTCTGCCTTTCCAATCTCGATGGGAATAAAGTCTTTTATGATCTCAGCTCCGATAGCTGAACCTCTGGGATATCGGATTGCCATGGGATGATTTGATTTGTAGACAGATGTATAGAGAAGCTGTCTCAGCATGTTTTCATCTCTGGGAGCGGCAACATTTAGATTTGGAATAAGCGGTAGATAAGACAGATCAAAGATGCCTTGATGAGTTTTTCCGTCATCTCCTACGATTCCGCCTCGGTCGACCGCGAAGGTTATGGGAAGATTCTGTAACGCAACATCGTGGATGATCTGATCGAAACTTCTTTGTAAGAAAGTTGAATAAATAGCTACTACTGGACGGATGCCTTCTGTTGCCAGACCCGCAGCGAATGTGACAGCATGCTGTTCACAGATACCGACATCCATGATGCGTTTGGGAAACTCTTTCTGAAGTTCAGTTAGGCAGTTTCCGTCAGGCATAGCTGGGGTTATAACGACTACTTTGTCGTCCTTTTCCATGATGTCTTTCATTGTGTCTGCAAATACTTGAGAATATGTAGGTGCAGTCCTGGGTTTACTGCCGGCGGGAGATACACCATGATATTTTGATGGATCATCTTCAGCCGGTTTGTAGCCCTTCCCTTTTGTTGTTATCACATGAATCAGAACGGATTTTTTGTCGTAATCACGTGCTTTTTTGAAGGCGCTCTCTAGTTCTTTTATGTTGTGACCGTTGACCGGACCAAGATATGCAAGCCCTAGATTTTCCCAGAGTGTTGTAGGAAGGACATAACTTTTAACTGAGCGTTTTACCTTACGCATCCATCCCCAGATCGCTCTTCCTGGTTTATTCGAATTGAATATTTTTTTGCCTTGTTCAGCGCCTTTGTAGTAATGATAATCAAATCTAACTTTACCCAATAATTTTGAGAAAACACCTGTCGTTGGTGAAATAGACATTCCATTATCGTTCAATATAACGATGATCTTTGTATCTGATGACAGAACGTTATTAAGCGCTTCGTATGCCATACCTCCGGTGATTGATCCGTCGCCAATTACTGCAATAACGTTGTAGTCATCTTTGTTCATGTCACGTGCAACAGCCATGCCGACTGCTGCCGAGATCGATGTTGATGCATGTCCGGCTACGAATGAATCATATACGCTCTCATCTCTGTTTGGGAAACCCGAGATGCCTTTATACTGACGCTGAGAATGGAATGCTTCACGTCGTCCGGTAAGGATCTTATGTGCATATGCCTGATGCCCTACATCCCAAATGATCTTGTCTTTTGGAGCATTGAATACACGATGGAGTGCTATCGTTAGATCCACTGCACCGAGTGATGATGCAAGGTGTCCTCCGGTCTGATTTACGGTTTCTATTATTTCATGTCTGATCTCTTCAGCAAGCTTTGGGAGATCCTTTTCTGACAGTCTTTTTAGATCCTTAGGATCATTGATCTTATCAAGTAAATCAGCCATATACGTAATTATAATTTATGGAATAATATCGTACAATTAAATACACATCATTTTGATTTGAATGGATTTATATGATCCCTTTGATAATACTCGGTGTCGTACTGCTGCTTATCATCATTCGGACACTGATAAAGATTAAAATCGAGATATGGCAGATCATGCTGTTTGGTGCTATTGCAGTATTATGTACTCTGCAGATAACACCTATCGATGCATTTCATTCAATAGATTTTGATGTCATCGTCCTGCTCTTTTGTATGTTTATTATTGGAAATGCATTGAATGACAGTGGTTATCTCATTGATGTAGCACATCGTATCTTCGACAAAGTCAAAAGTACAGACATGTTGTTATTTGTATTCATTTTGACAGTCGGGATCTTTTCTATGATCTTTACTAATGACACGATAGCTATCATAGGTTCTATTCTGTGCTTTGCAATATGCAAGGACTGTGATCTTAATGCGAAACTATTTCTTTTGACATTAGCTGTTTCGATTACAAGTTTATGTATCCTTAGTCCCATCGGTAGTCCGCAAAACCTTTTGATTGCCTCTTCTGCAGTCTTTCAAAACGCATTTGTTGAATTCTTTATTTACCAAATTATTCCTACAACACTTTCAGTTGTTTTCATTTTCTTGTTCATAAGGCTGATGCTGACTAAGAAACAGATTTCATTTAATTCTGATTCTGTATGTCGTATCAAAGATATCAAGCTTTATCATATTTCGAGAATAAGCATCATACTGATGCTTGTGTTGATAATATTGAAGATAATACTCAATCATTTTGTTCCTTCTTTTGATTTCAAATTCATGTATATAGCTATTGCTGGAGCCTTACCTATCGTTCTTTTCTCAAACGAAAGGATCAAGATGATCAAGGAAGTCGATTGGCGAACATTGATCTTCTTCTGTTCAATGTTTATCCTAATGAAAGCAGTTTGGGATTCTCAAACGATGCAGGAATTGATTACTAATCTTCCAAGCAATGCCAATGATACGACTACGGTTTATCTTATTGGACTACTCATTAGCCAGCTGATTTCCAATGTTCCTTTAGTTACGCTTTATCTTCCTATTCTTGAGTCGACAGGATCTGGGATCCTTTCATATTTTGCCCTTCTTGCGGGAAGCACATTGGCTGGCAATTTAACGATTCTTGGCGCAGCCAGCAATGTGATTGTTATCCAGCAAGGTGAACGAGAAGGAATTACAATATCGTTTTGGGATTTCTTTAAGATCGGATTACCAATATGCTTTGTACAGTCTGTGATTTATATTATTTACTTCAAACTGTTATCATTGTTTATAGCTTAGAGGTGAATTGAAATGGCTAAAGATAAAGATAATATTCTTTTGAATGCGATACACGAACACGATGACCATATTGAAAGTCACAAGCATGAGCATATCCGCTTTAATGATAAAGGAGAACTGGAAAGATATGTTCATGAGCATCTTGATGAGAATGAGAATGTCCCTCATCATCATCATTCTAAGGAAGAAAAGAAACGACAGACTAATCGTATTGCAAAAGCCATCGGTCATCTTCAGCATATCCAGACTATGATCGATAATGATGTCGACTGTTCTGAAGTCTTGATTCAGCTCTCAGCTGTAAGAGCTGCCATCAATAACCTGGGTAAATCTATCATCAATGAACATCTCGAACACTGCATCACTCATGCTATGGCATATGGTGATATGCAGACCCTCGAGGAATTTGAAAAGTCCATCGATACGTTCTTCAAATAATCATGAGTGAATTTCTTCAGAGTCTTGATATCCCGGCCGAACTGGTCGTCCTCTTAGGTTCGATGATTCCTATTGTCGAATTAAGAGGTGCTATTCCCATCGGAATTGCTGCCGATCTCCCTTGGTATGAAGTTTATTTAATTGCCGTCATCGGCAATATGATTCCAGTTCCCGTCATCCTTATTTTTATGGATTTTGTTGTCAAAGTATTCTCGCACATCCCTGCATGTAAACGTTTCTTTGAGTTTATCTTCGAAAAGACGACCGCTAAAGTTGAACGAGTAGAAAAATATCAAGAGATCGGACTTACGATATTTACCGCTATCCCTCTGCCCGTGACCGGAGCTTGGACTGCATCTATTGCTGCGAAGCTTCTGAACTTCGGAAGGAGAAAAGCCTTCTTCAGCATCCTTTTGGGTGTGATGATCTCCGGTGTTATCGTTACTACTCTTTCGTTGCTTGGATGGATTGGGGCTATTATTGCAGCAGTAGTACTTATCGGACTTGCAGTCTTCTATATAATGCGTAAAAAGAACAAACGAGTATCCAAACAGACTGACAAACAATAGTATTAACGATTTGACCCCCATTTGCGATTGTAGTTAAATAATCTATGCATCGCGTCCCTGTAGCTCAGCTGGATAGAGCAACTGCCTTCTAAGCAGTGGGTCGAGAGTTCGAATCTCTCTAGGGACGCCATTTTTATATCTATTCGACTATCGAGGAGTAGGATAAAGATATGAAAAGATTCGGAGTCATCTACCATCCTCATAACGACGCCGCTGTAAAACAGGCCGAGTATGTCAAAGAATACCTTACAAATAAAGGTTGTTCCTGTTGGACAGCTTCTGCTTGGGATTCTTGCGAATTCGAACCTAGAGTAAAAGAATCCGATATTGTTATCACTGCAGGTGGAGACGGAACAGTTCTGAGGGCGGCTCAAATTACCGCTAATTACAACGTCCCTATTGCCGGCATAAACCATGGAACATTGGGCTTTCTGACTGAAATTCCAAAGGATAAAGTCGATGAAGATCTTGATCGAATGCTAGCTGGTGATTACAGGTTAGATGAAAGATGTATCCTCGACGTTGATGTAATGCAGCCAAATAAGGAATTACAGTCCTTTCATGCTTTAAATGATGTCGTTATAGCCCGCGGAGAAATGGCCCGTCTTTTGGGGCTTAATGTCGTTATCAATGGGCAGAAGCTTACATATCTTAAATCTGATGGAATCGTATGTTCCACACCGACTGGATCGACTGGATATACATATGCATGTGGCGGTTCTGTCATGCATCCTTCTTCACGCAATCTGCAGATAGTCGGTATTGCACCTCATCTTACATTCAATCATCCCATTGTTTTATCTGCGGATTCAGTTATAGAAATAGAGATCTTTTCAGGTTATACCTGTACCATGAATATCGATGGACATATCAACTTGCCCATTATTGACCGCACCAAATTCAATGTCCGGATGAGCAAGCTAACCGTCCGATTCGTTCGATTTGGTGAAGATAATTTCTTTGAGAAACTGACTGATAAGCTGAGGACGAGACTATGAAACCTGAGATTCTAAATTCTGAACGTGCATTTGATGGCGCTGCAGTGCATCTTCGTATCGATACCATCAAACAGCAGGATGGTTCTGTCACTACCCGCGAAGTCATCGAGCACTCTGAAGCTGTTGCTGTACTGGCATTTGATGATGAAAGAAACGTCCTTCTGGTTAAACAGTGGCGTCATCCCCTTATGAAGGATTTGTTAGAGATCCCCGCCGGCTGTGTTGAACCTGGTGAAGATCCTGATGAGACTGTTGTACGTGAATTACAGGAAGAAACCGGCTATAAGCCTTTAGTCATCAAGAAACTGGGAGGATACTACTCTGCCCCAGGCTTTACCAATGAATACCTGCATATCTATGTAGCATCTAATCTAGTGGAATCAAGACTCCATGCCGAGGATACTGACGAAATCGAAGTGATCAAAGTTCCCTATGACGAGTTTGCAAACATGATCAGGCGCCGAGAAATCGAGGACGCCAAATCATTTATTGCGCTCTGTATGGTCCAGAATAAATTACTCGTGAAGTAGCTTGCCGCCAAGAACGTGGCAATGGATATGCATCACCATCTGGCGTCCGTCTTTACCGCAGTTGAAAATCGTCCTGTAGCCTGATTCAGCAATGCCTTCTAATTCTGCAATCTTCTTAGTCGTAAGAGCGATATGACCCATTAAAAGCTCATCATCCGGCTGAAGATCGTTCAATGTCGAGATATGCTTTTTAGGGACAATTAGAACATGCACAGGAGCCCTGGGATTAATATCTCTAAAAGCATATACGAGTTCATCTTCATATACTTTGGTGCTGGGTATATCACCTTTTATGATCTTACAAAACAGACAATCTTCCATGATGCTCAAATCCTTAAGAATATTTTTCTTGTTCAGTGACGCATTCGTTCTTTATATATCCTACCAAAGATTGTAATGCATCGACGACATGCGGTCGAATGTCTCCCCCGATAAGTACCAACATGATATCGTCATTGAGTTCTAAATTGCCTTGATTTAGCCAAACTTTTACATAGAAGATTCCAGGCATCTTATAGGTATCTTCTATTGCTTTTGTGACTTTAACATCATCATATGTGAAGAACATGCCTCTGACTGACTTTTGGGTATCTTCATTGAAGCGAACTTTTGCTTTTGGTGTCTCACGGACTATTCCGTTATGCACAAGATACATGCCGCATTTATTGGCATCATGAGATGTCTTTGCTTCCTTAAGCCATTCATCGACTGAAGGTCTATTCATCTGATTCACCTTCCCGTAAGAAATCTCCATGTATGCCGCCGGTCTTTTTAATGAGTCGAATATTAGAGATAAGAATGTCTTTCTGAACAGCTTTGCACATGTCATATATAGTCAGGGCTGCAATAGATACTGCAGTAAGAGCCTCCATCTCAACTCCGGTACGTCCGTCACAAGATACATAAGAACGGATCACTACACAGCACTTCTCTTCATTCAGATTCAGTTTAAGATCGATTCCATCGATCATGACCGGATGACACATGGGAATAATGTCGGGCGTATGTTTTGCGCCCATGATGCCGCCGATCTGTGCGACTGTCAGTACATCACCCTTTTTCATTCCTCCTGATTGGATCAACTGAAAGGTCTCTTTACTGACATAAACTTCTGCACCGGCAATAGCCACTCTTCTTGATGGTTGTTTGACTCCAACATCGACCATCTTGGCTCTTCCCTGGTCATTAAAATGAGTGAAATCTTCCATGTTCTGCATGTTGATTGCTCCGATAGAAAACTAAGATAATTATCCGCCAATCTCATTCATATTGCGAATAGACTGACTTGGAGAGTCTTTCGATAAATCTGGATGTCTTGCAGGCTTTGCTTCGATAGCATTTAAGAATTGCTGTCTCATGCCTTCGTCATCTAGTCCTTTGACAGAAAACTCTTGAGATGTATGAAGGCATGGTTTTATCTTACCGTCTGACATGAGTCTTAGACGGTTACAGGTACCACAGAAGTGGGAACTGATAGGATTGATTATACCTATACGTCCCTGACCACTCGGGAGTTTATACAGACGGGCTACTCCGCCGTCAAGATCGACTGGAACAAGTTCAGGCATCTTTTCAAGAACGATATCCCCGGAAACATAAGATTTGTCATCGAAATCAAAATTACCAGACATTGGCATGAGTTCAATAAACCGCATATCGACAGGGTATTTCTCAGTCATTCGACATAAATCTGGAATCTCATCATCATTGAATCCGCCAATCAGTACTGCGTTAATCTTGATCTTTTCAAATCCAACTGAAAGTGCTGAATCAATACCTTGTAATACATCATCAAGTTGTCCGACCCTAGTGATATAGCGGTATTTTTCAGGGACTAGTGTATCCATACTGATATTAACTCTAGTTACACCTGCTGACTTAAGAGCAAGTGCATATTTAGGAAGAAATGTTCCGTTAGTGGTGATGCAGATGTGATCAATGTGTGGAATTGCAGCAATCTGTTCACAGATTGGAATAATATTGGGTTTTGAGAGTGGCTCTCCACCAGTAATCCTAATCTTTTTAATCCCTAAAGAAACTGCAATCTGAATAGCTTTTATAAGCTCTTCCTGAGTGATAAGATCTGCATGTTTCTTTTTAGGAACGCCCTCTTCAGGCATACAATAACGGCATCTGAGATTGCATAGATCTGTTATCGATACTCTGAGATATGTTATATCACGGCCAAACTTATCTTTCATGTCTGCCTATTCTTATCAATATATTCTCTATAATATAACACTTTCCCTCGTTAAGACTATTCGAAAAGAAACAAAAAAGCCGGAGTATTATGGTACTCCGGCTATGCTAATTATATTTAACTAAAATCGATAAATATAAATTAATTACTTCATCTTTCGAACAATGGCTTCAGCAATTTCTAATGTACCCACTGCTTGATTACGCTTTTCCTCAGGAAGAAGATCCCAAGTTAATGACGTGCCCTCTTCAAGTACATCAGAGATTGCATTCTCTATCCTGTCTGCTGCTTCGTTCTCATCGATATGTCGGAGCATCATGACTGCTGAGAGCATCTGTGCAATTGGATTATCGATGTATTTACCCTTGTTTCTGGGATCTGAACCGTGAGTGGGTTCAAATAATGCATATTCGTCACCGATATTCGCACCAGGTGCAACACCTAGACCGCCGATGAGTCCAGAACAAAGATCGGAAAGGATATCACCATAGAGATTTGGAAGAACGAGTACTTCGTATTTTTCGGGACAAGTGACGAGCTGCATCGACATATTGTCAACAATAAGATCTTTGAATTCTATCTGTGGATACTTTTCAGCTACTTCCCTTGCAACTGCAAGATACATGCCATCAGTGAATTTCATGATATTGGCTTTATGAACAGCTACGAGGGATTTGCGATTATTTTTAAGAGCATATTTGAAACCCCAGTCGAGGATCCTTCGGCTTCCGGATTCTGAGATGGGTTTTATGCTTATACCAGAATCCTCTTTAATAATATGACCATCTGCTTTAAGTTTGGAAAGCAGTTCGAGAGTTTCGGGTTTTCCTTTCTCGTATTCGATACCGGCATAAAGGTCTTCGGTGTTCTCGCGGACGATAACAAGATCCACTTTTTCGCATCGAGATTTAATGCCAGGATATAATTTACATGGTCTGAGACACACATAAAGATCGAGCGACTGGCGTAACGCAACGTTTACTGATCGGAAACCAAATCCAACAGGTGTCGTGATAGGACCTTTCAATGCGACCTTATTTGTTTTGATGGATTCTAGGACGTGTTGAGGAAGCGGAGTTCCATATTTATCCATAACATCAGCGCCGGCTTGGACTTCATCCCAGACGATACTGACACCTGACTCTGCCACTACCCTTTTTGTAGCTTCAGTGATCTCTGGTCCGATACCGTCGCCGGGGATAAGAGTGATATTGTGTATCTTGTTCATTAGATATCAAAATCTCCATGTTTCTGAATATAAGGGATAAGACCACCCTCATCGAGGATCTTAAGCATAGCGGGAGGAATCGGAGTGAATGTAAGAGTGATATTCTTGGTGACATCAGTGACTGTTCCTGCTGCCATGTCTACGTCAAGAGTATCGCCGTCATCAATCTTGTCGGTATCGCATAAAAGGACGGGTAGACCTCGATTAATGGCATTGCGGAAGAAGATTCGTGCTACGCTCTTGGCAAGAACAGCACTGACTCCTGACATCTTGATGACTAAAGGTGCATGTTCGCGGGAAGAACCAAGACCAAAATTATTGCCTCCGACAACGAAATCGCCGGGCTTCACACGTGATGCAAATGTTGGATCAGCATCTTCGAGAACGTGTTTAGCCAATTCAGGAAGATTGCTCCTCAAATGAGCAAGTCGACCAGGAACGATATGATCGGTTGAGATACTGTCTCCGAATTTAAAAGCTCTGCCCTGCATCATTATGCCTCCTCTCTAGGATCTCGGATTTCGCCATAGATGGCACTATAAGCAGCTGTTTCCGGGCTGGCGAGATATACAAAGGCATTGGGATTGCCCATACGTCCTTTAAAGTTCCTATTTGCGGTGGAGAGACAGACTTCGCCGTCACCAAGGACGCCCTGATGGAGACCAAGACATGCCCCGCAACCCGGAGGCATGATTAGCGCACCGGCTTCGACAAGAGTTTTTATATAACCCAATTCAATTGCATCGAGAAGTATCTGCTTTGATGCTGGTGTAATGACCAGCCTGGTACCAGGAGCAGTATGTTTTCCTTTAAGAATGTTTGCTGCTATTGCAAGATCTTCGATACGTCCATTAGTACAAGTGCCGATTGAGACCTGATCGATATGAGTACCTGCTATTTCTTTAGCAGTCGAAGTATTATCAACTGTGTGCGGTTTAGATACTGTTGGTTCAAGAGTGGAAAGATCGATCTTTATGATTCTCTCGTATTCGGCTCCCAAATCAGCATCCAGAGGGATCCAAGTTTCTCCTCTACCGCGTGCTTCAAGATATTCCTTTGTAATATCATCAGATGGGAAGAGTCCGACTTTAGCACCTGCTTCAACAGCCATATTAGATATAGCTATTCGACCCGTCATAGGAATATTCCTGACAGAAGGACCTCCGAATTCGAGTGCTTTATAAGTGGCTCCGTCTGCACCGATCATACCGATCAAGTGAAGAATCAGATCCTTGGGGTATACGTTCTTCTGAAAATCACCTGTTAGTTCGATACGAATAGTTTCAGGGACACGGAACCAAGTCTTTCCAAGAGCAAATCCGACTGCTACATCGGAAGAACCCATGCCTGTGGAGAATGCACACATTGAACCGCCGGTTACTGTATGAGAATCAGCACCGATGATCACATCACCCGGTCTTGAATACTTTTCAGCAACGATCTGGTGGCAAACACCATTACCGACATCAGAGATGATACAACCCATGTCTTTAGCAAACTTACGAAGAAGGAGATGATCAGTAGATATCTGTGCGTTGGAACTTGGTGCAGCATGATCAAGGAAAAGAATGGTTCTCGAAGGATTAGCTAATGATTTGAATCCACTATTCAGGAACTCACGTACAGTGAGAGGACCAGTGGTATCCTGAACGAATGCTAGATCTAAAGGACATACGACAATCTCGCCGGCATGTACATCGTGTCCAACTTTTCGTGACAAGATCTTTTCAGATAATGTTTGTTTCATGATTTATCCTCTTATATGAGATTTGATTATCATAGCAAAACAAAGCGTTATAATAAAAATACAAAAGAGATGATTCAAGGAGGAATTCAATGGCTGATACTAAAAAGACGATCCTTCCCCTTAATTCATATAATCCTTATGACGAAAAAAGTCATGATCCTGACGAAAAGAAACTGGGAAAGCTTTACACCGAAGCGAAACAGACACAACGTGGTTCAGATCAGATTGTATTAGAGAAGATGGAATCTGAAAAACAAGAGATTATCGATGCACTTCTTGAACATATTGACAGGCTCAGCGAACAAGTAAAACGGCTAGGTTCTATACCTGTAAAATAACAAGATTAAAAATTTGTTATTTTACATACCGTTTAAATATGTATAAGTTTTTTCTTTCATAGAAGAATTGTCTTTACATTAAAATTTGTGATTTTTTTCTTAAAGTTTTTTCATATTTATATATCTAAATCTATTAATATAAAAATATTTTTGTTTGTTAATTAGACAAAATTATACTAATATCAATTGACTTCTATTTTCTTCCCATTTAACATTTGAAAATAAAGGTAGGATTTAAATTGAATACACTACCCTTGGTCAGTTCGGGTAAGAAGATTACATATTTCTTGCCTTTCCTTCTTGCTCTTGTAGATGCTCTCCTTGATTTATTGATTCCAACGCATATTAAAGTAATTCAGCTGGGTCCTCATTATTTCTTCTATCTGATGTTATTTGTTGCTGCATGGTTTCTTATTCAAGGCGTCTGGGCATGGATCTCAAAAAAGAAAGAGATCAAATATCAGCCTACAATCAAATTTACATCAGCTGTTCTCATACTATCAGGTGTTTTACTTATCCTTACAGATAAGACTATGACTTTGCCAAAGATATATTTCCCTTCTGTAAACAATGTATTGGCAAGTGCTGTTTCAGAAAGAGAAATCCTTTTAAAATGTACTTTCTACTCTCTTAGACTTTTGTTCTTTGGTATTGTTATCGGTGGTTTTGTCGGAATTGTTTCAGGAATCTTTATGGGTTGGAGTAAAAAGGTTAATTACTGGGCTTTTCCTATCTTACGTTTTATTGGTCCGCTTCCAACCGCAATTTGGATTCCTATCGCTCTTCTTGTATTTCCCGGTCTTTTCAGCGCCAGTGTGTTCATCGTTGCATTAACAATGTGGTTCCCATGTGCTGTCCAGACTTGTTCCGGAATTCAAAATGTTAGCAAGGGATACTATGATGTTGCCGACACCCTAGGTGCTGATAACAAATATCAGATACGCAGGATCGCCATTCCCGCGGCCATGCCACAAATTTTTGTCGGAATATTTTCCGGTGTAACGACCAGTTTTGTTTCATTGATGCTTGCCGAACTTATGGGAGCTCGATATGGAATCGGTTGGTATATTAACTGGAAACAGCAGATCATGGCTTACCAGAATGTTTGGGTAGCCCTGTTCATACTTGCCACCCTCTGTTTCCTAACAATCAAAGTTTTGTTTGTATTACGAAATAAGTTCCTCAGCTGGCAGGAGGGCATGATCCGATGGTAATCAATACACAATATGGACATATCGAGATCGATCACGTCTCTAAATACTTTGTTGACCCATTTGGAAACAAAGTATTGACAGTGAATGATGTAACTATAGATATCAAACCTGGTGAATTTGTTTGTTTAATGGGCCCTTCGGGTTGCGGTAAGACCACATTGTTGCGAACAATCGCTGGTCTTTTGAAAGCTGATGAAGGTACTATACATTTAGATAATGATCTAATTGAAAAGCCCGGCCCCGAACGCGGGCTTGTATTCCAAAATCCTGAATTATTCAAATGGATGAGCGTTGAAGAGAATGTTGCATTCGGACTCAAAGCAAGAGGTGTTTATAAAGAACAGAAAGATGATGTTCAGAAATTCATAGATTTGGTAGGTCTTAAAGGCTTTGAAAAGACCCTTCCCCATCATCTTTCCGGTGGTATGCAACAGCGTGCCGCTTTTGCTCGTGCCCTTATAAATCGTCCGAAAGTACTTCTGCTTGATGAACCTTTTGGTGCACTTGATGCTTTTACCCGAACTGCTCTTCAAAATCGTCTTGTCGATCTTTGGAAGAGATTTGGAATGACTTGTGTCATGGTCACGCATGATGTAGAGGAAGCAGTAGTATTGGCAACTAAGATTGTTGTCATGTCATCCAGACCTGCAACAGTAATCGATATAGTCGAAAACGACCTGTCTTATCCTAGGGATCGCAACAGCATGCATGCAATCGAATTAAAGAAGCAGATCCTTGAACAGCTTCACAGCGGAGAATTCTCTGACGAAGAGACTTACTCTGATGGGATTGAATAATGTTTAATAAATTGTTTGGCACTATAGCACTCAGCAACATTTCCAGAAGAAAGCAGTTAGTAGCTATTGTCTCTATTTGTATCATTATCAGCATTTTTCTGTTTGTTCTGGTCTGGGGTACTCTTGATGCTACCAAGGCAGGACTCAAACTCAATCAGGAAAGACATGGCGCTGATGTCGTTGTCTACCCTCTTGAATCAAAACTCGATGATTCTGGTATTTTATATTCTGGTGTCGCACAGTCGGTTTATATGCCATCAAGCATCTTGGATGAGATCGACAATGAATATGTCGACTCTATTACTACCCAGTACTTTTTACAGACCCTTCCTGGCGGAGGCTGTTGTTCAACAGAACTTGAACTGAGACTCGTAGGTATCGATTGGGATACTGATTTTTTGGTTAAACCATGGATCAAAGATAAGATAGATACATTAAAAGATGGTGAGATAATTGCCGGATGCAATGTCGATATTGAAGGGTTGGTTTCGCTGACTATCCTGAATTATCCGATGACCATCATATCCTCATTGGAACCCACAGGCTCTTTCCTTGATGATTCTGTCGTCTGTAATATTGGCCTGTTACGTAATCTGGCAAAGATCAATTTCCCGGAAAACCCTGATCCATTTTCTTCAATCACATGTGCTATGGTCAGACTCGATAAGAATGCTTCGATAGATACTTATCTTGATTCGATCATTGGAATCAGCGCGAATGTTATTTCGGTCACTGATCTTCAGATCAAACTTCAAAATGAGATCGGAATGTTCTCAACAATCCTGACACTGCTTCTCGCTGTGATCATGATACTTTGTGTAATTGCGATCTCATCTCAGTTCTACATGATGATCCACATGAGGATCAAAGAAGTCGGTTATCTCAGGAGCATCGGCATGACTCGTTCGCAGCTATTCAGGATGTTCATCATGGAATTTGGTCTGATAGGTCTTTCATCAGGTTTCTTCGGAAGTCTGATCGGTATGGCACTCATTGGTCCTATGATCAATTGGGTCAGGAGCAATCTAACCATGCCGGTGAGCGTTGTCGACATCAAATTCATGCTGATACATCTCCTCCTTGGAATCGTTATTACGCTCATGCTTTGTTTGATTTCTACTATCATCCCTTTGATAATCACTAACCGCTTATCACCACATGAAATGATCACGAAAGGAGAGCTGTAGTGTTTGAATTGACCATCGAAAAAGTAACAAAACAGTATTCCGGGAATGATTATCAGGCGGTGAAGTCCTGTGATATGAAGATAAAATCAGGGGATTTTATTTCTATTCAGGGTGAATCAGGTAGCGGGAAAAGTTCTTTACTTCTTATGATGAGTGGCCTTTTGCCACCAACATCAGGCAGAGTACTTTGGAATGGCGAAAGCATTTATGACATGTCAGATAATGCTCTTTCCATTTGGAGAAGCAAGAATGTCGGTTATCTATTCCAGAACGTTCAGCTTGTCCAAGCCCTAACAGTTCGTGAAAATATGCTCCTATCAAGATCCTTTGGGAATGATCCAACACTAGATATTGAAGCATTGATCACATTGTTCGGGTTGGAGGATGAAGCAAATAAACTTCCTAGTCTGCTCTCTGGAGGACAGAGACGACGTGCAATGATTGCATGTGTTTTATCTCGTGATCCACTCATCGTCTGTGCAGATGAACCGACAAATGATCTCGATTCTGTTTGGGCATCAAAGATCATGGCAATTCTTAATGATTTGAAGAAAAAAGACAAAGCAATCGTATTGGTTACACACGACTCTCGCTGGATCACTGATGATCAGATTCAGTATGTGATGGAAAATGGTGAATTAAATCAGGCCTAAACCAAGTGATTGGTAAATATAAAAACTAGGCAAAAAAAATTGGAGGCTAAATGAAGACAAAGGTATTCTCAATTTTGCTGGCAGCAGTCCTCGTGATCTCCTGCCTTGCAAGTGCATGCGGCAAGAAAGACGACAATTATGTAGTCCAGATTGCTTCCGGTGCAGCTCTTTGCAGTGCTCCCATTTACATTGCAATTGAGCAAGGTTTCTTAGATGAAGAAGGCGTAAGCTATTCTTACAACATGTCTGAAGGCAACCAGTGGGACCTCATGGCAGCCGGCAAGAACGATTACTGCTACGGCCTGCTCCCCACTTTCGTTCAGCGTATCGCTAATGGTTTCGACATGCAGATCGTCATGGGTGACCATTACGGATGTATCAACGCTGTTGCTTCTGACAAATCCGGTATCAAATCCATCAAAGACCTTAAAGGCAAGAGAGTTGGCATCCCCACTGGTATGGGTTCTGATCCCGCGATCATGCTCCAGCGAATGTTAGTTTATTATGGCATTCCTATCGAAGAGGTCGATCTCCAAGTATTTACTAATGCAGATCTCGCTCCTGCTCTTCAGGAAGACCGAATCGATGCATTCATCGCATGGGATCCGTATGCTTCTATCGTTGCTGGTTATGATGGTATCCATGAGATCTACAACCAGGCTAACGATCCTGCTACAAAGGATGAATACTGCTGTGTTACCGGTTTCCGAACGGGTTTCGTCAAAGATCATCCCGATGTTGCTAAGAAATTTGTTGCAGCTCTCTGTAAAGCATGTGACTGGATCGCAGCACATCCTGAAGAAGCCGCAAAGATCTCTTACGAGAAAGCATACATCGCTGATCCTGACTACGTATTCAACGGCAAACTTCTTGATACTTACCGATACGGTGGCAAATTCCAGGCTGCAAAAGATTCATTCATCCAGTGTGCAAAAGATCTTATGGATCTCAAGATTGTCAACATTAGTATGACTGCTGAACAGCTTGCAGATTCCTGTCACGAAAATGTAGGTCAAATCAAATAAGATAAGCAAAGCAAAAGGAATGTAAATGGATGTATCGATTAATCAATATATTGATCATCCATTTACTTCAAGGAGAACAAAAATGAAACGTGATAATGCTCTTCTTTCAGCTAAGCTGAGTGCATTGATAAAACTCACTGGACGAAAGCTCGTCGGCGTGAAGCTTGTCTATTCAAAAAAAGACTTTGATAAAGATGAAGCCAAGGAACTGACATCTCCATTGGAATATTGTGTGGTAGTCAAATCAGCTACTCTTGGCAACAGCTTGAAGCTACGAAAGCAATGTTCACAGTGCAGCGGAAGTACTTTTGCGTTGGGTTTCTCCGATCCAGGTGAGGGTTTTTATTCCGGTTGCAGTAGCTGCGAATTGGGCCTTTTTAAGGATCCAGATGTTGCTTTCAAGACTAATAATCAGCTCAAATATCTGCATCGTCCTCTCTACGGTGTAATAGTAAAACCATTTGAATGTTTTACTAAATCTGATCCGGATGTAGTACTGATTGTTGCTAATCCCCGAGAGTTGATGCGTGTAATGCAGGGTTATACCTGTCATTTCGGAATCTATCCTCATATCGCTTTGACAGGTAATCAAGCCGTTTGTATAGAAAGCACCACTACTCCCATCATCACAGATCAGATCAACTTATCCATGTTCTGTTCAGGTACTCGATATCTTGCCAAATGGAAGGATACCGAAGCTATTGCTGGTGTACCTTATGACAAGATCGAAGGTCTCATACAGGGACTTTTGGATACTGTCAGAGCGACAGAAATGGATGACCGAAAGAAAGAGATCATTGCAGATCTCGGAAAACTCGGTGTCGAGACCTCATGTATCACGATGGACGATGCATACTATCTTTTGATCGAACGTGAGAAGATCAAGAACAGAAAAACTAAAAGTAAAAAATAGCAACGCGCTTTTTCATTATTTCTCTTCTTAATTTGCAGCCATATCTCAAACATAGAGATGTGGCTGCACTACTTTTAGATATTTGATTTCATGTATAATAGAGTTAGCGGTGACCGGAAACGGCAACGACTGATATTTTTATAACAACTTAGATATTAAACCGCTTGGATCAGGCAGACCGAGACGGAATGAGTTTGATGACCTCCGTTTCGGAGGTATTTTTATTTAAGGGGTAATGAGTGAGATGAAAATTGGAATGATAGGTGCCGGACGAATGGCTAGATCTCTGGCGCAGACTCTTTCTCTTGCCGGATATGATGTCACTGCATCTTCTAGCAGGACATATTCAAATGCCATTTATCTACGTGACCTAATAGAAGGATTGACTGTTTATAAAGATCCACAGTTAGTTGTTGATGATTCTGATGTCATATTTTTGACTGTTTCCGATTCTCAAATTAAAACTGTATGTGACAATATCATTTGGAACGAGAATAAGACCGTTATTCATTGCAGCGGCGGAACATCTTTAGATGCACTCGATCATGCGAAAGAGCAGAAAGCTTCTGTCGGCATCATGCATCCGTGTGCTTCTTTCACTGACACACCAATTTCCATCCGAAGTATTTCTTTTGGGATCGCAGGTGACGAAAAATCGATTAAGATCATCAGAGAATTCGCCGAGAAACTGGAATGCAAGACCATCAGTATTACTGATTGTGGCCTATATCACGCGGGTTGCTGTATGGTCTCGAATTATACCGATGCTTTATTAAATAAAGTTGCCGATCTCTGGACAACCATGGGAATCGATAAAGAAGAGACAAAAGAAGCTCTGCTCCCAATGATGCAAAGCGTCATCGATAATCTAAAAGTAAAAAAGCTTTCAGAATGTCTTACTGGCCCAATCTCCCGTAACGATACTGAAACGATAAAAAAGCATCTCGTTTCAATTGATAAGATCGATGATGATGCGGGAAAGATTTACCGAGTACTGGGAAGAGAAACCGTCCGATTTGCTTTATCCAATGATCAGATCGATGCCGAAGAGGCATTTGGTTTATTAAAGATCCTCAATGAAAAGGAGGCGTAATGATGAACGTAAATGATTTTCTTAAGAAGAAAAAAGAGAACAGAAAGATCACCATCGTCACGGCTTATAACTACCCTATGGCCAAGATGGCAGATGATGCTGGTATCGACGCCGTACTAGTCGGCGATAGCTTAGGAATGGTGATGCTAGGATACGACAATACGATCCCCGTGACCATGGAAGACATGATCATGCACTGCAAAGCCGTATCACGGGGTCTTACAAATGCCATGCTCATTTGTGATATGCCTTTTATGAGTTATCAGGTTAGTACTAAAGATGCAATTAAGAATGCCGGACGCCTTATGCAGGAAGCCGGTGCCCATGCCGTTAAACTCGAAGGCGGCAAAGAAATAGCAGATACTGTTAAAAGACTTGTTGAACTCGGTATCCCCGTCATGGGACATATCGGTATGACACCCCAATCAGTATACAAATTCGGAGGATTCAAAGCTCAAGGCAAAACTGTGGCACAAGCTAAGAAACTCATTGAAGATGCACGTGCTTTACAGGAAGCCGGTGCTTTTTCTGTCGTTCTTGAAGTCGTTCCTGAAGAGCTAGCCGAGATAATCTCTAAAGAACTATATATCCCCACTATCGGCATCGGTGCCGGTAACAAGTGTGACGGACAGGTCCAGGTAATAACTGATTTGCTAGGTATGACAGCCGGATTTGTTCCCAAACATTCCAAGAAGATGGCAGATCTGTATAGTGCTGGTTTAGCTGGATTGAAAGAATATATAGATGCTGTCGAGAACAAAGGATTTCCTGATGAATCTACCTGCCCTCATTTGAAAGATGAAACTCTAAATGAGATCAAGAAAGGATAAGAATTAAATGAACATCAAGATTATAAGGTCAGTCAAGGAACTCGTTGAATACCGCGACACTCTTAAAGGAAAGGTAGGTTTGGTACCTACCATGGGTGCTCTTCATCTCGGTCATATGTCTCTAGTTGATCAGGCAGTTAAAGATAACGATTACGTAATCGTAAGTACCTTCGTCAACCCCACTCAGTTTGGAGCCGGAGAGGATTTTGATTCTTATCCCAGGACCGAAAAGGAAGATGTTGCACTTCTTGAGGAACATCATGCAACTGCCGTTTTCATTCCAAAAGCCTCTGACATGTATCCCGAAGGGTATAACTCTTGGGTCGAAGTATTTGATGTGACCCAGAAACTAGAAGGGGCCTGCCGACCTACTCATTTTAAAGGCGTTACCACTGTTGTTAATAAACTATTCAACCTTACTCGTGCTGATAATGCATATTTTGGACAGAAAGATGCTCAGCAGGTCGCAGTCATCAAGAAGATGGTTAGAGACCTTAACATTCACGTAAATATCGTTGTAATGCCGATCGTCAGAGAAGACTCAGGTCTTGCCAGAAGCAGCCGAAATACTTATCTGAGTGCCGATGAAAAGAAAGCTGCACTAATTTTAAGCAAGACTATCAAACTCGCTGAATCTGAATGGGCCAAGGGCGAAAAAGATGCTGATGTATTAAAAGCCAAGATGATCAAGAATCTGGAAACAGAACCTCTTGCCTCTGTCGATTATGTTGCAATCAATCACTGGGATGATCTTGAAGAAATAAAAACTATCGAAGCCCCTACTCTTGTTTCCATGGCAGTGCGCATCGGCGCCACAAGGCTTATCGACAATACGATCTTGAAATAAATACGATAAATTAATTATTAAGGCATGACTGAAATTGTTGCGGTCATGCCTTTTTTATTGCCAAGATGTTCCACATTGCCTCGACCTTATCGGCCAATGTGAATTCGTCATTCCAAAATTTTTTTCTGCGGACTTTGATCCTTTCGATTTCGTCCATATAACCGTTACGGATAAGCTTCTCTTCGTAATCTTTATTTAAGAACCAATCAAAGAAATAACGTGCTAGTTCCAATCTTCTGTCAGATACGCCTTCGTTTTTGGACATGATGAAGCACAGCACTGTTCCAATGTCATGTTCGATGTCGGAATAATCCAATGGATCTGCGAAATCGATCCCCACACATTCAGTGCCATTCCAAATAAAATTGCGTAAGTTCATATCACATCTAGGGACATTGAATCTCTTATGAAATCTGTATATCCAGTCGCAAAGTGATTGGATCTGCTCTTCTGTTCCCGAATCAAACAGATCTGTATAAAGGATTCCCTTGATGTATTCCATTTCAATGGTCATATCATAGGTCTTGAGAATCTCAGGAACAGCGATTCCGGATTCTTTGCATGCAGTTAGGTAAAAGAGTTCTTTATCGAAAAACTCCTTATTATCAAATCCCTTGACGATATGACCGTCAACGAGGGCTAGGTAATGCTTTCGTGATTTTATTTCCATTCTTTTTATTTTTAGTAGCCAATTTATATATGAAATTATCTTCTTTGATAGTATTTAGACCGGCTTTGAACAGATCTTTGAAGACCTGGATTACAACTGCTTTAGTATCTTTATCCAAATGAGTCATGGCATTTATCATATCGACTGTCTTAGTCAGACCCTTCTTTGTAAAGTCTTGCAAAGTTTGAGCTTTAGATGAATAAATGACCTTAAAAATAGTCGATACATAGATCTTGAGGTCATCTTCATCGAGATTTCTGTACCAATCATTCAAGGTCTTTTGTAAAAGCTGACTGACCTTACTTAGCTTGGCCGGCACATAACCATCTTTAGTCACCTGCCATGTATAAGTTACATGCTGTGCTAACGAAAAACTGGAGCTCTTGATAACTTTGTATCTGGCATTATGAAGAAGCAACATTCCTACTACAGAAGAGCTGGGCACATAAAACTCAACTTTGTCTTTGATTTCTTTGTGTCCTGGATATGTCATCTCCTGCTTAGAAAAACCTGGCCCTTCATTGCAATAGATGATCTCAATTCTTTTCTTTAGATACTTTGGTGCATGAGCTCCAGCATAAACTGCAAGATTGCCGCCTTTTGAATGCCCGATCAGACGCATTTTACCTTTATGGTTCTTTGCGATCTTCTTGAGGTATTTAAGTGCTTCTGTCTGTGAAGGGATCGCAGTCGAATAAGATAGTTTGAAATCCTCTTCCCAGCCAACGATTGTGCCATCTGTACCGCGATAAACGATATTGATATAGCCGTCTTCAGAAAGGAAAACTACAGCAGAGAACTGAATACCATCTATAGTACTGATAATGTTCTCATATTCTGTAACTATCATTTCAGAGAATCGCTTCGATTTAGGAAGCAGTTCAAGAAGGTGTTTGTCATCATCCATCGGACTGTTTGAATAATATCCCAGAGCTGCATCATGAAGTTTACTTGCAAGTTCTTTAACCGTATACGTTTTAGCGCCGTTGAATTCTTTATCTATGCCTTCAAATGGCATGTATCCAAACTGGGAGAGTATCAGACTGTCAACAACATTGAAAGGAGCGACACTAAACGGCAGATCGCCACGCCAATCCAGATAATCAAACAAGTTAGCCATGTGATTATTGTAGCAATCTGCCGTTAATTATTCATTTTCAGTATGTCGTAACAGTTACTCCACTTGAGAATGTACTTAAGGGAACTATAAGACTAGAAGGAACATTTACAGAAACGAGAGCTGTGCATTCTTCAAATGCACCATCACCAATTGATATAACGTTCTCAGGAATCAATATTGAAGTAAAAGTCTGATTACGAGCAAATGCATAGTTTCCGATTGTTTTTAAAGAAATAGGAAGTGTCAAAGAAGAAATAGCTCTGCAGGATCCAAATGCTTGTCTGCTTATATCTTTAACTGAACTACCAAAATGGACATCAGTTATGAAGATATCATTAAAAAATGCTGAATCACCTATCGACTTCACATTATTCCCTATATAAACCTCAGTGATTAGAATGCAATCTTCAAATCCGCTGTCTTCGATTGCTACCACAGGAAAACCTTGATAAGTATCAGGGATAAATACCACTCCTGATATGTTTTCATTTGCAGCTCTGACCGAATAGCCTACAAAAGCATTGTTTTCATAGTATTCACTGAAAAAGAGTTTGGAATTGTCTGCACTTTGTTGAGTTATAGTTATGGTCGAAGTGACATTATTGATCTGAGTATAGGTCGAAAAGCGAGTGGTAACTTGAGTATCTATCCGTGTTAGAGTCTGTGAATCGGTAATTGTCGTAGTGGTGATTATCGTCGTTGGTTTTAAAACGGTCGTTGTAATCACTCGATCATCTGTGACTGTAATAGTCATGACTTCCTTGAGAGATTTTGTCACAGTCCTTTCAATTGTACTGGTTATGTTGGAATAATGATCATTCGTAACTGTACAGTAAGAATTTGACGTGACAGTAACAATTTCAGGCGGTTGAGTTAATGTAACGACTTTAGTTGTCACATCCGAACATGAGGATGTGATAACTAGCAATAAAACAAAGCCTACCGCAATTATCAAATATATTTTTTTCATAGGTGAAACCTAAGGTGTGATAGAACATGAAAATGTCAGGATATCCTGATATGTGCCTGGTATTGGATCCGCACCTGTGATAGCAAGATTAAATGTCTTAGTTCTGTCCTCGGGATCAGTACCGATATTGACGCTCAATGCATTGATGGACGGAGTGTTTGTAAGATCGGTATCATTACCACTTAATTTGACGCTATAGCTTAACAGATTAGTGGCAGAAGCAGTATCCTGCAGGTTCCACTTATTATTAGAATAATTGCTTCCAGACATCGAAACTCTTAGTGTCTGTCCTTCTCCTATTGAAAGGCTGTCTACTGCAATAACAATACTTGCAGAACCGTCAGAGAAATCAATGGTACTAGGTATAGTAACGATATAACTAGGTGAAACACTATACTCTAAAGTAATATTCTTACTTCCGGTAGTAGTAAATGTCTGATCAGCATAGACTGGGATACAGACGAGACTTAACATCAATGTGGCAAAAAATATAGATATTGTCTTTTTCATATCGTTCCCCTCCTTTAAACGACATTTAGCTTGATATTTATATCGGAATTATTTGTTGGTGAGTTATCTGAGATCTTATATGGCTGGATATGGATAATGGCGTCATAAATGCCTTTAGATAAAATAGTGTTTAATCTGATTCCGTATATATGATTTCCAGGAGATATAAGTTTTGATTGATATATAAGTTCACGACCAGAAGATGAAATGAGATAGATACTAAATGACATATTGTAACTATCTTTATTCTTAATCGGATTAAATAGATCGACATCTGCATAGTCTGATCCTTCGGAAACGTTAATATACTCCCAACCAGGTATGGCAACCGGTTTATCGATACTTACAGTCTTTTGAGAAGTTTGATTAGGATCTAATTGAAGAACAAGACCAGATGAAGCAGATGAATCTACTTTGTTGAAATACGAAGCTATCTTATCGAAATTGATAACAACAAGAACAGCACAAGCAGCGATAACTGCTAATGATTCTAAGACTAAAACAACAAGTTTTCGCGTACTCATGCCCCTATTCATACGCTTTCCTACGCCAAAGTAGAACAAATTTGGTTTTAGATATTATTTTCTATTTTCTTATTTAAGAGATGATATTTTCCCTAGTCTATAGGCACAGACTATCATTGTCAATATTATTTGAAGAAAATTGAGATTAAGAAATCCTCATAACAGGTCCATGACCCGGACAAATAAGATACTTGTCATATTTCTTGAGGATAGCTTCCCTTGCCTGTTTACAGAGTGCAGGATCAGAATCCACACCTGTCATTAAGAAAGGTGCCAAAGAATTGAATTCCTTCTGTTCTGCAGACTGACCTTTGATATTGATAAATATGTCACCTGTGAATACGATTCCAAGCTCTTCACACACAATGATAGTTTCACCTTTTACATGACCGCCCGGACCTTCAATGAAATTAAAGACTAATCCAGCAGATTCGACAGTCCCGATGTATGTAAACAATGAATCATCGGTCTTCTCCCCCACCACGCTGAACGAATTTAACGAAGGAATTGAATAAGATGAAATGATCTTGCTCAGATAACAATAAGGGGCATGGAGATTATTCTGCTCGCGGAAATCTGGTTTACCCTCATGCTGCAGGACAAAATTGTCATAACAGTTTTTCGACATGTAAGTCTTATCCATCATATCTAATAGACCGAGATGATCGATATCAGCATGGGTGAGGAATGCTATTTTTTTCATAGATGCAAAATCATCAAACAATCCATTAAAGATATTGATCATCTCGTTCAGATAACACTGGAAACCGGTATCGATGAACAGTAATTCGTCATCATGAACCAGGATATAAGTATCGCTTCCGCAAGGAGGTTCGATACAGTACATTTTTATGTCCTTAGGAAGATCGATCTCATTGATATTAGGGTCGAAGTTTTCCCCCTTCTTCTCTCGGACATATTTAGCAAATTTGCGTATGTAGTCGAATGTTGTATAAGGAGATTTATCCTGGGCATCTAAAATCTGCATGAGTTTATTAGCTTCAATAAGTACTCTGTTAGTTCTCCTCTGACTCAGATCAAGAATCTCGCGCATCTGGTTAGCAAAAGTAACATAGAAGATGGTAACGTCCAGTTGTTCATTGGAACCTTCGTAATCCTGTACTTTTATCTCACAAATCTTAGAGATGTCTTCAATAAGATGCTTTATCTCAGAAGGATCTTCGATAAGGAGCCCCATCTTAAAATACTGCTGGGGAGTCCCGTTCTCCTGAGAATTTATGTAGGAAATATTAACGTTATATCGGCTGATAATCTCAAGAACAGGCGTCACTGCTCCAGGAACATCATCCAGTGTCAGAACGATCATGAGATATTTCATATGCTCGTTAGTAGCAGTAAGGTAACCGCATTCAGATAGTTTCTCATCGATTACCTTATGCTGTTCCTGTGTTGCTGCAACTTCAATGAACAAAGTGTGCATATCGACGGATTTGTTGTAGTTAACGCGGACGATATTGCCGTTTTGCTCAGAAATGATGCGGCTTGCCAGGAGGAATGCTCCCGCCTTATCAGGCATTGTTGTAACGTAAGTCTTCTTGATGATCATGTCTTAATCCTGCTTGAATTTTAGCATAACGAGTGTTTATAATCGTCAAAATTTCTCGGACATATAATGACATGGAGATCATCAGAGCAACAGAAACATATCAGCAGGCCGGCGCTTATTACGTCAGAATCCAAGCAATGGCGAAGAAGCACCATATCTCTTTACGTGCTGAATTCGATGAACACGACGGACCTGACACAAAATACATCGTTGTCTTAGATGATGATTTCCCTGTTGCTACTTCCCGCCTCTATCCGATAGATTCAGAGAGAGTCATGATAGGCAGAGTTGTCGTGCTGCCTGAATTCCGACATCAAGGACTCGGTTCGCTTGTAGTGGCAGAAACAGAAAAATGGGCTAAAGAACTGGGTTTTAAGATCTCAGTTATCGAGAGCAGAGATAACAAAGTAGAGTTTTACGAGAAATTGGGCTATGTTAAAACAGATGACAAGATCATAAACTACGGAACTTTCAACTGTATCAGAATGGAAAAGAACATTCTTTAAGGAGCATTTAATGGGACATTTTACTTCGATTGAAGAAGCTCGCGTTTTTTTTGCAAAAGATCAATATGCCGCAATCTCAGGCATCGAACTGGAAAGCTTCAATGATGATGAAGTTGTTGCAAGCATGGAAATCAAAGATATCCACAGGAACGGTCTCGGAGGAGTAATGGGAGGGGCCATCTTCACCCTCGGTGATTTCGCTTTTGCCGTAGCTTGCAACAACAACCACTGTCCGTCAGTTGCCATCAATGTAAACATCAATTACCTTACAACGAGTAAAGGAACAAAACTCTTTGCTAAAAGCAAATGCATGCGTGACGGTAAGACCACAGGCGTGTATCAGGTTATGATAACCGACGATATCGGCAAAGAGATTGCCCTCTTCACAGGTACTGCTTATAAACTGCCTGCATAGTATTTTCTATTTTTCAATTAGTAAATAGAATTTTTAATTTGATAAATAAACCGAAGCGATCATAATGATGATCGCTTCAGCGTATGAAAAGAGATTTTGGGATAATCGTATATATCAGCTGATCAGAAAATCGTGAAGCAGCCTGTGAAGTTCAATTGCATCTTTGCTTTCAAGCGGAAAACAGCGTCCGATCGCAAAAGGGACATCTTTAACTTTTTCCTTCAGCTTCTTACCCTTTTCTGTCAAAGAGACCGTAACAATCCTCTCATCTTTTTCAGTCCTGATCTTTGAGATCAATCCTTTTATTTCCAACTTTTTAAGAAGAGGAGAAAGAGTCCCATTATCAAGATAAAGACGTGAACAGATATCGCCGACTGTCTGAGAATCTTTTTCCCAAAGGACCAAAAAAACAAGATACTGAGTGTAAGTCAATCCAAGAGGTTTGAGATAAGGTACATAAGCATTTGTTATCTTCCTTGCGGCAGCATAGAGAGGAAAGCAAAGCTGATTATCAAGTTTCAATGCTTCGTCAGCGGGATCTTTTTTCATTGATTTACTCCTTTAAAGAAGAGCAGCCACCTGTTTTTCAACGTCAGCCATATCATGAGTAGGTTCAAATCTGGCAACTACATTGCCGGTACGATCGACTAAGAATTTAGTGAAATTCCATTTGATGTCAGGATTGTTCTTGTAATCCTTGTCATTCATCTTGACGACCATCTCAAGAGCTTTCACCTTTAGTCCTTTACCTAGAGAAACAAAACCCTGCTGTGATTTTAGGTATTTGAATAACGGAAGTTCGTTGGGACCATTGACATCGGACTTCTTCATCTGAGGGAACTGGGTGTTATAGTTAAGCGTGCAGAACTGATGGATCTCTTCATCGGATCCAGGAGCCTGATCGCGAAACTGATTGCATGGAACATCGATGATCTCGAGCCCCTTGTCGTGATATTTCTCGTACATAGATTCGAGTTCTTTGTACTGAGGAGTGAATCCGCATCCGGTGGCTGTATTAACAATAAGGACGACCTTCCCTCGGTATTTCCCCATTGAGATGTCACCCTGTTCAACTGAAGGAACTGAATAATCATAAAAGTTCATAATCATGACCTCGATAATATATTTTACTAAATTATGTTTTATCAAATATAGTTTGTCAACTCGGTAGATCATCTTCAAAAATTGCCGTAATTGGGTTGTTTATTTGAGTGTGGATTTGGATTAAAATAACAAAAACCCAAATGGCGAGTAATCAAATTATGAAGAGATTTGACCGCAAGATAGTCCTGGAAGACGGCTCCGAATACTACGGATATGGATTTGGTGCCGAGACTGACCGTGTTTGTGAGATCGTCTTCAACACGTCCATGGTGGGCTATCAGGAGATCGTTTCCGACCCATCCTACACTGATCAGATGGTCGTCATGACTTATCCTCTAATCGGAAATTACGGTATAAACGATGATGATTTTGAGACTAAAAAACCGTCTTTGGGCGGTATGATCGTAGCAGACTATAACGATATGCCTTCCAATTTCCGTTATACCAAGACACTTTCGGAATATCTGGAAGAGAATGACATCCCCGGCATATCAGGGATCGATACCAGAAAACTGACACGCAGTATCAGAGACTACGGTTCCCGCCGCGTCATCATGACATCCATCGATACAACAAAAGATAAGGCTCTTTCCATCATCAGAGAGACCCCCATCCCTCATGATGCAGTATCAAGAGTAAGCTGCGCAAAACGATGGTATTCCCGTACATCCAATCATCAGTACAACGTTGTCGCAATAGATTGCGGCATCAAGCTGAACATCATCAGAAAACTCAATCAGTACGGATGTAATGTCACAGTAGTTCCCTACAATATCGATGCATCCGAACTGGAATTCATGAAACCTGATGGGATCTTCTTATCCAACGGCCCGGGCGATCCCCAGGATGTAACAAAGCTTATAGCCACAATCAAAGAACTCAGAGGAAAATATCCCATTTTCGGTATCTGCTTAGGTCATCAGATCATATCCTTAGCTTATGGTGCAAACACCTATAAACTGAAATTCGGACACCGCGGAGGAAACCACCCTGTAAAGAATCTCGAGACCGGACACATCGAGATCACTTCTCAGAATCATAGCTATGCTGTCGATAAGAAGAGCGTAGAGGGCACCGGCTTAAAGATAACCCATTTAAACCTCTTAGACGACACTGTCGAAGGCGTAAGCTGCAAGGAAGATCTGGTATTTTCTGTACAGTATCATCCTGAGAGCGCTCCCGGTCCGCAGGATTCGAGCTATCTCTTTGAAGAATTCCTCAATAACATGAAGGAGTTCAAAGAAAATGCCTAAACGAACTGACCTTAAGAAGATCCTTGTCATTGGTTCCGGTCCTATCGTTATCGGGCAAGCTGCCGAATTCGATTATGCCGGTACACAGGCGTGTCTGGCACTCAAAGAAGAAGGATATGAAGTCATCTTAGCAAACTCCAACCCAGCCACTATCATGACTGATACGACGATAGCCGATAAGGTCTATATGGAACCATTAACGCTGCAGTATCTTGCCCGCATCTGCCGACTTGAAAGACCTGATGCCATCGTTCCCGGCATCGGCGGACAGACCGGTCTTAATCTTGCAATGCAGCTCGCAAAGAAAGGTGTCCTCAAAGAATGTGAGATCGAGCTACTCGGAACTGATGCAAAGAGCATCGAATGCGCTGAGGATCGTGAACTATTCAAAGAATTATGTCAGCGTATCGGTGAACCTGTCGTACCTTCCGAAATCACCTACAGCATTGAGGAAGCGCTGAAAGCAGCTGAAGATATCGGTTATCCCGTGATACTTAGACCTGCTTTTACTTTGGGCGGTACCGGCGGCGGTTTTGCTTATGACCCCGAAGAACTCAAGGATATGATGAAGAATGCTCTCGCATTATCACCGGTTCATCAGGTATTAATCGAAAAAAGTATCAAAGGCTACAAAGAAATCGAATATGAAGTTATAAGAGATTCCAATGACACTGCGATTACCGTCTGTAACATGGAGAATCTCGATCCAGTCGGGATCCATACCGGAGACTCCATCGTTGTGGCACCTTCCCAGACACTGACCAACAAGGAATATCATATGCTGCGCGACAGCGCTCTAAAGATCATCAGGGCTTTAGACGTAAAAGGCGGATGCAATATCCAGTTCGCTTTGGATCCCAACTCATTCAAATATTACGTCATCGAAGTGAATCCAAGAGTATCTCGTTCATCTGCTCTAGCATCTAAGGCTTCAGGCTACCCTATCGCCAGAGTTTCAGCCAAGATTGCCGTAGGACTAAATCTCGATGAAATTCAGCTTGCCAACACTCCGGCCTGCTTTGAACCGACACTTGATTATGTCGTGACCAAAATGCCGAGATTTCCATTTGATAAATTCCCGGCAGCTATGAATAAACTGTCCACTCAAATGAAAGCCACCGGCGAAGTCATGAGCGTTGGAAGGACATTTGAAGAAAGCCTGCTTAAAGCGATTCGCTCTCTTGAAGAGAATAAGAACCATATACATATGCCTAAATTCGATTCTGACCATATGACAGTCGATGACCTCCTGGAATACATCAAGAACGGTACTGACGACAGACTGTATGCTATATCTCAGCTCATGTGGATGGGAGTCGACCATTCTAGGATCTGCAATATCACTCAAATAGATATGTTCTTTCTGGATAAGATCAAGAAGATCGTTGATTTCGAGAGAGAAATGGAAGCTAATCCAGGATCTGTAGAGCTGCTTAAAGAAGCGAAGCGCATGGGCTTCTCTGATTCATATGTAGCTGAGCTCTGGAAGAATACCGAAGACGATGTTTATAAGATCCGACAACAGGAAGATATCTACCCAGTTTATAAGATGATCGACACCTGCGCATCGGAGTTTGATTCGTACGTACCCTATTTCTATTCGACATATGCTGAAGAGAATGAATCTATAGTTTCAGACCGCAAGAAGATCATCGTGCTGGGTTCTGGCCCCATCAGGATCGGACAAGGCGTAGAATTCGACTATTCCACTGTACACGCTATCCGAACCATCAAAGAGATGGGATACGAGGCAATCGTCATTAATAACAATCCTGAAACAGTTTCGACTGATTACACGACGGCCGATAAGCTCTATTTCGAGCCACTGACCTGCGAAGATGTAATGAACATCATCCACTTGGAAAAGCCTGAAGGCGTCATCGTAACACTAGGCGGTCAGACAGCTGTAAACTTAGCTGAATCCCTCGATAAACGAGGTGTTAAGATCATCGGTACTGACTGCAAAGCCATCGATATAGCTGAAGACCGAGGTCTCTTTAATGATCTGCTCCGTAGACTTGAAATCCCCAACCCCAAAGGCGAAACAGTCACCGATATCGAGGAAGGTGTGAAAGCGGCCGAACGCATCGGGTATCCTGTTCTGGTTCGTCCCAGCTTCGTTCTCGGCGGACGCGCTATGGAGATCGTCGCCAATGAGACGATGTTAAGAAAGTATCTTAAGAATGCAGTTGAAGTCGACGAAGACAAGCCAGTACTTATCGATAAATATGTGAACGGCAAGGAAGTTGAAGTAGATGCTGTATGCGACGGTGAATCAGTCTTTATCCCCGGCATTATGGAACTCGTTGAGCGTACGGGTGTCCATTCCGGAGATTCTACTTCAGTATATCCTCCGTTCTCTATATCAAAGAAGGTCAAAGACACTATCGTAGATTATACCTGCAGACTTGGCCTTGGAATCGGTATACGTGGACTTTTCAACATTCAGTACATCGTAGACAAGGAAGATAATGTATTCGTAATTGAAGTCAATCCCAGAGCTTCCCGCTCTGTGCCGTTCATATCAAAGTCTATCGACAGAAACCTTGTAACAATTGCGACTAAAGTCATGCTAGGACATACACTGAAAGATCAGGGGATCACCGACATGGGCCCATTTGAGAGCAAACGTTGGTACGTGAAAGCCCCTGCTTTCTCATTCCAGAAACTCACCGGTATGGATGCATATCTGTCTCCCGAAATGAAGTCGACCGGCGAAGCGATTGGTTATGATAAGAGACTCAACCGCGCCATGTATAAGGCACTCCAGGCCTCCGGCGTAAATATGAAAGATTACGGAACTGTCATCGTTACTCTTGCAGATGAAGACAAAGAAGAAGCCCTGCCGTTGATCAAACGTTTCTATAAACTCGGATTCAATATCGAAGCAACGATAGGAACAGCCAACTTCCTTAAAGAACATGGTATCCGTACACGTGTCAGAGGAAAACTATCCGAAGGAAGCGAAGAGATCCTTGATGTTATAAAGGCAGGTTTCGTCAGTTACATCATCAATACCCGTGCCATTCTTTCAGGCGTACATTATGAAGACGGAGTCGCAATACGACAGTGTGCCATTCAGAATGGTGTTACAATGTTCACATCATTAGATACCGTCAGGATCGTTCTCGACGTACTTGAAGAGATCATCCCCGAGATATCGACGATAAATGAAAGCGAAGCATAATGAGAGATTACGAACTGGAATTCCATGACAGAGTCGAATTCATCCGAAAACTCCTTGCCGATTCCGGATGCAAAGGCATAGTCTACGGAAACAGCGGTGGCAAAGATTCGTTATTAGTCGGAGCACTGTGCAAAGCGGCCTGTGATAACACCGTCGGCATAATCATGCCCTGTTCTGCGAAGAGGAATTTCAACGAAGACGCTGAAGATGCCTATGTCATCGGACGTCATTTCGGCATCGAGACCAGGTATATCGATCTCTCACCGATCTATAACGTAGAACTGGAAAAACTTGCAGAGATAACCGAACTCAACAAGATGGCGAAGATAAACCTGGCTTCACGCATAAGGATGATGACTCTTTATGCCGTAGCAGCCAGTGAAGGAAGACTTGTTGCCGGAACAGGTAACCGCAGTGAAGGTTATGTCGGATATTTCACTAAATGGGGCGACGGTGCTCATGACTTCAACCCCATCTCAGATCTGACAGTAACAGAGATCTATGAATTCCTGCACTATCTGGATGCACCTGAGTTCATCTTCACAAAAGCACCTTCCGCCGCACTCTTTGACGGACAGACAGATGAAGGTGAAATGGGATTTACTTATAAAGAGCTGGATCATTACATCTTGACCGGTGAGGCCGATGAAAGATTAAAGACGATCATCGACCGCATGCACAGATCAAGTGAGCATAAACGTAAGGATATAGCTCGCTTTAAAGATTAAAGTCCGTCTGAAAAATTAGTTCTGGCGCCCGACTCTGTTATTGGTAATCCATATTTTTCTTTAGCATCTTTAATCGACTTGATTAGAAATGCCATATTATGTCCCAAATTACGCATGGTCTGGAGCCCTTCAAGATCTTTTAAGACATCGTCTGCATTTCTTCCGTGTACCATGTTCCAGTAAGTACTTGTTGCAATAGCCATGCCGCATATAGATAGGTATTTATTAAGTACATCGAATGTAGCGGTATTGCCGCCTCTCCTGCAGCTGACAACTGCTGCGCCGACTTTCATCTGTTTATTGAAATGAGTGCTGAAGAACAATCTATCCAAAAAGGAGATGAGAGTTCCGTTTGGAGACGAATAATATACCGGACTCCCGATCAGAAGTCCGTCTGATTCTTCGAATTTGGGAGCGATCTCGTTGACGAGATCATCAAATACACACTTTCCTGTGGCTGTACATTTATAACATCCTATGCAGCCTCTTACGCTTTGAGAACCGATCTGTACAACTTCGGTATCGATATCTTCATCATTCAAGACTTTTATGACTTCATCGAGTGCAGTGGCAGTACAACCATGAGGATGAGGGCTTCCGTTCAATACTAAAACTTTCATATTCAACTCCTAAGTAAAAAAAATCCCAGCACTGCGGCTGGGATAATTGATCAGCTGATTTAATCTACTCTCTCGTCGCCGTAGAAGAAGAGAGCAATAGTTCCGGGTCCGGTATGGGAACCGATCAACATGCCGATAGGCTCAACGATCACCTTTCCGTCCAGATTGGGGAAAGCTTCCTCGATCATGGAAGCTAATTCTAATGCATCTTCAGGACAGTCGGAATGATTGATGATGCATTTTCCGGAATAACTGACACCGCCGTCAGCAAAAGTCTTCATCTTATTGAAGATCTCAAGTAATACCTTTTTGCGTCCGCGGTATTTTTCACGGATAACTAATTTACCGACATTGCTGACATTCATGAGAGGACATATCTGTAAAAGAGTGCCGAAGATCTGAGAAGTCTTAGAAATACGTCCGCCACGATAGAAGTGTGTAAGATCGAATGAATAGAACCAGTGATGGACCTTAAGACGGTTATTCTCGGCCCATTCGATCGCGTCTTCATAGGAACATCCGTCATCACGAAGCTGACAAACAGACATTACGAAGAGACCGTAACCACCACAGGCAGCCAAAGAATCGACGATATGAAGCTGCATGTCAGGATACTTTTCTAACAGTTGTTTTCGGGCAAGACAGGCACAGTTATAGGCGCCGGAGATACCGGATGAGAATGCCAGATGCAAGATCTTCTTGCCTTCTTTGACAAGCGGTTCGAAGAACTCGATATACTGGGCAACACTAGGCTGAGAAGTCGTTGGTAGTGTGCCCTTGCGTAACATGTCATAGAAGACTTTATAAGGAATGGTCTTGCCATGATCCTCCAGATAATCTCTTCCGTCGATCAGGACATGAAATGGCACTTCAGGAATGTTGTGCTTCTCGATCCAACCATCAGGAAGATCAGTAGGAGTACAGCAAGTCAGAATGAAATCACTCATTAGGAACACCTCAAATCAATAGTAGTATCTAAATTGTAGACAAATGTTCTATATCGGACAAATCTATAAATAAAATTTAACCGACAAGATATAGTAAAACGTCAAAAAAAGAATATATAATATAGACAACTACTTTTTAGAAAAGGGGGACTACGCCAATGGGCTTGATTAAAGCTATTACTGGTTCAATCGGCGGTGCAATCTCTGATCAGTATCAGGAAGTATTCGAAGCTGACTCTATGTCTGACTCCACAGTCATGTGCACAGGTGTCAAAGTTCGAGCTAACAGCACACGAAACCAGAACAAGAACGGAACCGAGGATATCGTTTCCAATGGTTCAATCATCCATGTTTATCCCAATCAGTTTGCAATGCTGGTAGACGGCGGTAAAGTCGTCGACTATACCGGTGAACCTGGTTACTTCAAGGTAAACAATTCTTCTGCCCCTACCTTACTCAACGGTGAATTCTCAGCAACACTTAAAGAAACATTCTCCCGTATCAAGTACGGTGGTGTTCCTTCTGGGAAGCAGAAGGTTCTCTTCATCAATACCCAGGAAATCAAAGGTATCAAATTCGGTACCCGTAATCCCGTAAACTACTTCGATAACTTCTACAATGCGGAACTCTTCCTCAGAGCTCACGGCGATTACTCAATCAAGATCGTCGAACCTCTGCTCTTCTACTCTGAGGCAATTCCAAAGGATAAGGCTTCTGTCGATATCGCTGATATCAATGCACAGTACCTTTCCGAATTCTTAAGCGCTCTTCAGTCTGCCATCAACCAGATGTCCATCGATGGCATCCGAATCTCACATGTTCCTTCTAAGGGACGAGAACTCAGCCAGTACATGGCCACCACTCTCGATGAGGAATGGCGAGCAAAGCGTGGTATGGAAGTAATGAGCGTTGGTATCGCCAGCCTCACCTACGACGAAGAATCCACCAAACTCATCAACATGCGCAACCAGGGTGCCATGCTCGGCGATCCTACCGTCCGAGAAGGTTACGTCCAGGGTTCCATCGCCCGTGGTATGGAAGCCGCTGGTTCCAACTCTGCAGGCGCTGGTGCTGCATTCATGGGTATGGGCTTCGGTATGAACGCCGCTGGCGGTTTCATGGGCTCAGCTTCCAACAACAATATGCAGCAGTACAAGATGCAGCAGGAACAGGCCGCTGCAGCTCAGCAGGCTCAGGCAGCCGGTGGATATGCCGCCGCTCCCGCTGACGGCTGGAAGTGTGAATGCGGTACTGTCAATACCGGCAAGTTCTGCGGCAATTGCGGTAAAGGTAAACCCGCCCCCGCAGCAGCCGATGGCTGGAAATGTGAATGCGGTGCTGTAAACACTGGTAAATTCTGTGGCGATTGCGGTAAAGCAAAGCCTGCAGGCACTCCTAAGTGCCCTGAATGCGGTCAGGAATATCCTGATGGCGCACCTAAGTTCTGCGGCAACTGCGGACACAAGTTCTAATCTTTAAACTCAGTTGACAAAAAAAGCCGGTCTCAAATTAATGAGACCGGCTTTTTTTCAAATTAACTAATGAATGCTCTAAGTGAAGAGATGTATTCTTTATCAAGACCATGGAATTCTGCAGCATCAATGACTTTATTCATATATTCATCATGTGATTTAAGCTTACCATTGAACCTTTCTCTGTTAGATATATAAACTAACATTTCTTTTGTATCGCCTTCCATGGTAACTGGTAGGTATTCTTTAGAATAACAGTCAATTTCAACACCTTCGTATCTATCGAGAGCTTCTACATCGCTATTAAATACTTTCCAAATAATTCCTTGAACAGAACTCCCAGGCAATGGTCGAATCGTAGCATATCCTTTCGAATCAAGATCGAAACAATAATCTTTAAGGACACCAACACCTTTAAGCACAGCATTAGGACACCTATGAGACATTTGATTGACATCCATATTTGATCCGTATGCAAAGTAATCCTCAGTGAATTGTTCTGCAAACTCGTTAGCAAAATCAGTCATTGTTTTTATTAAAGAGTTAAGATCATTTTGATTACAAACGGCAAG
>JAEEGF011152783.1_pt1 | contig 38735 bp, 30 predicted proteins | sample 9134171 | NCBI WGS metagenome assembly JAEEGF01 (sample SAMN16246542, study PRJNA631951) | gut metagenome | biome: gut microbiome; feature: rumen; material: AP-attached | host: Bos | place: Iran: Karaj | collected 2018-10 | reverse complement strand
CCATGGATATCATGAATGAAGCTGAAATACCCGCTGTTATTTATAGGACGTTTTCTGCTCTCGGTCTGAAGAAATTTAAAATCCGTGTCAACAACCGCAAGATTCTGAACGGTTTTTATTCGATGAATGGTATGAGTGAAAAGTCCGGAGAGATTATGCGCACAGTGGATAAGCTTGATAAAATTGGGAGTGAAAAGGTGCGTCTTCTCCTGATTGATGAAGTGAAGATGCTGCCTTCCAAAGCGGAGAACGTGCTAGATTTTATGGCAATCACCGGTTCAAATGCTGAGGTAATCAGCGCACTTGAGCGATATCGCGGCATGGATAGTATTTTTGACCAGGGACTTGATGAACTGATTGCCGTTACCGCATATCTGAAGGAATTTGGTGTTCCAGAAGAAAACTTTGCTATTGATCTCACTATTGCCAGAGGGCTGGACTATTATACAGGAACTGTTTACGAAACGGAACTGACAGATCATCCGGAAATAGGTTCAATATGTTCCGGCGGGAGGTATGACAACCTTGCTGAGTACTACATCGATAAGAAACTTCCTGGCGTCGGTATTTCAATCGGGCTGACAAGACTGTTCTATGTCCTGCGGGAACAGGGAATGCTTGGAGACGATAATGTTTCTTCTCCGGCGGATGCGCTTGTACTCCCCATGACGGATGATTTGCATCCAGCAATTGCTGCAGCAACAGCACTTCGGAGAGTTGGAATCCGGACGCAGCTGTATACGGAAAAGAAAAAATTCAAGGCAAAGATGAACTACGCAAACAAGCTGGCTGTTCCGTTTGCTGTCTTCCTTGGAGATGATGAAATTGCTGCCGGAAAGGTTTCCGTAAAAAATATGGAAAGCGGAGAACAGCAAACGCTTTCGTTAAATGAAGTAGCTGCACTGATCAAGTCAGTTATAGAAAACAGAAATTCCAAACCAATTATTCGGGAATGAAGGGAAAACATATGCAGAACAGAACACATACCTGTAATGAGCTTCGGCTCGAGCATGTCGGCCAGAAAGTGAAAATTTCAGGCTGGATGGAAAATGTCAGAATGGTCGGCAGCAACTTCGCTTTCGTTGTGGTGCGTGATTTTTACGGTACAACGCAGGTTGTTGTTGAAGATGAAAACCTGATAGCACAGATTAAAGGTATCAATAAGGAATCCACCATTTCAGTGGAGGGTACTGTCCGGGCCAGATCAAATCCTAATCCAAGGCAGGCTACAGGAGAAATAGAGATTGTTCCTGAAAAGATTGAGCTGCTTGGGCGCTGCAGATACAATGAACTGCCGTTTGAAATAAACCGCAGCCGTGAAGCAGATGAGCTTCAGCGCTTGAAATACCGCTATCTGGACCTGAGAAATCCTGCTGTAAAAAAGAATATCATACTACGCTGTAATGTCATAGCGGCAATCCGTAAAGCAATGATGGAGCATGATTTCCTTGAAATCACCACCCCGATTCTGACAGCATCTTCTCCGGAAGGAGCACGTGATTATCTTGTCCCGGCCAGAAAACATCCCGGAAAATTCTATGCGCTTCCGCAGGCACCGCAGCAGTTCAAACAGTTGCTGATGACATCCGGCTTTGACAGGTATTTTCAGATAGCACCCTGTTTTCGTGATGAAGACGCCAGGGGAGACCGTTCTCCCGGTGAGTTTTACCAGCTGGATATGGAAATGGCCTTTGCAACACAGGAAGATGTTTTTGCCATTCTTGAGGATGTGCTCCCTCCGATCTTTGCAAAATATGGCACGTATGATATTGCTTCCAGTGCTCCCTTCAGGAGAATTCCTTATCTGAAAGCTATGGAAAAATACGGATCTGATAAGCCTGATCTCAGGATTGACCTCTTGGTCGAAGATGTTACTGATCTTGTGCAGAATACAGAATTTGCTCCCTTTGCAGCGGGTAATATAGTTAAGGCTGTTGCGGTGTCTGACTGCGACCTTACCCGTAAGCACATAGAGAAACTCTGCGCGGATGTTGAAGTACAGGCGGGCTGTAAGCCTTATTGGTTCAAACTGGATGAAAATACTGAACTGGCAGGCGGTGTTTCCAAGTTTCTGACGGATCGTAAAGAACAGCTTACAGAACGTCTTTCTTTAAAACCCGGCACACTGGTAATGGTCGCAGCAGGAAAGAAAGACGATGCTGTTAAGACTGCCGGTTCTATGCGAAAAATGCTCGGAATTGCCTGCCCGAATCATATGGACAGAGAACGCTATGAATTTTGCTGGATCGTCGACTTCCCAATGTATGAAATTGGCGAAGAGAGCGGAGAACTGGAATTTTGCCACAACCCGTTTTCTATGCCCGCAGGTGGGCTGGAAGTGCTCATGAAGGCTGAACGCGGGGAGATTGATCCTCTCACGATCACTGCCGATCAGTATGACCTTGTCTGCAACGGTGTTGAGCTCTCGTCCGGCGCTGTGCGGAACCATGATCCTGAAATTATGATTAAGGCGTTTGAAATGGTCCGCTTGGGTGAGGAAGATGTCAAGAAAAAGTTCCCGGCTATGTATAATGCTTTTTGTTATGGTGCTCCTCCTCACGCAGGTATTGCTCCGGGAATCGATCGTATGGTTATGCTTCTCTCCGGAGAGGAAAGCATCCGAGAGGTTATTCCGTTCCCTATGAACAAAAATGCAACTGACGTCATGATGGGTGCCCCGTCCTCTGTTGAGCAGAAGCAGCTTGACGAGCTCCACATTGCCGTTACAGCCATTGAGGAGGACTGACAAAATGCTGAAGATCCTGAAGGCGGTTTTTCTTGGCAGTACAATCAGCCGTGCAAGAAAAGAAGCAAAGAAAGCCCGGAAACTGGCAAAACGCAGCATGAAACGTGCTAGAAGAGCGGTTTTCTTTACGGTAATTTATTTTACCCTCGGAGTTGCAGCTGGTGGACTTGCTGTATATAAGCTGAAAAAATAAAAAAGAGGTTTTTTTGGAGAATTATCAACGGATTAACAAATGCAACAAAAAATATATAAAAACCGCTTGACATAATCTCGGTTTTTGTATATAATGTTAATAGTTTAAGAAACGGGTTAAATGAAACGGTTCTTGCCTGTGGCATGTGATAACCTTTACCTTCGCAAATTGTCACAGGGCGCTCAAACAGATTTGAGCATAGCTTCTCCGTGTTTTACGCGGGGAAGTTTTTATTTGCAAATCTTTTACCGGAAGAAAAAAGACAGACATTGGGGAATTTCCCGTGTGTCTGTCTTTTATAATAATTATTACTGATGAACGACGAAGTATAATCTATACCTGAATGCTTACTGTTCTTTATTCCTGAACGTAATAATATATACAAACGCTGCTAAAGACATTACCCAAAAAGCAGTCCATAACGCAAGCCGGCTGTCATCTCCTGTAGGTGGGTGAGATCTGGAATCTGCAAACAGAATCTGAAGAGTCTGATTCCTGCCCTGCATCATCTCGTAGCTGACTGTGAAACTGTTGCCTGTCTGTACCGGATGATGCCAGCCTGCAAATCCAATCCTATAAACGTAGTTGCCGGAGTCCGGGTGGAAGTAGAAAGTAAATGATTGATTGGGTTCCAGTTTGCCGGTCCAGCCGCTAGGTACATTTCCACCACTCAAGCGTACACCTCCTCCAGGCCCGATACTCACAGTCAGGTAAAGAGGTATGGAAATATTTTCCCAGTATGGATATAGTATCAGATTCCTGTTCAGAGCAATCTGCGCATTCAGATTATAGCTTTTAATACCACCGTCAGACTCCGACCAACCTGTCTGTGTATAGCCCTGACGGGAATAATACTGCCCGAGAAGGTAAACATTACCAGCATACCATTCAGTGGTAAATGAAGTTGACCCGGGGAGTGAGTAATTGCCGGGATTATAGGTGATTTTGTATTTTGTCATAGGTCCGGGATTCCCAGATTCAGGGTTAACCGGATCGGGATTCACCGGATCGGGATTCATATACGTTGTTTCAGCAGAAAACTTTGCAATTACATTTTTGTCACTGTTTGTGGAAAATGCTGTACTTGATGAAGAAGAAATCTTGCTGCCGTTTTCATACCAACCTTCAAATGTATATCCAGGGAGCGGAGTTGCTGTGAGAGTGACTGTTGGGGTTGTGGCATAGTTAAAGATGTCGTTGAATGAGGGCATATCATTAATCACACCAGAGCCTACAGGATCAGGAACAGCATTTATGGTATGCTCTTGGCCGGAAAAAACTGCGGTATATGTGATATTGCTGACAGCAGGAAAAGTTTCTGAAGAATTATTTGAAACTGAGAATCCACCGCTTTCCCAATGACTGAAAGAATAACCGGGATCAGCTACTGCACTGATATTTACTGATGCTCCATATTCAAATATGCCTCCGCCGCTTACAGAACCTCCGTTAGATGCTACAACTGTAATAGTATACTGATCTTTTGCAAAAACAGCGAATGCAGTTCTGGTGGCATTCTCATATTTGGTAAAGGTAATAGGATTCTTTGTACTTGTTTGATTAGGTCCTTCTGAAACTGAATATGACCAGTAAGAAAACTTATAACCTGGAGAAGGAAGGGCGCTAACTGTTACAGATGTGTCTGAATTCTCAATAACAGAAACAGTACCTCCGGTTTGGGCTTCCACAATAACGTCTCCGCCTGCAACGGCGACAGCACCTGTATGCAGCAGCAATATGAAAGCGAATATAATGGACAATATTTTTTTCATTTCAGATTAAGCTTTCAGAAAAAAGAAATGAAAGCAATACTCCTTTCAAAAGGTTATAATACCATTTATCTAGTTGACTGATGTGGTAAGAATACCAAGAATAAAAACCGGAAGTGCAAAGAGAAGCATCATAAGCAGTGTTCCGCCTGGAGTTATGCTGCCTGAAACAACCAGCTTGAAGAAAGTGACAAGCAGACCCAGAACTGAAGAAGCCAGAGTGATTAAAGTGTTGATGCGCGTTACAACAAAAATGCTGCGGCCCGTATCGGCTACATCGGTCAGAGGGCCAAGACCCTCACGGCAGACAACTGCCGCGATCTGGCTGTCAATGGAGGGTTTGGCTTCGGATATCGGAAAACGGTCAACATACGGTGGGAAATCATATCCGTCAGTTGCTACGTCAAAGCACTCATAAATGAATTCGGGTGTAATATTGAAATCTCTGATTGCAAATATCGGATGACGGTTGGAACGCATCAGGCTGACGAGTGCACGGCGGACCTTCGGATCGGGAGTGTATTTGATGTTGAAGATTCCGTATAGGACACCGTCTATGGAAAGAAGAACACTTGTTTTGCTGACAAGACGATTCGGAACACGCACATTCATAAGCCTCATAAGGTCACTGCCGCCGCAGATAAGGATATGACCTTCTGCCATCCCTTTGATGCCTCCGCCCGCAAGATATTCAAGATTGTCGATGCGAACAGCAGGGCATTTGTTTTCATCCATCAGAGCTGAAAACGAAGGGGCAAGCCCGCATTTTGAGGAAAGAATCATAGAACCGGCATAGGAAATTACCTTGTCTGAATCATAATCTGCAAATATGCGGACACTCTCAATCTCAATGTTTTCCGCAGGGAAAAGATCACGGTCCGTAACAATAAGATTTTTGCTTAATCCGATATCGGACACACCGGACCAGCCTGCAACAGCAGCCCCACTGGAGAAAATTCTCTGAGTACCGACAAAAAAAGGAAGGGCAAAACCCAGCAATGCCGTGAAAGGAACAGAGGAAGAGAATATGGAAGAGAAAATATATAGGATATTGGAAGGACTTCTCTTTATAATTGCTGTAAAAACAGAAAGCACCAATGCTGCAAGGAAGATGAGCGGGGCCAGCTTGCGATAGACACTTTCATCGAACGGCGCTTCTTCCATACGGCGCACAAAACCAATTACCGGCCGGGAAGACTTCAGAATTGTGACGTCCTGGCCGGTGACGTTTGTCTCAGCTGTTACGGTATAAACCTGCTTACCTATGGCAGGAACACGCAGAGCTTTCCGCAGACCTCTCGCTGATAGCAGGGAAGAGAAGAGAATCCCGAACAGTGACAGAGAGGATACTGCAAACAGCGGCATATGCCGGTAAACGTTTTCCGCGCCAAGTACAGCCATTCCGTCTAAAGCAGTCAGCAGGCAGGAAAGCACTGCCATTGTGTCAGCGCCAGCTTTCCGGCGAAAGAGATTCAGTATTCCGTTGGTTACGACATCGAGGGAAAGTACCATTATAGTAAACTGCAGAGCCATGCATGCTGCAACAGCTACCCGGAAACTCTGCAGCATACCGGGAATAGGAAGACCGAGGGTTAGGTAGATGATCAGGGCAAGCATCAGCAGTGAAAGCCTTACACGCACACGCAGAGAGTAAATCTGGGAACCGTAATATTTGGAAGCAGCCATAGGACTGAGTTCCTGCCCAAGATCTTCGCCGTCTTCATCCATAATTTCCTTGTCGTTGCCGGCCGGGAAATTTCCGCGGATAAGCAATACAAGCCCGGCAATACGTGCTGTGAGCCGTTTGCCGAAAGAGGAGGGAATAAGCCCTTCATTGAGATCATCCTCATCCGGATCACCGGCAGGTTTTCGGAACAGGAAGAAACGTTTAGGTGTTACGGGCTCTGCTGTATCAGTATTATCCGTTTCAGCAGGTTCAGTTGGTTCAGGTGTAAGATCTTTCAGCTTCCTGTGAAAGAAAGGAAAGCGCTTTGGGCGTGGATTGCTGTCAGCTTCTTCATCCTGCTGATCATTGAAGAGAGCATCAAAACTGTCCTGAGCAGTATAGGAGGACTGTAGCTCCTCGTACTCAGGCTGTTTTGGCTCATAGTGCAGCTCCTGAGTAGAACTCACCCTTCTGCCGTTATAGGAAAATGATTTCCGTTTATTTTCCTGATTCCTGTCAAGGTGAAAACGGGCATCGAATTCCAGGTCTTCTTCGCTTTTTTCATCATCTGGGGAAGAAAGAGCAACAGGCTTGTTTTCTTCGGGTGGTATGTCTTCCGCTGAAATGGTGTTGTCTGCCTCAGCAGAGGGAACTGTTTCATCACTTCCTGCTGTCGTTTCCGGGACAGACTCTTCCATAGGAATATCTTCGTGCTCCTGCTCGGGTTCTGAAGTGATTTCCTGTTTACGAAGAGCTTCCTGTTCTCCGAAAATGGAAGCATATATCTCGTCAAAATCCTCAAAGCCGTCAATTCCGGCTGTGAAGTCATAGTCATTATCCATCAAATGTTCTCCGTTCTCTGTCTGAGCACTTCGTACATGGTAATTGCGGCTGCTGCGGAAGCATTGAGGGAATTAATTTTCCCATTCATCGGAAGCCGGATAATAAAATCACAGCTTTCCTTGACAAGCCTCCCCATTCCATCTCCTTCGGAACCGATAACCAGTGCAGCGGGTCCTCTTAAGTCAGTGTGCCAGAGATCACAGCTGCCGTCTGCTGCAGTACCGTATACCCAAAGCCCCCTGTCTTTCAATTCCTTGAGAGCTGCCGGGATGTTGGAAACGCGTGCTATCAGGGCATGTTCAGCTGCCCCGGCTGATGCTTTGTCCACAATTGCTGTAAGCCCTGCGCTTCTTCGCTTGGGAATAATTAATCCATGGACACCTGCACACTCAGCGCTGCGAATAATAGCGCCGAGATTGTGGGGATCACTGATTTCATCACAGACGACGACAAAAGGCGGTTCCTTACGGAAGTCAGCCAGGGAAAGGATATCATCAATAGAACAATAATCGCGTACTGCGCAGACGGCAATGACACCCTGGTGCGCCTTTGTTACGGACATAAAATCCAGCTTACGGCGGTCACATTCCACGACAACTATGCCTTTGTCCCGCGCTTTTGAAGCGATGTGGCCGAGTGTTTTATCCACATCACCTTTATTGATGAAAATCTTATCTATGGCACGTTCCGCCCTGAGGGCTTCAATAACAGCGTTACGCCCTTCAATGATTTCACTTTTTATTTCCTGATTTAGTTCAGTTATATTAGTTCTCATAGTAAAGAACAGTCTATCATAATACTGTTGAAAATGAAAGAAAGAATTTTAGCTTATTTACAAAAATTTATAGATTTTTTCGTGTAAAGAATGTATGATAATAAACAGAAATCTTTCAGGAGGCAGCTCTGTGAAAAAGTGGATTGAACTATTCTGCCGGAAGCATCCTTATTTCGGTATTCCCAATCTGATGAAGTATATTACGATTGCAAATGCGGTACTGTGGCTGCTTAATGCGGTTAATTCCCGTATACTTCCATATATGGTATTCAGCCCCTACTGGATTCTACGCGGACAGGTTTGGAGACTGATTTCCTTTGTTTTTATTCCTCCTTCCACAGGAATTTTAGCGTTCATTGCCTTTTATTTCTATTATTTCCTCGGTAGTACACTTGAACAGCAATGGGGGACAGCACGATTTAACCTTTATTTCTTTTCTGGTGTCGTGCTGACCATTCTGTTTGGTTTCCTGATATACTGGATAACCGGTGTTTCTGTGAGTCTGACAGCGTATTATCTCTTCCTTTCTATGTTTTTTTCATTTGCTGTTCTCTTCCCGGATATGCAGGTACTGCTTTTCTTTGTGATTCCTGTCAAAATGAAGTGGCTTGCGATTTTGGATGCACTTTTCTTCCTCTACGGTATTTTTACAACTCCATTCCCTGCAAATCTTGTGCCGGTTGTAGCTATTCTGAATTTTTTCCTGTTTTGCGGAGAAGATCTGCTGGCAATGCTCGGTGTATATAAAAAAAGCGCGAATACCATAAGTTTTCAGAGAGCCGCCAGAGAAATCCGCCGTAAACAGGCAGCTAGCCTCTATCATCATAAATGTGCTGTCTGCGGAAAGACGGATACGGATTATCCGGATCTGGAGTTCCGGTACTGTTCGAAATGCGCCGGATACCATTGCTTTTGTCAGGAGCATATCAACAGTCACATTCACTTTAAAGAATGATTAAGAAAGCTTTTTCAGAAATTTGTACGCTGCTGCTCATTGCAGTGATGCTTGCGATTTCTGCCCCGGGTATCACTTACGCGGAAGACGCGATTTTTCTTCGTCCTTTTATCCTGACGCTACGTGTCGGAGATAATACTTTCGGATTGCGTGCTTATCATGCATCCTACGAGCACAATATATTTCTTTCGCTGAGTGACCTTTCCCAGGCACTGAACGGGACAGAGAAACAATACAGCATTGTTTACAGCCGTAGCAATCAGGACGGAGAGTATCATGACATAAGAACCGGAGAATCATATCTGGAAGACAATAATGGCATCACACCTACAGAATATGATCAGCGGGAAGATGTATGGCTGGTGTTCAAACGTAACCGGCTTTTTGTCAATGGAGAAGACCGAAAGTATTATACCTGCCGGGAAGGCGGATATGATCTGTTTATGAATCTGGTGGATGTTCAGCTGATGCTGGATTTGAATATTCAGGAACTTTCATCCGGCGTGTTCAGGATTGATCCGCAGGATAGCTTTACACCGGATTATCTTGCGCTTCAGGCTGAGGGATATTTTAATTCACTGAATGGATTCGTGGTAGGAGATGCTGATACCGGTGTCATGCTGTGCGGGAACAACATGTACAGTACATCTCCGGTTGCCAGTATTTCCAAGCTTATGACTTATCTGCTGGTCAGAGAAGCTATGCAGCGCGGAGAGTTTGAAGCAAAAGATACTTTCTCTGTCAGCCCTTCCGTAGCAGCGGTAGCAAAGTCAGGTGACGGCATTGTCTATATGGAGGAAGGCCAGGAAATCTCTGTACAGGAACTACTGGAAGCTATGCTGGTTGCGTCCAGCAATGAATCCTCAGTTGCACTTGCAGAGATGACGGAAGGGTCTGAAGAATCATTTGTAAAAAAAATGAATGATAAAGCGGCGCAACTAGGGCTGAGCAGTGCAAAGTTCTATACATCAAATGGTCTTCCCAGTTATACAAATGGCACCATACCTGCAAAACTGCAGAACAGTATGAGTCCTTATGAACTGTTCAGGCTGTGTTCCTATGTGTTAAAAACATATCCTGAAATAACAGAAATAACATCAAAGGAGTATGTCAGTCTTCCTTCCGTGAAATACGCGTCAGCGAATTCAAACCCGCTGGTGTTTAATCTCCCGGGTACTACAGGCCTGAAGACAGGTTCCACAACACGGGCAGGATATTGTCTCGCCGCTTCCTTGCCGGTAACTGTAAATAGAGAGACTCATACGATCATTCTTGTTCTCCTCGGGGCAGAGACAGCTTCCGAGCGAGGGCAGATGTCTGAAATCCTTCTGAAATTTGCAAAGAAATATTATGAACAGAACGGATTTTGATAACTAAGTAAAAGCACTGATAACAATTCTTGCTATCGGTGCTTTTTTCATGTATACTATTTCCAGAAGAACTGGCAGAAAGAGTTGTAAGATGGGCAAAACAAAAAGTACAGTCGTATATCTTCTGATGATCATAATGCTGCTTTCCGGTTGCTCAATAGGGAAGCCAAAGCCGACGATTGATCCTCATGAAGGTCAGGTATACCTTTATGACGGTTATGACTGGGTGTGGTATACCCCTGTGGAAGGAGTGGAAACAAACGCTTTCTCCAAGAGTGATTTTCAGTTTATCAATAACCAACCTGTATATATCGGGTCTGGTTACACAGTAAAAAAAGGAATAGATGTTTCCGAGCATCAGAAGGAAATTGATTGGGACCGGGTGAAAACACAAGGGTTTGATTTTTGCTTTGTACGGGTTGGCAGGAGAGGATATACCGAGGGAGGGCTCTTTGAAGACAGCTTTTTTGAAAAGAATATCGAAGGGGCCAAACGCTGCGGAATGGAACTTGGTGTTTACTTTTTTTCACAGGCAATAACCGTAGCAGAGGCAATTGAAGAAGCAAACTGGGTGCTGGAACATATAGGCGGATATAATATTACACTGCCGATTGCATTTGACTGGGAAAAGATTGACGCTGAAGAAGCAAGAACTGCTGATCTGGACATTACCAGGCTGACTGATTGTGCAGTGGCATTTTGTGAGACGATCCGCAGGGCGGGTTATACGCCATGCGTATATTATAACCGCACAACAGGATATTACCGATATGATCTTTCGCGACTGACAAACTATATGGTCTGGTTTGCTTTGCCATGTTCACCGCCGGATATCATTCATCCGAGTTTTTACTACAAGCTGGATATGTGGCAGTATTCCCTGACCGGACAGATACCCGGTATTCAGGTGGAAACAGATCTTGATTATATATTTACGAAAAATCCGGAACCAACTTTTACTGTGAAATAAAACAAAGGGACAGCAGATTTGCTGTCCCTTTTACTTGCATCGGATAATTATCAACATATTTATTTCTATGTATTGCCTAGAAGCATACGATCATTGTTGAGACCTTTACCTGCTGCTTCACGGAAGAGGTCAAGCAGGTCTTCTACGTTCAGAGCAGAACGTTCTTCATCGCGGACATCGTAAATAATTTGACCGTCATCCATCATCAGTGTCCGGTTGCCAAGGTCAAGAGCTGTCTGCATGTTATGAGTAACCATCAGGCAGGTCAGATTGTTCTTTTCAACAGTTTCCTTTGTGAGCGTCAGTACCTTTTCAGCTGTGGCAGGATCAAGAGCGGCGGTATGTTCATCAAGAAGCAGGAGACTGGGAGGGTTAATTGTAGCCATCATCAGTGTCAGAGCCTGGCGCTGACCACCGGAGAGCAAGCCGACCGGCTGCTGCATTCTGTCTTCAAGACCCATATGGAGCAAGGAGAGCCTTTCCCGGAATTCTTCCTTGTCTGCTTTGGTGATATGCGAAAACCAACCGCCACGACCTGCAGCCAGGGCCAGGTTTTCTTCAATAGTCATACCTGGGGCGCTGCCCAGCATGGGATCCTGGAAAAGACGGCCTATTTTTTTTGCCCGGGCATGTTCAGGCTGAAGGGTAATATCTTCTCCGTTAAGAAAAATGCTGCCGCAGTCAGTAAAGAAAGTTCCCGCGATAGCATTGAACAGTGAGCTTTTTCCTGCCCCATTGGAACCGAGAATCGAAATAAAGTCATTATCCGGAACGGAAAGAGACAAATCCCTGACAGCCGTTTTTTCGTTGACTGTTCCGGGGTTAAAGGTTTTTGAAATATGAGAGATTTCCAGCATAACTTTATGTCCCTTCCCCGGTTTTATGTGTTAGCCGCCGGTGCAGTTCCGGATATCGGGATTTAAGATAAGGTCCTGCAATCGCGATGACTACGATCACAGAAGAGACGAGTTTCAACATAAACGCCGGCATGTGGAAACGTAGAGCAACTGCATAAACAAGACGAAAGATTATGGCTCCCAGTACGGCACCAATCGCTCTCACAGGGATTCCGCCTTTTCCGGCAAAGGCCCTGCCAATCAGCAGGGAAGCAAGGGAGATCGTTACAACGCCTGACCCGATATCAATATTGACGGATTTCTGGCTTTGAGCGAGCAGACAGCCGGATAGTGCTGTGAAGGAATTCGAAATGCAGAGACCAACAATGGTTGTAAAAGCTGGGTTGACGGATGAGGAACGAACCATGGCAGGATTGTTTCCGGTAGCGCGGATAGCAAGGCCAAGACGAGTTTTGAGGAAAAATGTAAGAAAAAGAATAACAGCGGTAACGGCTATCAGGGCTATCACAGTCTTATATACGCTTCCGAGAGGGCCTGTACGCAGAAGTTCTTTCATCATAGAAAAAACAGTCACTGTTTTATTCATATTCAGGAGAGAAGCTCCTCCCATCACAGCAATGTTGATGGAATAAAGCCCGGTATTGACGATAATGCCCGAAAGCAGGCTGTCGATGCCCATTTTTGTCTGAAGAATGGCAGTGACAAAACCGGACAGGATGCCGGCACACATAGCTGCTGGAAGAGAAAGAAAAGGATGACCGGATATTGCGACAACTGCACCGACGGCTGCTCCGAGTGTAAAGCAGCCGTCAGTGGAGAGATCACAGACATTCAGCATTGTGTAGCTGAGAAAAAGAGCCAGAACCGTGAGAGAGCTGATCAGGCCGAGCTCAAATGCAGTTTGGAGAATAGATGCCATCGTCTGGTGAAACTCCTTCAGGTAAATTAAGCGAGATCATCAAAACTCTCCGCAGTGGTGATTGGCTGAACTTTTGTGCAGAAGGGTGCGAATGCTTCGGCAACAGTGTCAAAATCGAAGCCGATTGCTGCGCAGGTTTCCGTATTGACTGTCGCAGTACCATTGTCAAAGGTTTTAACAGGGACATCACCGGGATTAAGACCGCTGAGAAGTATATCAGCTATCATATTGCCTGTTTCCACACCGAGGTTGGCATAGTCAACGCCGTATCCAAGAAACGCTCCGTTAAGAGCAAAGCTGTCCGCTCCGGTGTAGTGAGGAATACCCGCCTCAGCAAAAATTTCATAAATGGCAAGCTCTGCAGTCATAATGGTATTGTCAGTCGGAGTGAATACAGCATCCGCACCGTCGCTGACCAGAGCTTCTGCAGCAAGCATAACTTCATCGACAGTAGTACCTGTACGCTCAATGTAAGCGATACCTTTTCCTTCAAGATAAGCTTTCGCAGCAGCAATAGGAGCAGTGGAGGAGTCTTCACTGACATTATACAGCAATCCGACAAGATCAGCATCGGGATCAGCAGCAAAAATCAGGTTCATAACTGCGTTTGTATCAAGATAGTCGGAGGTGCCTGTAAGATTTGCTCCCGGTGCTTCCAGTGAACTGACGAGACCGGCTCCTACAGGATCCGATACGGCTGCAAAAACAACAGGAATCTGGTTATCCTCTGTAGCTGCCTGCATGCCCATAGCAACAGGAGTTGCCACACCGACCATCAGATCCACTTTGTCAGCCATAAAGTTTGCGATAATCTGATTCATTACATTGGCATCAAGGTTGCAGTTGTCTTCCAAAACCGTGAAACTGACATTCTGTTCGGCTTCTACTTCTTTCAGCCGGCTGCGGATATTGGCAATGATCTGATTGAGTGACGCATCGTCAACAAAGTTGCAAATGCCGACAGTAAAGGTTTTTTCTGCATCTGCAAATACAGAAACAGAAGCAAAAGAGAGAACAAGGACAAGCGTGAGGATAAAGGCGATAAGTTTTTTCATGGGGAGATACCTTCCTTTCTTTTTATTTTGTTTTCCCCCGGGACAGAAAAAATCCTGTCCCATGCAACGATTTGCTGGGACAGGATTATAACATCCTGCGGTGCCACCCGGCTTGACGTGTAAATCACGCCCACTTTACGCGTACCAACATACGCTGACTTTTTATTACGGGGAGTCATGCCCCGGCGCCCATACTTAAATTCATGTGAATTCTTTCTGTTTGCCCTCGGAAGTCCATTCAGCTCTACATTATCCGCTGCCCTCGCACCGTCGGCAGCTCGCTGCGGGAAAAGAGATAAAGCTTACTTACTCTTCCTCATCGGTTTAACTGGATTATAGCATCCATATTTATTCGTGTCAATAATAGTTTTGACAAAAAATTTATCGATTTAAAGCGCGAATTTTGTCGTTTTAATATAAAAAAGAAAAGCCCGTTTTTCCGGACCTTTCAAAAGATGGACTTGAAGGGGATCGAACCCTCGAACCTCACGGATGCGAACCGTGCGCTCTCCCAGCTGAGCTACAAGCCCTAATTTTTTAAGCCTAAATATTATAACACAAAAATATCATTTGTAAAGGGAAAAATTTTGTTGCTATCCATACTGTTTTGGTGTAAAATATAATACAGGCTTTTGACAAGGCTGCACTAGTCGGGAAGCCAGCGGTGTCCTGTAACCTGCAATCCGCTACAGCAGGGATGAATTCCCGGACGAGGGGTTGCTGTGTGTTGTCTGCTACCGGTAAGCGGCGTTGAAGTTCCGGTCTCGCGCAACGGAAACCCGTGAACCATGTCAGGCGGGGAACCGAGCAGCATTAAGCGGTGCTTTTCGTGTGCCGTGAGGCTGCCGGATCTGAGCAGGCTGCCGGAGAAGCGGGCATACAGCAGGATTCGACTTCGGGTGTGCAGTCTTGTCAAGAGCCTGTTATTTTTCAGGGAGGTGCCGGATGTATCAGGCTTTATATCGAAAATGGCGGCCGCAGTCCTTTGACGATGTGATTGGCCAGCAGCATATTACAGATTCTCTGAAGAATCAGGTACGTACCGGGCGGCTTTCCCATGCTTATCTTTTTGTCGGGACCAGAGGAACCGGAAAGACAAGCTGTGCAAGAATACTGGCTAAAGCAGTCAACTGTGAACATCCTGTAGACGGAAATCCCTGCGGCGAATGTCCTTCCTGCCGCGCAATAGCAGAAGGCAAAGTAATGGACATTGTGGAACTGGACGCGGCTTCTAATAATGGTGTAGACAACGTTCGCGCATTGAGGGAGGAAGCCGTCTTCTCTCCTTCTGCTGTAAAAAAGCGTGTATATATTGTGGATGAAGTTCATATGCTTTCCACAAGCGCTTTTAATGCTCTTCTGAAAATACTGGAAGAACCGCCGGAACACCTGATGTTTATTCTGGCGACGACAGAACTGCAGAAAGTTCCTGCCACAATTCTTTCGCGCTGTCAGCGACATAGCTTCAGAAGAATTGATCCTGCAACTTTAGCTGCCTATCTGTCAAAGATAGCAGAGCAGGAGAATATTCATCTTTCTGATGAAGCTGCGAGGCTGATCGCCGGCCTGGCAGAGGGCGGGGTTCGGGATGCTTTAAGCATGCTGGATCAGTGTTCCGGCTTTGAGCAGATCGGAGCTGATGAGGTTTACAGTACTGTCGGCCTTGCCGGGAACAAAAGAACGATAAATCTGTTCAACTCTATCTGCGAGCATGACGCTGCCTCTGCTGTACGACAGTTTAATAATCTTTGGACGGAAGGGAAGGATCCGGCATCGTTGCTGAGGGAACTGAGTGGCCTGGTGAGAGATATTCTGATGATCAAAGTTGCTCCACAGAATGCCTTTGACCTGATTTATGGCGGTTATGACCGTGAAACTCTGAAAGAATACGCCGCAGAATATTCGGTTTCACAGTTATCTTCAACTCTGGATTCCCTTCAGACGGCTCTCGGCAATATGCGCGAGAGGCTTTCACCGAAAATTACTGCAGAACTATGCCTCGTTTCTCTGTGTAAAGATATTGCAGGAGACGGCGCTGAAGGAATCAAAGCAAGGCTTGATAGACTGGAAGAGATAGTCGGTAGCGGAAAAAAGACCACATTTCCAGGTGAAGTCGGAAAAGCTTCCATAATCGGGTCTCCGGCCGGAAATGATTCTGTTCCTGATTTACCGGATAAAAAGCTTGGTATTCAGGAGTTTTCTTCCGAGAAACACCATGAGATGCCTGCAGCAAAGCAAGAAAATGAAACAGTACCGTCCGGATCAGGAGAGCAGGACAGTGGTGATCTTTGGTCAAATATCTATAACAGAACAAAACCCTTCCTTACACCTGATATTAGTGCATTCCTTTCCACACCACCGAAGCTTGCTGATGAAGGGAATGTTTTGTGGATAGAGATGGACAAAGGGCTTGGGTATACAAGACTGAACAGAACGGATCTGCTCGAAAAGTTTTCTACAGAAGCTTCCGCGGTACTGGGAAAGACTGTACAGGTTAAATTACGTGAAAAGAAAGCAGAAAACCGGGAACAGAGGAATCTTGATTATTTTCATAAGTTTCCGGAAGTGAGATTCGTAAAATGATATATATTATTAAAGGAGAAACAGAAAATGGCTAAAGGTGGTTATCGCGGAGGCTTTTCCGGAGGCAGCCAGGCGAATATGATGCGTCAGGCACAGAAGATGCAGCAGGAACTCCTCAGGATGCAGCAGGAACTGGAGACTTCGGAGTTTGAATTTACTGCGGGCGGCGGAGCGGTAAAAGCGGTTGTGATGGGTTCCCGTCAGTTGAAAGCAATCGAAATAGACCCTGATGCAGTTGATCCGGAAGATGTCGAGATGTTGCAGGATCTGATTGTTGCTGCGGTAAACGGCGCTATGAAACTTTGCGAAGAAAAAAGCAGTCAAAATATGTCCAAACTACAGTCAGGATTGAATATTCCCGGCCTGTTCTGATGAAACGTTATCTGTCTATCCTGCTGGTTACGGTGATGAGTTTTGCCTGCTGCGGAGTATCTGCTTTTGTCGGGCCAAGCCCGCTGCCAACTACGGAACCGACAGATGCACAAGAAACACCCAGTTCTGTTCAGACTGCTATCATCGGAATTTTGGAATCTGCTTTTGGCAATTCTCCTGACCTGATCAGCTCAATCCGGCAACTTTTCGGAAAAACGCGTGAGTATTCGGACGACTATCTGCGTTCATTTTTAAGGGAAACGACCGAGAAATACGGATTTTCGCTTCCTGACAAGCAGATTAATGCATTGCTTTCCCTGCTGAGGTCATTGGAGAATAATGACAGTAACGATCTGATGAACCGTATTAAGGATCTTCAGAAAGCATTCACAAAGGCGCAAACAACTGCTTCAAAAGCATTGCATATATTCAGAACTGTTCGCAAAAGTGTACAGAATGCGGCAAAGTGGATCGGGGATTTGTTCCACTGGTTCAGGCATTGAAATTCATGAAAATAATAGTTGACATTCCCGGCAAAGTCTGCTAATATATCTCTTGCTTTTGGGGGTATAGCTCAGCTGGGAGAGCGCTTGAATGGCATTCAAGAGGTCAGCGGTTCGATCCCGCTTATCTCCACCACAAAAAAGAGTTCCGGGATTTGATAGTCTCGGAGCTTTTTTGTTTAAGACGGAGGCAACAATGAAAAATGTTCTTTCAAAGCTGAAAGAAGCATCGGTTTTTTGTAAAGTTTTTATAAAATGGCTGCTGATATCTTCTCTTATCGGAGCTTCGGGCGGTTTTGCCGGTTCTGCATTTTATAAAAGCATTGCTTTAGTCACAGATATAAGAGAGAACTACCCTTGGCTGATCTGGTTGCTGCCTGTTGGAGGTCTCTTTATAGTATGGATTTATCATTTATCTCATACAGAAGGGCAGAATACAAATAATATCATCGACTCTGTTCTGAATGGCAATAAAGTTGATATTCTTTTACTTCCGGTTATTTTTATCAGCACAGTTATTACTCATCTTCTTGGGGGAAGCGCTGGACGGGAAGGCGCTGCTCTTCAGATAGGTGGCAGCCTTGGATATAATACAGGCAGGCTGTTGAAACTGGATGAAAAAGAGGAGCGGATAGCAGTATACAGCGGCATGAGCGCTGTTTTTTCTGCACTCTTTGGCACACCTATCACAGCAACAGTATTTGCGCTTGAAGTTTGCAGTGTAGGAATCATACACTATTCCGGACTTGTACCCTGCGGCGTCGCGGCATTGACTGCCTATCTGATTACGAGTCTGTTTCATATCGAACCGACACGTTTCGTGATTTCCGTTATCCCGGTTGAACCATTAATGATAATCAGAGTGTGCCTGCTCGCTATTTTATGCGCTGCATTAAGTGTTGTCTTTTGTGAGTTTATGCATCTGTCAACAACAACTGCAGCGAAATGGATTAAAAATGAATATCTCCGCGCATTTGTAGGCGGATGCCTGCTGATCCTGCTGACTTATCTGGTAGGGAGTTATGATTATAACGGCGGGGGCACAGGTATTATTGCTAAAGCAATTTATACAGAAGAAGTAAAACCAGCGGCTTTCCTGTTGAAAATGATTTTTACTGCTGTAACGTTATCTGCTGGCTTTAAAGGAGGAGAAATTGTTCCTACTTTCTTTATTGGTGCAACGTTTGGCTGCCTTATCGGACCGGTTCTTGGTGTTCCTGCACAATTTGCTGCAGCTATCTGTCTTGTTGCCACTTTCTGCGGAGCTGTAAACTGTCCGCTTGCCTCTGTACTGCTTTCTGTAGAACTGTTCGGGTCCGGCAGCATAATCTATTTTGCCGTTGTATGCTTTATCGCCTATATGCTTTCAGGTTATTCCGGGCTTTATTCTTCGCAGAGAATAATCTATTCCAAACTGAAAGCCGAGGCTCTGGACAATAGAACAAATTAAGTAGAAAAATTATGTTGCATTTGAATTTCTTTTGTGCTATAGTAAATAAGCTAAAGAAATCCGGGTGTAGCGCAGTTGGTAGCGTGCTTGAATGGGGTTCAAGAGGCCGGGCGTTCAAATCGCCCCACTCGGACTGATGTGGGAAATGTCTGTTTTAAGACATTTCCCTCTTTTTAAATCATAGGGTTTCAGAAATGAGGTATTTCGATGTGAAAAAATGGCTGAAATACGTGAAACCGTATCTGGTTTTCTTTATCCTTGCTCCGTTTTTTATGACGGTGGAAGTGATCGGGGAAGTGATCATGCCGCGGCTTCTGTCGATCGTGATCAACAATGCAAATGCCGGAACACTGACAACTTCCACAAGCCTCGGGATTATGGTTCAGATGATTTTGACAGCGCTGGCCATGATGGCGGGAGGCGTGCTCGGTGCTTTCTTTGCAACGAAGGCTGCAGTGAATTTCGGGGCGGATATCCGTGCAGATGCCTATGCAAAGGTTCAGAATTTTTCCTTTGCCAATATTGACAAGTTTTCCACAGGCTCTCTGGTAACGCGGCTGACAAACGATATCACGCAGATGCAGAATTTTGTCAATATGCTCCTGCGAATGGCTATCCGTGCACCCGGCATGATGATCGCTGCACTGATCATGGCTGTCCGGATCCAGCCGTCGCTGTCTATGGTTTTCCTGGTCAGCATTCCGCTTTTGCTGTTGACTGTGGGTTTCCTGGTGAAAACCGGCTTCCCGCGCTTCAGCATCATGCAGACAAAAATAGACGCTCTCAACTCTACTGTCCAGGAAAACGTGACAAACGTACGCGTAGTGAAAAGCTTTGTGCGTGAGAAGTTTGGCATTGAGAAGTTTAAAAAAGCCAACGGCGACCTGAAGGATGCGGCTATTCATGCTGTGCATGTTGTGATCCTGATGCAGCCTGTGATGACACTCTTTATGCAGGCAACTATCATAGCTGTACTCCTGCTGGGCGGGCGGATTGTGCTGAACGGTGAGATGCAGGTAGGCGATCTGTCGGCTTTTGTGACGTATGTAACGCAGATCCTCTCCAGCTTGCTGATGGTGACGATTCTTCTAATGATTTCTTCCAGAGCCATGGCATCGGCGAAGCGTGTTGCCGAAGTACTGGATGAAGTACCTGATATCCGGGACGATGAAGCCACCCAAAAGAATAAAAAAATTGAACACGGGACAGTTGAGTTCAGAGACGTATGCTTCCGCTATTACAAAACAAGCAAGGAGCAGGTGCTTGATCATATTTCGCTTTCAATTCCCGAGAGTGCAACAGTGGGAATCATCTCCAGTACGGGTGGCGGAAAATCCACCCTGGTGTCACTGATTCCGCGCCTTTACGACTGTGACAGCGGGGAAGTGATTGTGGACGGGGTAAATGTCAAAGAGTATTCCCTGGTGAATCTGCGGGACGGAATCGGCATGGTACTGCAGAAGAATACGCTCTTTTCCGGCACGGTTGCTGACAATCTTCGCTGGGGACGGGAAGAAGCCACGGATGAGGAAATCCGCGCCGCCGCTGCAAGCGCCCAGGCAGACGGGTTTATAGAATCCTTTACAGATGGATATGAGACGGAAATCGAACAAGGCGGCAGCAATGTATCGGGCGGTCAGAAGCAGAGGCTTTGTATCGCCAGAGCATTGCTGAAAAAGCCCAAAATTCTGATTCTGGACGACTCCACCAGCGCTGTCGATACTGCGACGGAGGCAAAAATCCGTTATGCTTTCAGCCATGAACTGAAAGATACGACCAAAATCATTATTGCGCAAAGAATCTCATCTGTCATGGATGCGGATATGATTGTGGTAATGAATGATGGAAGAATTACAGGTGTCGGAACACATAACGAACTTCTTGAAAAGAATCAGGAATACCGGGAGATTTATGAGTCCCAAAGCAAAACGGATAAGGAGGGTGCTTAAATGGCGAGAAACCTCCAGCAGCTGCAGAAGCAGTACAATTCCAAAGCATCTTCTATGGCGCAGAGAGGCGGCCCGGGCGGAGGTCCGAGAGGTAGAATGGCTACGGGAAAGCCAAAAGAGATGGGTAAAACCGTTGCACGCCTCCTGACTTATCTGAAAAAATACAGGCTTAGGCTTGTCGTTATTCTACTGCTTATGTTCACAAGCACGCTTGCTTCTCTTGCAGGAGGATACCTGCTTGCCCCGATTATCGATAAGCTGACTGAGACGGTAGCTCCTTCGGTTGAAATTACTATGAGCAGCGTTGAGCGCCTGGCAGACAGAGTCATCCGCTCTCTGGCGGGTGGATCTGCCGGTAAGCCACTGGCTTATATTATGACGGCTGCTATCCTCCTGGCCTCGATTTATATGATCAGTGTTCTGGCATCTTTTATCCAGAGCCGGCTGATGGTGAAGATGTCCGAAGGTATTATGGAGAAGATCCGAAACGATCTTTTTACAAAGCTCCAGTATCTGCCTGTCAGGTATTTTGACTCCAAACCGACCGGTGAAATCATGTCCCGCTTCACTAATGATGTAGACAATATAGACGCGATGATCAGCAATTCGCTGCTCTCCATCATTTCCGGTGCCATTATGCTTACCGGTACGTTAATTTTCATGATTACAACGAATGGTGTACTGACACTGGTTATTGTGCTTTCGATTCCTTTTGTTGCAGGGGCAGCCACGCTGCTTGGAAGCCTTTCCAAAAAATACTACAGCGGACAGCAGGCGGCTCTCGGCGCCGTGAACGGATATCTCGAGGAAACAGTCACCGGGCAGAAGGTTGTCAAGGTCTTTAACCATGAAGACGAATGCACAGAGGAATTCTGCCTTCTGAATGATGACATGAGGCAAACACAGTTCAAAGCAAACTTTTTCGGAGGAATTACCGGCCCTGTCATGGGGAATATGTCCCAGATTACATACGGGATAACTGTTGGCGTCGGAGGTATCCTGATGGTACTCGGACGGCTGACGCCGGGCGGGCTGACAGTTTTTGCCCAATACTCTCGTCAGTTCAACATGCCGATCAGCCAGATTGCTTCCCAGATGGCTACTATTTTTGCAGCACTGGCCGGTGCCGAGCGCGTTTTTGAGGTAATGGATACGGAGCCGGAGATTGCCGATGATCCGGATGCCGACCCCATGCCGGATATGAAAGGTGAAATTGTTGTAAAGAACGTCAGCTTCGGATATAACCCGGATAAAATGGTGCTGAAAAATATCAGCCTGTATGCCCATCCGGGACAGAAGATTGCCTTTGTAGGGAGCACGGGGGCGGGGAAAACAACGATCACCAATCTGCTTAACCGCTTTTATGATATACAGGAAGGCATCATTACCATAGACGGCGTTGATATCCGGCATATCAAAAGAGAAGTCCTGCGGAAGAACATCGCAATGGTGCTGCAGGAAACGCATTTATTCTCTGACACTGTGATGGAGAATATCCGCTACGGCAGACTGGATGCTACCGATGACGAAGTGATTGCAGCGGCCAAAACAGCTTCTGCCCACAGCTTTATTATGCGGTTGCCGGAGGGATACCAGACGAAGCTGGAAGGTGACGGCGCCAATCTCTCCCAGGGGCAGCGACAGTTGCTGAATATCGCCCGCGCTGCGTTATCCAAGGCGCCGATCCTTGTGCTTGATGAAGCGACTTCCTCAGTGGATACACGTACTGAGCGGCATATTGAGCATGGTATGGACAGGCTGATGCAAAACCGCACAACATTTGTGATTGCACACCGGCTTTCCACGGTACGAAATGCAAACGCCATCATGGTACTTGAACACGGTGAAATCATCGAACGCGGTGATCATGACGATCTGCTTGCTCAGAAGGGCCGGTATTACGAACTGTATACAGGGAAAAGTGAGCTTGATTAAATCCTGTGTGTAAACAGAATTAATAACAACAGGCTGCCGATATGCCGGCAGCCTGTTGTTATATTAAAAATCAAAAAAACGCAAAACTTCTTTTGTAGCCTGTTCCATGGTCTTCGGGTCGGTAAAGCGGTGGTCGGCGTTCAGTATCGGTATAAACTCAATCACATTGTTTTCACAAAAACTGAGAGAATCTTCCAGGGGAATAATCTCGTCTTTCGTTCCGTGAAGAATCATCAGCTCGTCTGCCCAGGGAATAAAATCTCTTTTCCGAATATCGTTTTCCTTGAGCTCTTCAACAAAACAGCTGTTGATGTGAACTTTCCTGTCAAACCCTACAGAAGTCTCTTTCCCTTTGCTCAGAAGTTCGGCTGTTTCCGGACTCATTACACTTTCCGTCAGCACTTTATGCATGTTGACAGCCGGACAGCGGAGGGCAATTTTGCAGAAAGGATTGCCGTGTTCGGAAATGTATTTCAAAAGAAGATAGCCTCCAAAGCTCGTTCCGTAAGCATATAAAGCAGAAGGATGGTATTTTTCCTGAAGGAACTGAAGAAGAAGCGTAAGATAGGCATCACAATCAGAGAGCTGCAGCTTTTTCTTAACATCTTCTCCGTGAGCAGGCCAGTCAAAACACACGACACCTATGCCTTTATATTTGGTAAGGACGCGCTCGGCAAATTTCTCTGCAGTACGGTTGTCCTTATGACCGCCAAAACCATGGCAGAAGACGATCAGACTGCTGATTGTGTGACTATCCGTGCTGTAAAGCCTGCAGCGGATATTATGGCCTTCCCGGTTGATTTCAAAATAAGGTGTCATTATCCCTCCAAATCAAAAAAGGTGATAGCAGATGCTTTTCTGTTTACGCAATTTACCACAGCAGAGGATAGAAGTCAAGAAGGGGTGGAGAGGAGTTCTGCCTGGCAGAGAGTCGAAAAATCAGGGCATATATGTTGCATAACATAAAAAAATGTGGTACAGTATGCGCGACCAAAACGCTGGGAACAGCGGAAAAAAGATAGGAGACTAGAAATGAAAACATGGAAAAATATGCTTTCTCTGATTCTGGCTGTTTGCATGATCTGCTCCTGTGCCGTATGCGCTTTAGCAGAAGAATCAGAAGAAGCTGACCTTCATGAAGTGGAGCAATTGCTGGAGGCACTGGAGGAAACGACAATTACCAAAGAACGCTTTGAAGCGCTGCTTGATGAAGCCGGGAAATCGACAGATAATACAGCACCTTATTATTCGGATACGGTTGCGCTTGTGATTGACGGCGAAGAGGTTTCCCCGGCAAAACTGACATACTGTCTGGCAAATCAGTTTCAGAGCTTTGTAAACAGCTATGGCCAGTATGCTGCTTATTTCGGCCTTGACGTCAGCGGTGGTATTGCAGGGCTGGCAGAGCAGAAATGCGCAATGCTTGAGGAGGGTACCTGGCTGGATTTCTTTCTACAGCAGGCAGTGGATTCCCTGCAGCAGAGCATTGCTTTAAGGCGTATAGCAGCAGAGGAAGGAATTACCATTGCGGAAGAAGAAACTTCAGAAATGCGCGAAAGCTTTGAAGAGTTTGACACTATTGTCCAGCAGTACGGCTATGCGGACGGCAATGAATTTATCACAGCCAATTATGGACTCGGCAATGATGTGAATTCTCTTCTGAACTTTCTGACTGAGTTTGCTCTTGCAGGGCGTGTTTATGATCAGTTTGAGCAACAGTTCCACGAAAACGTTACCGCAGAGGAAATCCTGGAACAATTTCCCGACCCCACCATCTCGATACGCCACATCTTGATCATGGCGGAACAGGACGAAAACGGGGAATGGACTGATGAAGCAAAAGAGGCCGCAAAGGTTCGTGCAGAAGAGATCCTGCAGGAGTGGGCTGCGGGGGATGCCACAGAGGAAAGTTTTGCTGCGCTGGCGGAGAAGTATTCCGAAGACCCAGGTTCCAGCAGCAACGGAGGATTGTATAGTAATGTAAGCAAAGGACAGATGGTTGAGGAATTCGATGCCTTTTGCTTTGATGAGAACCGCCAGCCGGGTGATACCGGTATTGTTTATGGGAGCAACGGCGGATATGCAGGTTATCACGTTATGTACTTTGTTGCGACAGAAAAGCCGGAGGACAATGAAGAGGCACGTGAAAGCATTGCCATGGCTCATACAGGTGAGTGGCTTAAAGAGCAGGTTGAGGGTATGGAAATTACCATGCTGCCGTATTATAAAATTGCCGGACACACTTTATTCTAATTTTTTATAAAGAGAAAAACTCTCTCCGTCACGGTGCGTGCCGGAGAGAGTTTTATTATTCCTGAACTGCCTGATCTGCTTTTATTTTTGCCAGCTCTTCTTCCTCCAGAATCCGGTAGGCAACTTTTCCAACCAGCGTTTTTGGCATATCATCTTTAAACTCAATATCATAGGGCATGGCGTATTTTGCTATATGTTTCCGGCAGTAATCCATCAGAATCTGCTTTGTTTTATCATCAGCACTTACCCCGGGCTTCAAAGTGACAAAAGCTTTGACTTTCTGCATACGATAAGGGTCTGGGACGCCGATTACACAGCTCATCTGCACCAGTTCGTGAGAATCCAGCACATTTTCAACTTGTCCCGGATATATATTGTATCCGGAGGAAATGATCATACGTTTGGCACGGCCACGGAAAAAGATAAAACCTTCACTGTCCATTGTACCGAGGTCACCCGTATATACCCATGTCAGCCCGTCGGAATGCCTGCGAAGGGTGCGCGCTGTTTCTTCGGGATGCTTCATGTATTCTTTCATGACAGTCGGGCCGGCGAGAAGAATTTCTCCCTCTTCACCATAAGACAGCTCACGTTCAGTGCCAGGTTCCACGATCTTAATGAAGGTATCCGGGAAGGGAAGGCCTATGCTGCCTTCCTTGAACATATGGGGAGGTGTAAGGCAGCAGGCGGTAACCGTTTCGGTTGTACCGTAGCCCTCACGCACCTGAATGACAGCTTTATGATCATAGAGAAATTTGTCAAATTTCTTTTTCAGTTCCACAGAGAGAGAATCACCGCCGGAGAAAACACCTTTCAGGCAGCTGAGATCTGCACCATCCATATCGGGAAGACGCAGAAGTGCTTCATAGAGCGTAGGCACACCTGCAATAAAATTGCAGCGGTATTTTACTATCTGTCTGGCATAGGACTTGGCAGTAAAGCGGGGAATGAGAATGCAGCGGCCGCCCTGCGAGAGCATGGTGTGAATACAAACGCCGAGACCAAACCCGTGGAAAAGCGGCATAGCAGCCAGCATTTTGTCTCCGACGCGGAACATAGGGTTAGCTGCCACGACCTGTTGCCCGAGAGCGTTGAAGTTTTTGTTGGTCAGTACAATGCCTTTTGTTGTTCCGGTTGTACCGCCTGAATAGAGAATGACAGCCGGATCGTCAGCCTTACGGTCTACCCTGAATGTATAGAAGCAGGCTTTGCTGAGATTCAGAAAATCCTTCCAGCGGATGACAGGAGCATCTTCCGGAATCCTCTGGATCTTCCGGCCTTCTGTAAGCATATATCCGGCACGAACCGGCCTGGACAATGCATCCTTGACGCTGGCTATGATAATGTTGACTACTTTTGTATTCTCTCTGATGCGTTCAAACTTATCATAGAACTGGTCCAACGTGATGGCAGTTACGCTTTCCGACTCATTGAGGTAGAATTCAATCTCTTTCTCGGCAGAAAGGGGATGAATCATGTTGGCTACAGCACCGACCAGATTTACGGCATAAAACATATAAATTGCCTGAGGGCAGTTCGGCATGGCAATCGTGACGCGGTCATTTTCCCGTACACCGATTGTTTTCAGAGCTCTGGCACAGCGTTCCGTTTCCTCAATCAGCCTGCGATAGGAAGTGGACTTTCCCATGAAGTCAAAAGCTATATTATCAGGATACTGACGGGCGATATTCTCCAAAGCTTCAAACATAGAGCCTTCAAAATATTCAAGATGAAGGGGTACATCGCCCAGATGGTCAGCCCACGGTGTTTTTGCAGTGATTTGTTCCATATTCATTCCTTATATATAAGTGTAGTTATGTATACCAGGCCGATTACTGTTTCTGATCGTAATCAAAACCGCTTGGTTCGCTGAATGGTTTGTCCAGTAATTCGGGATGAGCAAAAATATATTTGACCAGCCTCAATGAGCGCACAAAATAAAATCCGTCAGCTATGCGTTCGTCAAGTGTTGCACCGAAATCAAGCACGTCACGGATCTGCTTTGTTCCGTCCGGCATAACCATTTCTTCTTTATGCAGAGTTCCTACAGTGATCATAATGCTGTTTGTACCGTAGTTGTTCAGATGGTGATAGACAGCAGGGCCTTTTATACTTCCCAGGTTGGAAAGTAAAACAGTGCTGTAATTGGAATCGCCCTCTTTCAACGCTTTGGGGACCAGACCCCAGAAGTCAAGCCAGCGGATAATGCGGACCACAAGCATCAGAAGCAGACGCGGTATTTTTGCGAAGCTGTCCACAGTAGCATCCATTCCGCCCGTGGAATGTTCATGCCGGCGGACTTCTGTGAGATCTCCGTATATTTTGTGGCTGACAGTATCTATATTGTCGTAATCCTTCGGGACAACCATCATAAAGGCTTCTTCCGCATCATCGGCAAAACGGCGTTTTGCAAGAAATGACATGCTGATTTCATCGCGTTCATAAAGACGACGCCCCTGCACATAACGGTTCATTTTAGGCCGCTCACGAATCATACGGGCTACAGCAAGGACAAAACAGTGAAATACTGTGGTTTTATAATTTGGATGCCCGGCATTTTTCTTCTCGATAAATTTCAGGAGATCCGTGGCGTCGATCTTATCATAAAGATACACTTCGCTCTCTGTGCGTTTCGGCATAATATGGAACATGATTGTAGTCAGACCAGGTACATCGCGTATGTATCTTGCATCAGGCTTATCACCGAATTTTCTACCTGTGTTATTCATTCAGACATCCTCCCCAATTTGAAACGGTTTCATTTTCCCGCTCAGAAGCAATTTTTTATAATCTGTTGCATTTTCAAGAGGAATCTCGGACTCCATGCCGGCTATTTCCGCTTTTAAGCCTTTCCAACACATAGTATCAAAAACTTTGCTGCCCCAGTGATTGTCTGAACCGCAGGTTTCAAACAGGTTATACTGCTTTGCATAGACAGTAGCTGCCTGATTCATGTAGTCAGCCTGACTTGAGTTTATGATTTCTGTACCGTGGACGCATCTGGGAAAGAGGCGGATATGATCAATATAATACTCTTCGCGGTACGGATGTGCCTGAATAACAAGTGCACCTTCCTGCATCATAAAAGGAAGTTCTTCGGATTTTTTCATATTCATGATTTCGGGATGAGACAGATACCACTGTTTGTCCAGACCATAAATGAGGAAATCTGTTCCTTTATAGGAAAGTTCCACACCGGGAAACACTTTCAACCCGACTTTACGGCCCAGACGAATGCCTGCTTCAAAGTCTCCGAAATAGAAATTTATCTGTTCTTCATATGGACTGTTTCTTATTTCCGGACAGATGTTGCCGTCAAGAAAATGATTGGTGATAAAAATGCCGTCATAGCCCATGTGCTTATAAAATCGTACAGTATCTTCCACCGTAGCTTTTCCGCAGGCACTGACAGGCAGGGTATGACAATGGGTTTCGTAACGATACATCAGTTAAATGCTCCTGTTCTTCGTGATTGGATATTCCCTGATCATATAGTCATGACTGAGCTTCGTTCCATCCTGGTCAAGCCAGAATTATCACACGGCGACAGCTTTTCTCCGCTCGGTTTTTTAACTGCTCAGCGTTTGGATAAACGCGGGGAAGAGGGAAGATCGAACACATTGAATGTTATTATACTATATAGTAGGAGATTCTTCAAATATCATTTTTTTGAAAATCCAGTGGACAGTGAATGTCAAGGGTTAAGGAAAGGACAGATTCCATACGGTACAGTGAGCATAAACTGTTTTATCACCGCGTTTTAAATATTGGCCATCATAATAACTTTTAAGATTTCGTCTTGTGTCAATCACTTATGAAAATTGCTTCCGCTTTTCCTGAGAAATAATAGTTGACTTAGGTAAGTGATTGTGTTAAACTTCAGTTTGCGGTCACGGAAAACCGCATATGCTGGATTAGCTCAGCCGGTAGAGCGCCTGATTCGTAATCATGAGGTCGGGGGTTCGAATCCCCCATCCAGCTCTTGAAGACCGCCTGGAACCATTGTTCTTTAGGCGGTTTTTCTGTATGATACATAATACATGGAGGTTATCAAATGAAAAGGCTTCTTGTGATAGCAGCAGTATTGCTTATGGTCATGTCACTGTCTGTAACAGCATCTGCCAATACATGGGTACTACCGGAAGGGCAGCACAGTTATATGATGCAGGTTCCGCCTTCTGGGGCAGATGATCCTCCGATTTTCATTTACACGTTGAACGAACAGAATGAAGCAGAAATTATTGACTTCTTCGGCGAGGCCTACGATCTGAAAATTCCGAAGATGTTCGGGAAGTATCCGGTTGTCAGTATTGGCGACGACGCTTTTACCATGTCAGGAACATTGTTGTCTGTCATTATCCCTGACAGCATTACAAAAATCGGTGACTATGCGTTCAGCCGCTGCACGGAGCTGAAATCCGTTTCAATTCCTGAAAGTGTTCAGGAAATAGGCGAATATGCTTTTTCCGGCTGTATTGCGCTGGAGTCTGTAACTATTCCTGAGGGTGTGACAGCTATTCGGGAAGGAACTTTTGCTTCATGCCTGAAACTCGCAGAAGTAAGTCTTCCCGAATCTCTGAAATCCATTGGGGTAGATGCCTTTATGATGTGCAGAACACTGAATAGTATTGATATTCCGGAAAATACAGAAGTGGAGGAGTCGGCTTTCCGCCTTTCTGCACTGAGTGACTGATTCCGGAAATTTAATAATTATAAAGGAGATATACTTATGAAATCAAACCCATATTCCGGAACAAAAACGGAGAAAAATCTTGAAGCTGCATTTGCAGGCGAATCCCAGGCAAGAAACAAATATACCTATTTCGCATCCAAAGCAAAAAAGGACGGCTTTGAACAGATTGCGGCGCTCTTTCTGAAAACAGCCGACAACGAAAAAGAACATGCCAAACTCTGGTTTAAAGAACTGAACGGAATCGGCAGCACAGCCGAGAACCTTGGTGCTGCAGCAGACGGTGAGAACTTTGAATGGACTGACATGTACGAAGGATTTGCCAAAACGGCTGAAGAGGAAGGATTCCCTGAGCTCGCTGAGAAATTCCGTATGGTTGGCGCTATTGAAAAGCATCATGAAGAACGTTACCGCGCATTGCTGAAAAATGTGGAAATGCAGGAAGTTTTTGCAAAGTCCGAAGTCAAAGTCTGGGAATGCCGCAACTGCGGGCATATTGTCATCGGGGAAAAAGCTCCTGAAATCTGTCCTGTATGTGCTCATCCTCAGGCATACTTTGAAGTAAACGCAGAGAATTACTGAAAGGTGAAGTTCACTGATACAAAAGGAGCACGGGAATCTGTCGAGCTGACGGATGATTATAGTAAGGCTGAGGCTTTTGAAAGAATACGAATCGGAAATCTCGGCGTTTATTATCCGAGCGGATTCAGGCAGAAGTTCATTCCCTTCGATGAGCTGGAGCAGGCTTTTATCCGCATTCATGAAGTGGACGGAAAGCTCTGCTGCGGAAAGGCTACGTTTTATTATTATCGTCTTGTGCTTGTTGTAAACGGTAAGGAGAATACAGACATCATGAGCGAAAATGAAGCGATGATGGATCAGGCTCTTGCCGCTATCGCCCGCAAATCTCCGGGAACAAAAATAGGAAAATAAGTAATTCATCACCCGCCTTTGAAAAAAAGGCGGGTTTTATAAAAAAATAGTTCGCAATCTGCAAATGATTGTAGTATAATAAATAAGATTTTGTTTTAATCTTCAGGAGAATTGAATGTCATCACTTCAGGCAGAGATCATGAGACGGCGGACTTTTGCCATTATCTCTCACCCGGACGCAGGGAAAACAACACTTACAGAAAAACTGTTATTATACGGTGGAGCTATCCAGACAGCGGGTTCCGTTAAAGGGAAAGCAACCAGCCGTCATGCTGTTTCCGACTGGATGGACCTTGAAAAGCAGCGCGGTATCTCCATAACAAGTTCTGTGCTTCAGTTTGAATATGAAGGGTATTGCATCAATATTCTTGATACACCCGGACACCAGGATTTTTCAGAGGATACTTACAGAACGCTTATGGCGGCGGATTCTGCAGTCATGGTGCTGGATGCCGCTAAAGGCATTGAGCCGCAGACACGGAAGCTTTTCAAAGTGTGTGCGATGCGGCATATACCGATTTTTACTTTTATCAATAAAATGGACCGCGAAGCTCGCGACCCTTATGAGCTGATGGAAGAACTGGAAAAGGAATTCGGCATCGGAACCTATCCTATTAACTGGCCGATCGGGTGCGGCAAAGAGTTCAAGGGAGTTTACGACAGAGAAACGGGAAAAATTTTTGCTTTTTCGGATGCACACCGCGGCCAAAGCCGGATACGCGCAACAGAAATCCTGACAGATGATGTTGCAAAGGTTGACGATGCAATCGGCCCAAGGCTCAGGAAAACGTTGTTTGACGATATAGAGCTGATAGACGGGGCCGGATATGAATTTGATCTCGAAGAAGTTCATCACGGTCGCCTGAGCCCTGTGTTTTTCGGGTCGGCTCTGAATAACTTCGGCGTGGAAGAATTTCTGGAACACTTCCTGAAAATGACGCTTTCTCCGCTGCCTCGGCTGTCAGGCGACAAAGAGATTGATCCTTTTGACCCTGCCTTTTCTGCATTCGTTTTCAAAATCCAGGCAAATATGAATAAAGCGCACAGAGACAGGATTGCTTTTATGCGCATATGTTCCGGTAAGTTTGTAAGGGACAGGGAATACTATCACGTTCAAGGGGCAAAAACACTTCGTCTGGCACAGCCGCAGCAGTTGATGGCCTCTGACAGAGCTATTATTGATGAAGCATATGCAGGGGATATTATCGGTGTTTTTGACCCGGGCATCTTTTCTATAGGAGACAGTATCTGCGAGAAGGGAAGTAACATTTCTTTTGCGGGAATCCCGACTTTTGCCCCGGAACATTTTGCTGCTGTAGAGCGCATTGATACTATGAAGCGCAAACAGTTTGAGAAGGGGATTGAACAGATTGCCCAGGAAGGAGCTATTCAGATTTTCCACCAGCCGAATTCCGGATTTGAGGAAGTTATTGTAGGTGTTGTAGGTATGCTTCAGTTTGAAGTTCTGGAATATCGGCTTAAATCCGAATATGCTGTGGATATACGGCGAAGGGATCTTCCTTTTGAAGTAATCCGCTGGATTGACAACGAGGATCTGAATCCTTCAGCACTGAATCTTACAAGCGATACACGCTGGGTTCAGGATTTTAAAGGCAATAATCTGCTCCTTTTTACATCCCCCTGGTGTGTCACCTGGGCGCTTGATAAAAATCCCCGCCTGAGACTGAGGGAGTTCTCCGAAAACTGAGACCATGCTTTCAGGAACTATCCGGTACTATGAAAGGAATCAGGAAAAATGGAAGAAGCAGTGCAGAAGCTGAAAGAGCTGATTGACGGAAGTGACAATATCGTCTTTTTCGGAGGAGCTGGTGTCAGCACAGAAAGCGGTATACCTGATTTCCGCAGTGTTGACGGCCTGTATAACCAGAAATGGAAGTATCCTCCGGAAACTATCCTGAGTCATTCTTTTTTTGAAAAGCATCCGGATGAATACTATCTCTTTCACAGGGAGAAACTTGTGATTGAAGGGGTTCAGCCCAACGCAGCCCACAGAAAACTTGCTGAGCTCGAAGAGGCAGGAAAGCTGAAAGCTGTCATTACCCAGAATATTGATGGGCTTCATCAGGCAGCCGGCAGCAAAAAGGTTCTGGAGCTTCATGGCAGCATCCTGAGAGCATACTGCTCCAGGTGCGGCAAACAATTCAGTGCAGATGTCATGAATCACGGAACCGGTATTCCGCGCTGTGACTGCGGCGGTATCATACGGCCGGATATTGTGCTCTATGAAGAGCCATTGGATCAGGATGTGATGTCCGAAGCTGTTTCCTATATCCGCCATGCTGATATTCTCATCGTAGGCGGGACGAGCCTGAATGTCTATCCGGCTGCAGGCCTGATAAACTATTACCGTGGAAATAAGCTTGTGCTGATCAATCGCAGTGCCACCCCGTATGACAGATATGCCGATTTGATTATTCATGATAATATTGGTAAAGTATTTTCGCAGATTTGAGGGAATGTTGTGGGAAAACTGATAGTTCTGGAAGGAATTGACGGCAGCGGCAAGAGTTCACAGTATGCCCGTATCTGCCGGAGACTAGAGGAAGACGGCATTTTATACCATCATATTGTTTTTCCTCGCTATGATAAAGAAAGCAGTGCGCTGGTAAGGCTTTATCTGCAGGGTGGCTTCGGCTCTGACCCGGATGCTGTAAACGCTTACACGGCTTCAACTTTTTTCGCTGTTGACCGGTTCGCATCTTACCGTGATGACTGGGGGATGGCTTACAGTCAGGGGAGTCTGATCCTTTCTGACAGATATACTACGTCCAATGCAGTTCATCAGGGTTCAAAGCTGCCGGCGGAGCTTCTGCCGGAATATTTCAGCTGGCTGAGTGATCTGGAGTATAACCGTATGCAGCTTCCGAAGCCTGATCTGGTTATTTATTTGGAAACAACACTGGAAATATCCGTTAAAAGAATGCGCCGCCGTGAAAATGCCACTGGGACCCATGCAGATATCCATGAAAAGAATACAAAGTATCTGGAAAAATGTCTGCAGACGGCAGAGCTTGCCTGTGATTTTTTCGGATGGAAGCGTATTGCCTGTCTTGATGAGCTCGGGAAAGAGCGTCATCTGTCCGAAAAAAATGATGAAATATATTCCGAGATACGAAAATTTCTCGGGCAGTAAGAAGAATATTTATGGCTGATCATGAAAGAAAAATGAATCCTGCTTTTCGGAAAAAGAAGCCAAAAGATCCGAAGCCGGTTTATTCTACAGCTTCTAATGAGAAACTGGAGCCTAAAAGTCCGCCTGTTTCCGGCCGTAAGCTGCGCCGGCGTGAGCAGCGTTCGGGCTGCCTTGGTGGTCTGATGTATTTTCTGTTTATCCTTTGCCTGTCTGTAGCACTTGCTTTTTTCGCATGGATGGCGGCAAGTGATGTGATGGCGCTGAACAAACGCAGTTTTTCAACAACTGTTACCCTTCCAACTACAGCTTTCACTTACGAAGAGGTAGAAGTGATTGCTGATGACGGAACTGTCACCAGGAAAACTATTACTCATGCTGATATCGACGCAGTCAGTGACGTTCTTTACAGAGCCGGCCTGATTCAGTACAAATGGTTGTTCGGTATGTTCTGCCGTATTTCACATGCGGATACCCGTTTCGATCCGGGAGAATATGAACTGAAGTCATCCTATGATTACCGTGCCCTTGTTCAGAATATGCGGGAAGGGGCAGGCGGCATTATTACTGTGGATGTGACCATTCCAGAAGGCTTTACAATGCGCGATATATTTGCAAGGCTTGAAGAAAATAAAGTTGCCTCTGCAGAAGATTTTATGTCAGCGGCAGCTTCCTACAGCTTCCGTTATGATTTCATTGATGACAGCAGCTATGCAGGTGCCACCAGGCTGGAAGGATATCTTTATCCTGACACTTATCAGTTTTATGTCGGAATGGAAGCTTCTTCAGCTATTAATAAACTGCTGAACAACTTTTATTATAAATATAATGCTGATATGAGATCACAGACGGAAAAAATGGGGTATTCCGTCAAAGATATCATTACAATAGCCTCCATCATCGAAAAGGAAGCAAAACTGGAAGATGACCGTGCATATGTTGCTTCGGTTATCTATAACCGCCTGGCGGCCAACATGAGCCTTGGTATGGATACAACGATTCTTTATCTTTATCAGGATCATGAAGGTGAGCCGACAGCTGAAATGCTTGCAGATCCCTCACCCTATAACACCCATATAAATTACGGACTTCCGCCTACTCCTATCTGCAATCCCGGAATGGCGTCCATCACGGCAGCGCTGAATCCTGCTGAAAGCAATTATTATTACTTTTATGCAGATATGGACACCGGAAAACTGAATTTCTTTACGAATTACAACGATTTTGCCTATTATGCAAGTGAACACCCGAACTCCTGAACTGCTTTCTCCGGCAGGAGATTTTGAAAAACTGACAATGGCTGTATGCTATGGTGCGGATGCTGTTTATCTGTCCGGGAAGGAATTCGGCATGCGGGCAGCGGCAGCCAGCTTTGAAGACGAACAGTTGCTGAACGGCATCCGTTTTGCTCACGAAAAAGGGGTAAAAGTATACATAACTTGCAATACTTTGCCGAGAGAGCAGGAAATTGACAGGCTTCCGAATTATCTCTCATTTCTTCAGGCTGCCGGCGCAGATGGGCTGATAATTGCTGATCCCGGCGTACTGGCTCTTGCAAAGAAATTTGCACCGAAAGTCAGCTGTCACATCAGCACACAATTTGGTGTGGTAAACAGCGCAACGGCAAAGTATCTTTTTGAACAGGGCGCCGATACGGTTGTACTTGCAAGGGAGTTATCAATGGAGGAAATACGCAGCATACGGCTGCACGCTCCTTCAGAGCTGAGGCTTGAGGCCTTTGTCCATGGCGCTATGTGTGTTTCGTTTTCCGGGCGATGTCTCCTTTCAAACTATCTGACCAGCCGGGATGCCAACCGCGGTCAATGCGCACAGCCATGCAGGTGGAAATATCATCTCATGGAAGAAACCAGACCAGGTGAATTTTTCGAAATCACAGAAGACGGCGGGACATTTATTCTGAACTCCAGGGATCTTTGCATGATTGAGCATCTGAACGAACTGGCGGATGCCGGAATTGACAGCTTCAAGATAGAGGGAAGAATGAAAAGCGCTTACTATACAGCTGCCGTGACAAATGCCTACCGCCACGCGATCGATGCGCTAAGACAGAATATTCCGCTTGATCCAGTCTGGATTGAAGAGACGGAAAAAGTCAGCCACCGGCCCTATTGCACCGGGTTTTACTATGGAGATCCCGGTCAACATTACGGCAGTTCCTCCTACTCCCAGACAGCGGATATAGTAGCTGTCGTTGAGCGTTGCGACGGAGACGGGAATGCCATTCTCACACAGCGCAACAGGTTTTCTGCTGGAGATAAACTGGAGCTGATGAATCCGAAGACAAAACCACTGCTGTTCAAGGCAGAAACCCTTACGGATGCCGATGGTGCGGAGATTCCGGATACACGCCATCCCATGATGCGTTTTTGTATGAAGCTTCCCGTTTCCGTTCCAGAAAATACTATTATACGGAAACCGCGAAGTTCAGTATAAAGTTTATTTTTTTGTATTTATTTCATTTTCCTAACGGAGGTAAAACATGCATCCATATCATGGTCTTAATGAACTGCGGGAAATGTTCCTGAGCTTTTTTGAAACGAAAGGGCACCTGCGCCTGCCAAGCTTTTCGCTTGTGCCGCAGAATGATGCAAGCGTTCTGCTGATCAATGCCGGCATGACGCCAATGAAGCCATATTTTAAAGGGGAAGAGGAACCGCCCTGCCACAGAGTATGCACCTGTCAGAAATGTATACGTACAGGTGATATTGAGAATGTTGGTAAGACTGCACGTCATGGAACCTATTTTGAAATGCTTGGCAACTTTTCATTCGGCGATTATTTCAAACACGAAGCAATCGCATGGAGCTGGGAATTTCTGACATCTCCCGAATGGGTAGGCCTTGAGCCGGACAGATTGTATCCTTCAGTCTATATAGACGATGACGAGGCATTTGATATCTGGAATAAGGAAATAGGGATTGCACCGGAGCGTATTTTCCGCTTTGGAAAAGAAGACAACTTTTGGGAACATGGCTCCGGCCCGTGTGGACCCTGCAGTGAGATTTATTATGACCGCGGCGCGGAATACGGATGCGGAAAGCCCGGCTGTACAGTAGGCTGTGACTGTGACCGATATATTGAAGTCTGGAACAATGTTTTTTCCCAGTTTGACAATGACGGGCACAACAATTATACGGAGCTCAAGCAGAAAAATATCGACACTGGTATGGGCCTTGAGAGGCTTGCCTGCGTCTGCCAGAATGTTGATTCCCTGTTTGATGTAGATACGGTGATGAATATCACCAATAAAGTGAGCGAACTGACAGGGGCCTATTACGGAAAAGACCACAAGAGCGATATATCTCTGCGTGTTATTACTGACCATATCCGTGCTTCCGTATTCATGATTTCCGACGGGATTCTGCCCTCCAATGAAGGCCGCGGCTATGTACTGCGCCGCTTGATGCGGCGTGCTGCACGCCACGGAAAACTCCTGAATGTTGAGGGATCCTTCCTTTGGAAGATCGTAGATACCGTTGTTCATGAAAATGAATTCCAGTATCCTGAACTCCGTGAGAAAGAGAGCTATATTGTTTCGGTTATCCGGAATGAAGAAGAGAACTTTGATCGTACGATAGACTCCGGTATGGCCATATTCCGTGAGCTTCTGGAGGCACATAAAGCGAAAGGGGAAACAGTTTTTTCCGGTGCGGATGCTTTCAGACTCTACGATACTTTCGGTTTCCCGCTTGATCTTACAATCGAAATGTCAGCTGATGAAGGCATGACAGTGGATGAAGGAAGCTTCAAAGCTTTAATGGAAGAGCAGCGGATCAGAGCAAGAGAGGCCCGTAAAGCGCTGGGTGATCTAGGCTGGGCAGGTGTTGAATTCGGCAAGGACATTCCTGACACTGAGTTTGTGGGTTATGATACAGAAACTGCTGAAGGGAAAGTACTGGCAATCGTTTCTGACGGCGAACAGGTTTCCGAACTGCAGGAGGGGCAGGAGGCCATTCTGGTTCTTGACAAAACAGCATTGTATGCCGAAATGGGCGGACAGGAAGCTGATCACGGAAAGATTACTGCGGGAGATACTCTCTTCACTGTTACTAATGTTACGAAAAATAACGGTGGTAAGTTCATGCACTACGGACGGCTCAGCGGTGGGAAGCTGAGAATCGGAGATAGTGTTGTTTCAGAGACTGATCATGGACGTCGTCAGGCCATCCGCCGCGCACACAGCACTACGCACATGCTTCAGAGTGCACTGCGCACAGTACTGGGTGATCATGTTCATCAGGCTGGATCACTTGTTCAGGAAGATTTCCTTCGTTTTGACTTTACCAATATGACCGCTGTTTCCCGAGATGAGCTGAAAAGGATCGAAAGGCTTGTCAACGGATATATTCTGAGCGGGGATGAAGTAAAAACAGATATCATGTCTCTCGATGAGGCAAAGAAATCCGGTGCAACTGCACTCTTCGGTGAAAAATACGGATCAACTGTACGAGTTGTAAAAATGGGAGATTTCAGCTCAGAACTCTGCGGCGGCACGCATCTCAGAAACACCTCTATGGCCGGCTCCTTCAGAATCCTGTCTGAAGCATCTGTTGCCTCCGGCGTGCGCAGAATTGAAGCAGTTACCGGGCTGAAGGCCGTTTCAATTGCTGGTGAAAATTCTGATATGCTCTCAGCAATTTCTTCCTTGTTTAAGGCAGCACCGGCAGAACTTGCAAACCGCATCGAAGCACAGTTTTCAGAGATTCGCGAACTGAAGCGTGTTATTGAACAGTATAAAGCAAAAGAATCCAGCGGAAATGCAGGGACTATCCTTGAA
>JAEEGF012166433.1_pt1 | contig 38789 bp, 22 predicted proteins | sample 9134171 | NCBI WGS metagenome assembly JAEEGF01 (sample SAMN16246542, study PRJNA631951) | gut metagenome | biome: gut microbiome; feature: rumen; material: AP-attached | host: Bos | place: Iran: Karaj | collected 2018-10 | reverse complement strand
TACTTGTCATACTGCACCATCTCCTCGGTGGAGGAATAGCCGTTCATACCTATTCCCTCCACACTGATACTGCCCTTGTACTCCATGGTCTGGGGGTTGAAGATATTGATGTAGGAGGAGAAGAGGTCGGTAACGTATGCCTTGTCCTTATATACCTTATATATATAGCGGGGGTTGATGATGTGATTGGCGGCAGAGGCGGTCAGACGGCCCTTAATCTGAAAGGTCTTCTCGTCCAGTGCCCAAATAACGCCAGAGTTCTCTACGGCAATGAAGATGCGGCCGTCAAAGATGGTGATGCTCTGGCCGGTATCTCCCAACGGGATGCCGTTCACCCTGCGGAAGACTCCGTTCTCAACCCTCTTCTCTGTGGGGCTGTAATAGGACAGGGTGCTGTTACCTGCATTGAAGTTGCCCTCGCACAGGATGAGCACACCACCGTCAGCCACTGGGTCAACAGGCAGTACGGGATCTGTATCCGGCTCCGGGCCTCCGCTGTTGCTACCCTCTATACCAGAACATGCTGCTGTCAGCACCAGGACCGACAGCAGCATGCATATTTCTCTTAACTTAATCATTTCAGTCTGTTAAAGCCATACCCTTTAGAGAGAGAGGGAGGCTGTAAAGAAGTCTGTTTCTACTTCTTAATAACCACATTATCAATGGCAAAGTATGCTGGGGTATTCAGTCCGTAAGTACCGCTATCACTGCCATCCATGGCGAAACTCAGACTGTCAACTGCGCCCAGAACTGTCATATCGGCTGTGTACCATTTGTCAAGGAAACCGCCGTCCTTAGCCAATGCGACAGTCAGCGCACCGGTAGCCTGCTGGTCTTTGTAACCGGTAATCTCCACATTACAGAAATCACCCTGTCCGGTCAGCGCCTTGGAATAGCCGGCACCGTCACCGTTCTTGGCAATTGACAGGAAGTAAGTGGTACCGATGATGTCCATTGACTTGATGACACGTGCCTTCTTGTCAGCAAACTTCATGCCTGCATTACAATATACTACCACAAAGTTACTGCTTGCGTTCTTAACGGGAACGGCCAGCTGAACGTCATAGCTTCTGGGCTCACCAATATTCTCGTCAATATAGTTGCTGATGGCCGATCCTCCCTCTGAGAAGCCGTACATGCCGCCCCATGCGTTGGACATGTAGCCGCAAAGCTGGGTTTCCTCGTCACACCAGTTGTAGTACTTGGCATCGGCGCCATAAAGCTGGGGACCGCCATACTGAGGCGCGTCAATCAGTGCGTTCCAGTAAGAACCCTCGAAGGTTACGGTCTGAGTCTGTTCCTGTTCGGTTCCGGGATTGAAGTCGGAATCATCACTTTCACACGCAGTGAATGCCATACCTACGGAAAGCAGGCATGCATAAAAGCCAAATTTCTTCATTTCTATAATCATTTTCTATTGTTAGTTTACGTCCTCGCGTTAAAGATTGCCTCCTGGCAACCCTCTTATGACAGATACTCTGACTTACCCTTCAGGATTCACAGTTGCGGGACAGTTCCAGACTCTCACTGGTATTCCTCTGCCACAAAAGTGCTGCAAATATAATATGTTTTAGTGAAAAAACCAAAAAGAATCCGATTTTTCTTTAGTTGACGAGGTGACGAGGCGATAGTTGGCAGGTGACAGTTGACCGTTGATAGTTTACGGTTTACCGTTCTTTTTGTATTTTGTATTTTGTATTTTGAATTAGTATTAACGCTCCTTGCCCCTTGCCCCCAAAAACAAAGGAAATGAAAGAAAATCGCTGCTTTTCTTTGCATTTCGCTCACTTATTCGTAACATTGAGACTGTGTCTCGAAGTTACTCCCGTTCAGAAATGAAAGAAAATTTCCATTTTTCTTTGCATTTCGCTCACTTATTCGTAACTTTGCACAAATTTTGACAGTAAAAACATAAATTGCGCTAGAAAAATGAGCAAATTACTGAAGCCGACGGACTACAAGGCATTGCTGGATTTGAAGCAGACTGAGTTGGCTATAAAAAAGATAAAGGATTTCTTTCTGAACAGCCTGAGCACCGAGCTGAGACTGCGCAGAGTGACGGCCCCCCTCTTTGTACTGAGAGGACTGGGACTGAATGATGACCTGAACGGTGTAGAGCGCCCCGTAAGTTTTCCTATCAAGGATATGAACGAGGCTACAGCCGAGGTGGTTCATTCCCTGGCCAAATGGAAGAGGGTAACACTGGCGGAATACAATATTGAACCTGGATTCGGCATTGTAACAGACATGAATGCCATTCGCTCGGATGAGGAGATGGACAATATTCACAGCCTGTACGTGGACCAGTGGGACTGGGAGCGCGTAATCAATGCGGAGGATCGTAATATTGCCTTCCTGAAGAAGATTGTGAACAAGATTTACAGTGCTATCCTGCGCACAGAATTCTATATCTGCGAGACTTACCCTCAGCTGAAGCACTTCCTGCCCGAGGATGTTTTCTTCATCCACAGCGAGGAGCTGGCTAAGATGTATCCCGGCAAGAGTGCCAAAGAGCGTGAGGACCTGATATGCGAAAAGTACGGTGCGGTCTTTATCATGGGCATCGGCGGCAAGCTGAGTGACGGTAAGGAGCATGACATGCGTGCACCTGACTACGATGACTGGAGTACGCCTAATGAGGACGGATTCATGGGCCTGAACGGCGATTTGCTGATTTGGTATCCCATCCTGAATCGCAGCATTGAGCTGAGCAGTATGGGTATCCGTGTAGATAAGGAGGCGCTGGAGCGCCAGCTGAAACTGCAGGGTAAGGAGGAGCGTAAGAAGCTGTACTTCCACCAGCGTCTGCTTGGTGATACGCTACCGCTTAGCATCGGAGGCGGTATCGGACAAAGCCGCCTGTGTATGATTCTGCTGCACAAGGCTCACATTGGCGAAACCCAGGCAAGCATCTGGCCGGAAAGTATGCGCCAGGAATGCCGGGAAGCCGGAATGACGCTGATATAAGATAAAGTTTAAAGTTGACAGTTTAAAGTTTAAAGAACATATTATTCCCTTCTCCCTCCCTCGTGAGGGTAAGGGTGGGATTGTTTGTCCCTTGACCCTAAAAGGAAGCATAGCTTCCGATACTCAAAATCATTAATTATTTATAAATGTACAACAAACAGACAAGAAAGCCAAAAGCCGTCACTTGGAAGCAGTTTGCCAACAAGGGCTATTGCGCTTTTGCCAGTCTGAGACGGGAAGTACGCATAGGTGTGCTTAGCGTTGCCACCCTGGGTGTTGCAGCTCAGGCCGAAGCGATGACAAGCACATTCCGTATGCTGAACCCCGAAACAGAGGAAGCAAAAGACGGGAAGGAGATGAGCGAGGTGACCGTAATCGGCACCATGGCGCCGCTGACACAACTGCAGTCAGCACGAATCGTGAGTGTGCTTAGCCGCCAGGACATTGAACAGGCGGGGGTACAGAGTATTAACGATCTATTTAAGTTAGCTACAGGCGTTGACGTCCGACAGCGCGGTGGCTTTGGTATTCAAACGGACATCAGCATTGACGGTGGCACCTTTGACCAGATAACGGTCCTTCTGAATGGTGTCAACATCAGTAATCCCCACACAGGTCATCTTACCGCGGACTTCCCGGTGAACGTCAGTGACATTGAGCGCATTGAGGTCCTGGAAGGTGCTGCCAGCCGTATCTACGGCGGACAGAGTTTCGGCGGAGCCATCAACATTGTCACCAGACATGATGAAGGCAGGACAGTTGAGGCCGGTATTCAGGGCGGCAGCTTTGGCACCATAGAGGCGGATGCCCGGCTGGGATTCCGTATCAAGGGGGTTAGCAACCGTATCAGTGGCGGTGGCGGACGAAGCGACGGCGGAACGGACAACAGTGAATGGCGCAAGGGGCAGCTTTTCTACCAGGGCGACTTCAGCAACGATCAGCTGAGCCTGGACTGGCAGTTCGGTTTCTCGAAGAAGGCTTACGGTGCCAACACGTTCTACAGTGCCGCCTACCCCAACCAGTATGAGAGGAACGAGCGTTTCCTGCTGTCAGTAGGAGCCGAGACGAAGGGGAAATTCCACTTTACCCCGCAAGTGTACTGGAACCGTACTTATGACAACTTTGAGCTGATTCATAATGAACGCTTCGGTGAGAATTTTCACCAGACGGATGTTTATGGAATTAAGGCAGGAGGTTACTTCCGCTGGGTTGGCGGTAAGACAGCCCTGAATGCCGAGATGCGGCATGAAGGGATCCTGAGTACCAACCTGGGCCAGGAACTGAAGCCCGAGCAGTATGTGGCCGTGGGAGGAGAAGACGGTATCTTCTACACGCGCCAGGATGACCGGACGACGGTATCGTTCAACCTGGAACATAATGTCCTGCTGGAGCACTGGACCTTCTCGGCCGGTTTACTGGCCAGCATGACCTCCAGTGTGGACCACAGGTTCCGCTTCTATCCCGGAGTGGATATTGCCTATCGCCCCGACAACAACTGGAAGATATTCTTCTCATACAATAAAGGGTTCCGCCTGCCGACCTTCACGGACCTGTATTACAAGAGTGTCACCCTGGAGGGGAACAAGGGGCTGAAACCCGAGAACAATCATTCCTTTCAGTTAGGAAGCCAGTTTCACCGGAACGGGTATGCCGCTACGGCACGTGCCTTCTATCACAGGGGCAGCAATATGATAGACTGGGTGATGTACACCCCTGAGGATACCTATCACAGTGCAGCCTTTGAACTGGACAATATGGGTGTGCAGGTGGAGGGCCGCTTTGACTTTGACCGGATAACCGGCCGGGATGCGTGGTTCAAAAAACTGACACTGGGATATACCCACATTTACCAGAAGAGGAATGATGATACGGAGATATACAAGAGTAACTATGCTATGGAGTATCTGAGGAACAAGTTCACGGCCTCGCTGAACCATAAGGTCTGGAACCGGCTGTCTGCCACCTGGAGTGTCCGGCTGCAGGACAGAATGGGCAACTATATCAGCAACGGTCAGCTGACAGGCTACAGTACCTATGCCACATTGGACCTGAAACTGCAATGGACGGCTCCGAACTACAATCTGTTCGTTCAGGGAACCAACTTGACGGGAAAGAGGTACTATGACCTGGGGAATGTTCCCCAACCCGGTGCCTGGATAATGGCCGGAGCCAGGTGGAAGATGTAGAAAAAAGCTTGCTTTTTTATAATTCTTTTTGGTATTTGGCAGATTTTGCTTAATTTTGCACAAAAATTAAGTGAAAAAATTGAAAAAGCTAATTACGATACTAATGGGTGTATGCTTGAGCATCAGTGCTCAGGCATACACTATTGTTATAGATGCAGGCCATGGAGGCAAGGACCCGGGAGCCATAGGGTTCTTCAGTAAGGAGAAGAATATCAACCTGGCGGTTGCCAAGGAACTGGGGAGGCTGATTGAACAGAACAGCCCGGGAACCAAGGTGGTTTACACACGCAAGACGGACGTTTTCGTGGAACTGCACGAACGTGCCCAGATTGCCAACCGTGCCAAGGCCGACCTGTTTATCAGCATCCATACCAACAGTACTGCTGCCGGCCCTAAGGGTACATCGTCCTGCGGAACAGAGACTTACACCTTAGGTATGCACCGTGCTGCCGAGAATCTGGAGGTGGCTAAACGCGAGAACACCGTTATCACGCTGGAAAGTAACTTTGAGCAGAAGTATGAGGGCTTTGACCCGAAGAGCAGCGAAAGCTATATCATCTTTGAACTGATGCAGGACCAGAATATGGCATCCAGCGTAGGGTTTGCAAAGGAAATACAGAAGCAGTTCCGGACAACGGCCGGAAGAATTGACAGGGGCGTTCACCAGGCCGGACTGCTGGTACTGGCCCGCACCAGCATGCCTGCCGTACTGGTAGAGTTAGGCTACATCAACAATGCCAATGAAGAGAAATACCTGAACTCCAGCGCCGGCGTGGCAGCATTGGCCAAAAGCATTTACAACGCATTCGTGGCATACAAGAAATAAACCGGATCCAACATGAGAAAAGAAGTCAAAATCGGAATCACAGGAATCATCGCACTCGTTATATTGTTCCTTGGCATCAACTTCCTGAAGGGGACTAACCTGTTCTCCTCCACAACCAAGTACTATATTCAGTTCAGTAATGCCAAAGGGCTCAGCAAGAGCAGCAACGTGTATGCCGACGGTTATAACGTGGGGGTGGTAAGTGATATCATATATGATTACGAACACCCGGGGAAGGTGCTGGTGGAAATCAGTACGGACAAGGGCCTGCGCATTCCCAAGGGAAGCAGTGCCAAGCTGGACGAGGCCGTGCTGGGCGGTTGTACACTGAATATGCTGCTGACCACCAACCTGACAGATGCCTACCACCCCGGTGATACCATACCCGGATCAGATACCCAGGGTATGATGGCCAAGGCTGCCAGCATGATGCCGCAGGTGGAACTGGTAATAGCACGTGTGGATACGCTGATAGCTACACTGAACAAGCTGACTTCTGACCCTAACCTGCCGCTGATTATCCAGAATGCCGAACTGCTGACAGAGAATCTGAACAAGAGTGCCCAGGAACTGAACAGACTGCTGGCCAATGACGTTCCGCAGCTGACGGGCACCTTTAACAGAGTGGGCGAGAATGCCGTCACACTGACCGAACACCTGAACAGCCTGAACCTTCAGGCTACCATGGACAGTGTGAACATGACAATCAGCAGTGTACACCAGATGATGAACCAGATTCAGAGTCCGGAAGGAACACTGGGCCTGCTGATGAAAGACCCCGGCCTTTATAACAATCTGAACCATACCGTTCAGAGCGCGGACAGCCTGGTTACTGACCTGAAAGCCCATCCTAAGAGGTATGTTCACTTCTCCGTATTCGGAAAGAAAAATTAATGGCTATTTAAATTTCATTCAAATAAACATTCTTTAGAACTATATTTCATACTAATCCCAATAATGGCATATATTCTTGCAAGTTACGCGGGATTCCTACAAAAAAGGTAGTATTGGAAGGATTTTCGCATACAAGCCTAAAACACAAATAGTTGCAAATTTGCAAGACGGAAGAAAAATGATACGCATTCTGTTTTTCTTTCATAACTGTAAAACAGAAAGTTAAACCATTCAAGGGCGAATTTAATCTGAAAAGGCAAATTTTGCCATGATGTGGAAAAGGCATATCTTTGCATTCGAAATTTAAATTCTTACCTAAAACAACGCATGACTGATTCACCACGCATATTGTGGACACAGTTTCTGGAAATCATCCGGAAAAATGTGAATGAGCAACAGTACCAGACTTGGTTTACACCTATTAAATTCAAGTCCTTTGACACTGCTGCCCATGAATTGGTTATATCTACCCCAAGCCAGTGGTTCTATGAGTATCTGGAGGAGCACTTCAGGAAAATCATCCACCTGACCATGTATCGCGTCTTCGGGAAAGATGCCAGCCTAATATATGAGGTAGAAGTTGTAAAGAACAGTTCCGTCAAGATAGAAAGCGACGACATACAGTCCGTTCCTAATCCGGAACCCGGTAAGCATCAGGTAAACAAGTCTCCTACCCTCACCCAGGCTGTAGGGCCTGCTCAGGATCTGGACTCACAGCTGAATCCCAAGCAGACTTTCAACAACTTCATAGAGGGTATCAGTAACAAACTGCCTCGCAGCATCGGACAGGCCATTGCCGAGAAACCCAATCAGCAGACCTTTAATCCATTATTTATATATGGACCCAGCGGTGTAGGCAAGACGCATCTGGTAAATGCCATCGGAACCAGGCTGAAGGAACTGCACCCCGAAAAGCGCGTACTCTATCTGAGCGCTCACCTCTTCCAGGTTCAGTTCACAGACTCTGTCCGGCACAACACCTTCAATGATTTCATGCACTTCTATCAGAGTATTGATGTGCTGATTATTGACGATATTCAGGAGATGATCGGGCTGGAGAAGACACAGTACGCCTTCTTCCACATCTTCAACCACCTGCGCCAGAACGGACGCCAGATTATCCTTACCAGTGACCGTCCGCCCATTTCAATGCAGGGAATGGAGGACCGTTTGCTGACCCGCTTCAAGAGCGGTTTGCTGGCTGAACTGGAGAAGCCTGAGGTACAACTGCGCAAGGATATCCTGCGAAGCAAGATCAAGCATGACGGACTGGAGATTCCCGAGGATGTCATAGACTTCATTTCACAGAATGTATCCAACAGTGTCCGTGAACTGGAGGGTGTCATCCATAGCCTGCTGGCCTACTCCGTTGTCTTCAACAAGGATGTTGACCTGGCTTTTGCTCAGAGTATCATCCAGCATGCGCCCAAGACTGAAGTCAGGGAAATCAGCGTGGACAAGATTGTGGAAGAGGTTTCTGTTATTTATAATGTAAAGCAGGAAGACATCTACGGTAAGAGCAGAAAGGCTGAGATTGTACTGGCACGCCAGCTGAGCATTTATCTGGCACAGATATGCACTAAACTGTCCGCGAGCAAGATAGGCCTGATGATTGGCAACAAGAATCACGCCACTGTCCTGCACAGCATAAAAACCATCAAGAACCGCTTAGTCACGGATACCGGACTGAAGGAGCAGGTGGATGAGTTGACAAACAGATTAAGAGGAAACAAATGAACATCAGGGAAAGAAGAACAATCCGCAAATATACTCAGCAGCCCATCTCAGATGAGCTGCTGAATCGCTTATTAGAGGAGGCCGCCAGAACACAGACCATGGGCAACCTGCAACTGTACAGCGTAGTGGTAACGCGCAGTGAGGAGATGAAGCGGAAACTGGCTCCGGCACACTTTAACCAGCCCATGGTGACAACAGCTCCTGTAGTGCTGACCGTCTGCGCCGATTTCCGCCGTACTACTGACTGGTGCGAATGCCGCAAGGCCACGCCCGGATATGACAATCCGCTCAGTTTCATGAATGCCGCCACGGATGCCTTGCTGTTCACGCAGACTTTCTGCAATCTGGCCGAGGAGGAGGGCCTGGGAATCTGCTTCCTGGGTACTACCATCTATATGCCGCAGCAGATTATCGAAGTATTGCAGTTGCCTGAGCTGGTATTCCCCGTTGCCACCCTTACGGTAGGATGGCCCGCAGAAGAGCCTGCCCTGTCAGACCGTCTGCCCTTACAGTCCTTCGTACATGCCGAAACCTACCATCCCTATACAGAACAGTCAATCAATGAATTCTATGCCAGTAAAGAGGCACTGGAGGAAAACAGGCACTTTGTGGAAATCAACAAAAAGGAAACCCTGGCCCAGGTATTTACTGACCTCCGCTATACGAAGAAGGACAATGAAGTGATGTCGGAGGGCCTTCTGGAAGCCCTTCGCCGCCAGGGCTTCATCAGGTAAGACTGTAACAATTCACGAGTGAGAAAGTTTTTCGCCTCACTTTGATAACTTTTTGCCGCAAAATTGTTCAAATTGAAGATTTTTTGAGTAATTTTGCGGCAAAATTCAATTTAACACTACATATATGGAAAATTTAGGTATTGGTTTTGAGCTCATGGTAGTAGGCATGAGCACGGTATTCCTTATCTTATTGATAGTTATATGGGGAGGCAAGCTCCTTATCAAGACCGTTAATAAGATTGCTCCCGAGGAAGAAGCAGCTCCTAGGAAAGGTGCGGCAACATCCGCAACTGTGGATGGAAACACAATGGCCGTCCTGCAGCAGGTTGTCAGTCAGATAACCGGCGGCAAGGGTCGTGTAGCTTCTGCCAAGAAGATATAATAAAGGGAAAAAGGAGAAGTATAACGAAAAGGTAAAAAAATCAAGATAACGCAAATGAAAAAAGAAGTTAAGTTTAGTCTGGTCTTCCGCGATATGTGGCAGAGTGCCGGCAAGTATCAGCCACGCGTAGATCAGTTGGTAAAGGTGGCCCCTGCTATCATTAAGATGGGTTGTTTCGACCGTGTTGAGACCAACGGCGGCGGTTTTGAGCAAGTAAACCTCCTCTATGGTGAGAATCCCAACAAGAGTGTCCGCGAGTGGACAAAGCCCTTCCATGAGGCAGGTATCCAGACTCACATGCTGGACCGCGCACTGAACGGTCTGCGCATGAGTCCCTGTCCCAAGGATGTACGTAAGCTCTTTTACAAGGTCAAGAAGGCACAGGGCACAGACATCACCCGTATCTTCTGCGGTCTGAACGACACCCGCAACGTAATCCCCTCTATACAGTATGCCAAGGAGGCAGGCATGATTGCTCAGGCCAGCCTCTGTATCACATACAGCCCCATCCACACAGTAGAGTACTATGTGAATCTGGCCAAGACCTTCATCGAGGCCGGTGCCGATGAGATCTGCCTGAAGGATATGGCCGGTATCGGCCGCCCCGTATCCCTGGGTAAGATTGTGGCCGGTATCAAGGCCCTGAAGGAGGACATCGTTATCCAGTATCACTCACACGCAGGCCCAGGCTTCTGTATGGCTTCGATCCTGGAGGTTGCAAAGGCCGGTTGCGATTACATTGACACAGCCATGTCTCCCCTCTCATGGGGTACCGGCCACGCTGACATCATTGCCGTTCAGGAGATGCTGAAGGATGCCGGCTTCAAGGTAAAGGAAATCAATATGGAGGCTTACATGGAGGCCCGTACCCTCATCCAGGAGATGTACGACGACTTCCTGGGCTACTACATACCCGCCCTCAACCATATCAACAACTCACTGCTGGTTAAGCCCGGCCTGCCCGGCGGTATGATGGGCTCACTGATGACCGACCTGGAGGACAACCTGAAGTCACTGAACAAGTGGAAGGTGAAGAATAACCAGCCCGAGCTGACCACAGACCAGTTGCTGGTTAAGCTTTTTGACGAGGTTGCCTACGTATGGCCCAAGGTCGGCTACCCCTGCCTGGTAACACCTTTCAGCCAGTATGTCAAGAACCTGGCCCTGATGAATGTTATCCAGATGGAGAAGGGCAAGGAGCGCTGGAGCATGATTGCCGACAATATCTGGGATATGATTCTGGGTAAGAGCGGTCAGCTGCCCGGCCCCGTTGCTCAGGAACTGGTGGATATGGCCAAGGCTGAAGGACGTGAGTTCGAGACAAATGATCCCCAGAGCTACTATCCCGACAAGTTGGAAGATTTCAAGAAGGAAATGCAGGAGAACGGCTGGGAACTGGGCGAAGACAATGAGGAACTCTTCGAGCTGGCCATGCATCCCGAACAGTACCGTGCCTACAAGAGCGGCAAGGCCAAGGCCGACTTTGAGAAGGATCTGGCAGAGCGTAAGGCCAAGAAGAACGCTCCTGCTGCCGGTGCCGAACTGCCCAAGCAGATTAAGGTCAGCCTGAACGGTCAGACCTACGAGGTAAATATCGCATACGGAAACGAGGCCCCCGCCGCTACAGCCGCTCCTGCTGCAGGCGCTGCTGTTCCTGCCGGTGAAGGCAATGATCTGCTGGCACCGCTGGAGGGTAAGTTCTACCTGGTAAAGGACAACTCTGAGACTCCTAAGAAGGTAGGCGACAGCGTACAGGAAGGCGACGTCCTGGGTTACATTGAGGCAATGAAGACCTTCAATGCCATCCGTGCGGACAAGGCCGGTGTAATTACCGCCATCCTTGTAAACAGCGGTGATGCCGTAGAAGAGGACGATCCCATCATGAAAATTCAAAATCTATAAATTCAAAAATCAAAAAGCCTTTTAGCATAATTGAAAGATGCAAATGCTTCTTGAGTTATAAACAACGGATTGAATAACAATTTTGAAATTTGAATTTAATATTTTTGAATTATGAATATGATATATGACATCCTTGACAAGCTATACCAGATGACAGCCGTCTCAGCCATTGCAGAGAATCCGCTGTTCATCATCATGTACCTGCTTGCCTTCACCCTGCTCTATCTGGGCATCGTGAAAAAATACGAGCCTCTGCTGCTTGTCCCCATCGCCTTCGGTGTGCTTATCGCCAACTTCCCCGGCGGTGGCATGGGCGTGCTGCAGGCCAACAGTGAAGGCCTTGTGCCCGTAACTGTGAATGGCGTTACCACCATGCGCAATATTTATGAGATGCCTTTGCATGAGATTGCTCATGATCTGGGTCTGATGAACTATCTTTACTACGCCCTCATCAAGAGCGGCTTACTGCCCCCCATCATCTTCATGGGTGTAGGTGCGCTGACTGATTTCGGCCCCATGCTCCGCAACCTGAAACTGGCCATCTTCGGCGCTGCTGCTCAGATGGGTATCTTTGCCGTACTGCTGGTTGCACTGCTGGTAGGTTTCACTCCTCAGGAAGCCGGTTCATTAGGCATTATCGGCGGTGCTGACGGTCCTACCGCCATCTTTACCACCATCAAACTGGCTCCCCACTTGCTGGGCCCCATCGCCATCGCAGCCTATAGCTACATGGCACTGGTTCCTGTAATCATACCGTTGGTTGTGAAGCTGCTCTGCTCTGAGAAGGAGCTGCGCATCAACATGAAGGAGCAGGACAAGCTCTACCCCGATGCATTGGAGATTAAGAACATGCGCGTGCTGAAGATTATCTTCCCCATTGCCGTTACCACTATTGTGGCCATCTTCGTTCCCACTGCTGTCAGCCTGGTAGGTATGCTTATGTTCGGTAACCTGGTGAAGGAGATCGGTAATGATACGAACCGCCTCTTCGACGCAGCCAGTAATGGTATCATGAATGCCGCCACCATCTTCCTGGGCCTCTGTGTAGGCGCGACTATGACAGTGGACGCATTCATCAATGTTACCACACTGGGTATCGTAGCCGGTGGCTTCTGCGCCTTCGCCCTCAGTATTGCCAGCGGTATCTGCATGGTTAAGGTATGGAATCTCTTTGCCAGAAAGAAGATCAATCCGCTTATCGGAGCTACCGGCCTCAGCGCTGTTCCCATGGCCAGCCGTGTATGCAACGGTATCAGCACCAAGTACGACCCCAAGAATCACGTTCTGAACTACTGTATGAGTTCTAATATCTCAGGCGTTATCGGCTCTGCCGTAGCAGCCGGTGTACTCATCAGTTTCTTAGGATAAGGCTTTAGCTTACATACATTTTACTGCCACACGCGGAAAAAAATAATCCCTCGTGTGGCAGTTTTTTTTATGTTTGCTTTGTTATCCACCCACTTATTTGTAATTTTGAGGCGCAATTAACGGAAGAATAACCATTTCTACACGGAAATAAAGCCTCAGAACGTGAAAACGACTAACAACACAAAATGGTGTCTCACCTGCATCATAACGGCGCTGGCGTACATCCAGTCCTATGCTCAGGGAACCAACATAGGCAATCTGCCCATGGGATATAACAAGACGTGGACAGCCAGGTTGCTTTTTAACCCGGAAGGCGGATATGCCGGAAACAACTCTAACACGGAAAGCGAGATTCACGGATGGAGCAGACTGTACGAGGCACTGCAGAATGACCAATACGTAATCAGCATGCCCGTTCCCGTATCCGACCCGGACAACGGGCGCGTACAGTTCAAGACCCCCATTACCATACAGAACGGTCACACTTACCGGTTCAAGGCTAAACTGTCAGTCAGCAAGAACTATGCGGACATTATCCTTAACCTATCTGAAAACGAGAAAGATAACACAGTTCTCTTCACCGAAAACTACACCATAGGAGCCGGGTACGACAGACAGATAACAGAAAGCGGTATTCCGGGAAAAGACATCAGTGACATGAAGCTGGCACTGTACATCAGCACCCCGACAGCAAACAACAGCATCCGGATTTCCGGCATCAGCCTATATGACGAGACCGAGCAGAAGGAGCTATGGACAGGCACATCCTATTACAACTACTGCTTCTACAAGGATGAAGATACGGGACGCCGCATCAAGGACATGACAATTGAGGGGCGCACCGAGACACTGAGCTGGACCGAAGCCGACTTTGACGACAGCATGTGGGCAGAGGCACCCATGCCCATCGGTAACCAGGGATACATGGCAGAGCTGAAAACCATCTGGCCCGGAGGAGATAACAGCAATTACTGGATCAGGCGTGACTTCCAGTTGGATGAGGTGAAGAACTCAACAGCCTATTATATAAATGTATGCCACGATGACAACTACAGCATTTATGTAAACGGACACCTGATAGACAGCCAGCAGGGATGGACTGACGGCAAGAACCCCGTCAGGATAGAGATACCGTCTAAGTATCTGCGGGTAGGCAACAACGTGATTGCCACCTACATCCAACAGAACTGGGGCGGCAAGTTCTATGACTGCGGCATGAGCATCACAGAGGATGCCTATGACGAGGGCGACATCGGTGCCGACATCCCCGCCTCGCTGGTAGCTACCGAGGTGAACGTAGCCAATATAGACCAGACCATAGACTACTCCTGGAACTATGGCGGATGGGTGGAGTTCTACAACAAGTCAGACAAGCGTCTGTCCCTGCGCTACCTTTATATCAGCGACGATGCCGGCGACCTGAAGAAATTCATCCTGCCGGATGTGGGTATCGTAGAGCCGCACGGCTACCGCTGCATCTTCTTCGACCATAATGCGGCCGACGGCCAGTACGGCGAGCAAGCCAAAAGGCAAGTACCGTTCAAACTGCAGACAGAGGGCGGACAGCTCTACCTGAGCGAGGACGGGCACACCCCCTTCATGACCATAACATACCCGGCAGCTATTGCCCGGTGTTCCTGGGCCAGGACAGACCTGACCGGAAACGAATGGAGCTACAACGGATGCCCCACCCCGGAAGCAGCCAACAACACAGCCGCTTTTGCCGAGTTCCGCTTGAACGCTCCCGAGGCGGATACCGACTCCCGCCTGTTTACCGAGCCCTTCAGCGTAAGAGTCAGCATCCCCTCCGGTGCCACCCTCCGCTATACCACAGACGGCACCACGCCCACCCTGCAGAACGGAGCGGAGAGCCGGGACGGCCTCTTCCGGATTTCAGAGACAACCAGCCTGCGCCTGCGCCTCTTCCAGGAAGGATATCTGCCCAGCCAGGTAATCACCCGCACATATATCCTGCAGGACGAGGACTACTATCTGCCCGTCATTGCCATCACCACCGACCCCGACAATCTGTACGACAACACCATAGGCGTGTACATTGACGGAACAAACGGTGTCAGCGGCAGGAATCACGGCAAATCCAATATCAACATGGACTGGGAACGCCCCGTCAACTTCGAGTACATCACACCTGACGGAAAGATGGTCATCAACCAGGAGGCCGAATTTACCATCAGCGGCGGATGGAGCCGGCATTATGCCCCGTCCTCCTTCAAACTAAAGGCAAGTAAGCTGTATGAAGGCACCACCAGCTTTGACTACCCCTTCTTCCGTTACAAACCCTATAACAGATACAAGCAGCTGCAGATCCGCAACGGCGGCAATGACAACAACTCGCACGAACACGGACGCGTCAGGGACGCTATCACCCAGCAGGTACTTATCAGCAACGGATTCTACATTGACGCACAGGACTATCAGCCCGTACATGTATTCTTCAATGGCGAGTACGTAGCACAGATGAACCTGCGTGAGCCCAACAACCGCTACAACGGCACTGCCAACTACGGCTATGACGATGATGAGATGGATGCCTTTGAGTACAGCAACGGCTACTTCCAGAAGGCCGGAACCAAGGACGCCTTCAATGAATGGCTCAACCTCAGCAGAAACGCCGCAGACGACAACACCTACAACGAACTGCGCCAGCTGGTGGACATGGACGAGGTTATCAACTTCTTTGCCGCCATCTCCTACATAGGCTGTTCTGACTGGATCTGCAACAACAATAACGTAAAGGGCTACCGTTCCCTGCCCGACGGGAAATTCCATCTGACACTGCATGACCAGGACTGGGGATGGAGCAACAGCAACGGCGTAAGCCTCATCAACAACAACACCGGAAACGAACTGCTGCAGATCTACAATAACATGAGGCGGAACCCGCAGTTCCAGCGCCAGTTCGTGAACGCATACTGCCTGCTGGGCGGCAGCATCTTCACCCCGGAAAGGTGCAACACCATAGGAGACAGCATCTGCCAGCTGGTAGAACCGGCCCTGGCCATAGAAGGCAAACAGCCCTGGACCTCCTTCAACGAACAGCGCAACAACATGACCGGCACCCAGAGCAGGCAAGCCCGCATAAGTGCCCTGCGCAGCAGCTACCAGTTAGGCACAGGTATGAAAGTGAGATTCCGGGCCGACATCCCGCAGGCCTCCCTCATGCTTGATAACCTGCCCGTTCCCGGCAATGCCTTCGACGGAACACTCTTTGCCCCCGTAACACTCACGGCAACCGCACCGGCAGGATACACCTTCAAGGGATGGGCCAGCATGACAGGGGGTCAGCTATCGGTATTCCCCCAAAAGGACACATGGCTGTACTATGACCAGGGCCCGCTGGAATCAGACAGTTGGAAGAGCGCCGACTACAACACATCTGCCTGGAAACAGGGATATGCCCCCTTAGGCTACTATACCGGCGGCCAGAGGGATTACCGGACCATCCTGAGCTACGGCACCGACGCAAGTGCGAAATACATTACCTATTATTTCAGGAAAACGTTCAGCCTTCCCGAAGACCCCGCCAGTGATGACAAATTCACCCTCAACTATATAGCCGATGACGGATTTGTCGTTTACGTAAACGGCACGGAGGTTTACCGCTACCTGATGCCGGAAGGGGAGATACAGTACAGCACCTACGCCACCACCTATGCGCAGGCCAACCCTGATGCCGGTTCATTCACCATTGCCCCCTCCTACTTCAGGAAGGGACGTAACATCATAGCCGTAGAAGTCCATAACAACGTACCCGGTTCCAGCGACATCTACTGGGAAGCCGGCCTGGAAAGGAGTTTCAGCAGTCCCGCCATTATCAGTCAGGAGAACCAGCTGACCCTCCGGGAGGACAAGGACGAATCCTACACAGCCCTGTTTGAGCCCATTACCGGGGCAGGCGACTATGCCGCCTCAGGCGCCTCGCCCATACGCATCAACGAAGTAAGTGCCGACAACGGTATCTATGTGAACGAATACGCCAAGCGGGATGACTGGATAGAACTGTACAACACCACCGACCAGGACATAGACATCGCCGGAATGTACCTGAGTGACGACGTGAGTGATCCTACCAGATATCAGATTACGGGAACCCCCTCTCCCATGGTAGAAGGCCAGGAAGGGATTTCCACCATAGTACCCGCACACGGGACCAGGATAATCTGGGCCTCGAAGAGAGAACAGGGAAATCGGTTGCACGCACCCTTCAAGTTAGCCAATACGGACGGAGGCGTGGTAATCATACAGGCAGGGGACGGCAGTTGGGCCGATGCTCTGTGCTATGACATGCAGGACAGCCGCCAGAGCTACGGCCGTTACCCCGACGGTGGAAACAGAACATTCCTGATGAATATCCCCACCATCGGAAAGAGCAATATCCTGAGCACCTATGACAACTTCACCCTGGCAGACCTGTATTACGACGAGGAAAACGGCAGGAACACACAAGAGCAAGAAATCATAGACAATCTGCAAAGATTTGCACCTGACATTGCCAGCCGGATAATCCGCACGGAATACTACAGTCTGAACGGCCAGAAGCTGTCCGGACCCGTACAGGGAATCTGCATTTGCAGGCAATACTACAAGGATGGAACAATTATCGCAAAGAAAATAGCGAAAAGATAGTATATTCAGCAAAAAAAATTGTACTTTTGCACCGGAATTAACAACAACTCATAATGAAAATCAAACGATTTAACCTAATTTCCATTCTGTTAATGGGCCTGGTCCTTGCCACCGCTTGCACAGAGACCATAGACACATCAGCCCGTTACGTCTTCAAGGAACGCACTATTGGAGGCTACCTTTCCGAACACGAACAGTTCAGCGAATACGTACGCCTGCTGAAGGAACAGAAAGTCAGTGACATCTCCGAGACAACCGTCTATCAGCTCATGACGGCATACGGAGCCTACACCTGCTTCGCTCCCACCAACGCCGCCATCCAGCTGTACCTGGACAGTCTCTGCATCAAGGGCATCATCCCCGAACCCAGCTGGGACGCCTTCCCCAATGAAAGGCTGCTGGACTCCATCCGGTATGTCATTGTCATGAACAGCCTGCTGGACGGAAAGGACGCAGACCGTAAGACATTCACCGTCAGCGAGTTCCCTGATGATAACGAAGAGTTCTCCATCAACACCATGGCAGACTGCAAGATCAGCGTCGTTTATAACAAGAACGACCTGGACTCCTGCCTGATAGACGGTATATGCCCCGTATCCACCACCAACAGGGATATCGAGTGCCTGAACGGATTCATACACGAATTAGGCTATACCATCAACCCCACCAACGAAACCCTGGGAAGTACCATGCACCTCTACGCCACACAGCCCGACTGCGGCTATCACGTAATGGCCAAACTGATTGAGGCCTGCGGACTTACCGACACCCTTTCAGCCGTGAAAGACTATGAGTATGAGCGGATGGTAAAGCAGGGAATCATTACCGAAAGCTGGTGGAACAACATCGGAACATACGTCCAGCCGCAGCCACGCCGCAAATACGGCTTCACCCTATTTGCCGAGACAGACGACTTCTGGGCGAAAACGCTGGAGAAAGACGTCAGGGACATCACCGTCAATGACATACGTCAGTGGGTAGCCTCACAGAACTTCTACCCCGAAGCCGTCAATGACGAGAACTATACCAGCGAGAGCAACCTGCTGAACCAGTTCGTCACCTACCACCTGCTGCCCTGCCGCCTGACGGTGGACAAGCTGGTCCTCCACTATAACGAGAAAGGCTTCAACCCCAAGGGCAGGAACAAAACCCCTACAGTACCCGTATGGTCACACTATGTGACAATGGGCAAGAGACGCCTGCTCCGCCTGTGGGAGAGCGCCGAAAGCAACGGCGTATATCTGAACCGCTTCCCCGTATTGGACAACGGCAGGCACGGCACCTATCGCGAGGTATCATGCACACCCGAGAACGAGGGAATGTACGTAAGGACCGACGCGGATGCCAGACTGGTAAAGCTCATGAACTCCATCATCTACCCCATTGACAAGGTACTGGTATATGACAGTCACGTCCGCGAGGAACTGATGCGCACCCGTCTGCGCTACGATGTATGGGACTTCGCCCCCGAGATGATGTCCAATGACATGCGCGTAATGAGCTACTTCATGCGCTACTCCTTCCCGCCCGACGAGGTCTATCAGTACTTCAACGACATCAACGTGAACACCAAGGATATGATCTTCTATCTGCTGAACGGTATCAACCAGGACTGGCCCAACTACCAGGCTGACGAGATGCTTTGCGAAGGCTTCTACGACATCACCCTGCGCCTGCCCCCCGTTCCCATATCCGGAACCTACGAGATCCGAATGGGCGTATCCACCGAGAGCCCCTGGCGCGGTATCTGTCAGGTATATTTCGGCGAGAACAAGGATGCCCTCTACCCTGCCGGCATTCCCGTCAACATGGCACTGGGCGGAACAGACCCGCTGCTCAAATGGGAGTTGGACACACAGGATGACGACTATAACGCCGAGGTGGACAAGCGCATGCGTAACAACGGCTTCATGAAAGGCCCCGAATACTTCTGTGAGGTACCAGGCGGCAGCCAGACCGCCCGCACCCTGGCCAAGACAACACGCCGAATCCTGCTCCGCACCCACATCGATGCCGACAAAGTGTACTACATGCGATTCAAGAGCGTACAGGACAAGAAGGATAAACAGCTCTTCCTGGACTACATCGAATGGTGTCCCAAGGAAATCTACGACAACCCCGAAACCCCGGAAGACATCTGGTAAAACATGAAAGAAGGCAGCCTGACCGGCTGCCTTCTTCTGTATCATTACTCCTGATAGTAAACCCGCTTGACACGGTTACTGATGCCGGTCAGAATCTCGTACGGGATGGTATCTATGATATCCGAAAGGACCGAAGGCGGCAGCTCCTCACCGAAGATCAGGACCGAATCGCCCTCCTGACAGGGAATATCCGTAACGTCAATCATACACACATCCATACAGATATTACCCACATAGCGGGCCTTCTGCCCGTTTACCAGACAATATCCGTTACCACGGCCCAGCAGACGGTCCAGTCCGTCAGCATAGCCGATGGGAATGCTGGCAATACGGCTGTCACGCTCCATAAAAGTACGGCGGCTGTATCCCACACTGTCCCCCGCCGGCACATCATGAATCTGCAGGATAGTGGTACGCAGCGTACATACATTATTTATCAGTCTGTTATTACGGCTGTTGATACCGTACAGTCCCAGTCCCAGGCGCACCATCTCCATCTGACGCTCCGGGAAGTGCTCAATACCGGCACTGTTGCACATGTGGCGCAGAATACCGTGCGGGAAGGCCTGGCGCAACTGTTCGCTCCCCTTCAGAAACAGGTCATACTGCCTGGCCGAGAACTCGTCGAAGTCATCACAGTCACTGCCCACGAAATGCGAGAAGACTGAGCGCGGGATAACAGCATTCTGCTCCTTCAGCCTCTTTATCAGCTCAGGCATATCCTTAACAGGGTCAAATCCCATACGGTGCATACCCGTATCCAGCTTAATGTGAATAGGGAAGTTGGTGATACATTCCTTCTTGGCAGCACGAATCAGGGCGTCCAGCAGGCGGAAGCTATAGACCTCAGGCTCCAGATTGTACTGGAAGAGCGTCCTGAAGGTACTCATCTCGGGGTTCATAATCATGATATTGGAGGTAATGCCCGCATTGCGCAGTGCCACACCCTCGTCAGCCACAGCCACAGCCAGGTAGTCCACCCTGTGGTCCTGCAGAATCTTAGCCACCTCCACAGCACCGGCGCCATAGGCATCCGCCTTGACCATGCACACCATCTTCGTCTCCGGCTTCAGGAACGAACGGTAGTAATCCAGGTTCTGCGCAATGGCGCTCAGGTTCACCTCCAGAATGGTCTCATGCACCTTCTGCTCCAGCATATCCGTAATCTGCTCGAAGCAGAAGGAACGCGCCCCCTTAATCAGTATCAGCCGGTCACGCAGCGCGGATAGCACGTTACTCTGCAGGAAGGACTGCGTATCCGGGAAGAAACAGCATTGGGCCTGCAGGTTATCAAAGCAGTGGCTGTGCGCCGAGATGACAGGGCCTATGGCTATCAGCTGCTCTACCCCCTGCTGCTCCAGCATCTGCGACAGATGGGTATAGAACATCATGGGCGGAACACCCGTCTGCTGGATATCGCTCAGGATAAGCGTCTTGGACTTTCCCTCACGCTCGGGCCTTCTGTTCATAAAGTGCAGGGCTATATCCAGGCTGTTCAGGTCACTGTTATAGGAATCATTAATCAGCGTGCATCCGCGGATGCCGGCTTTCACCTCCAGCCTCATCGCCACAGGCTCCAGCCGAGCCAGCCTTTCCTCTATCACCTCATCACTCATTCCCATATAGCGGCACACCGTCCGGCACACCATTTTATTGTCCTCGATGGCATTACCCGTGCTGTGCCAGGGAATCAGCTCAGCCTTAAAGTCCATCTTACGGACACACTCCTCAACAATCTGGTTATCAGACGGGTATATAATCGCCTTAGCATCCTTGAAAAGGCGCAGTTTCTCCATACACTTCTGCTCCATCGTAACAAAGTTCTCCTGATGCGCGGCACCCAGGCAGGTAAAGATTCCCAGCGTCGGCTGGATAATCCGCTGCAGGGCATCCATCTCTCCGGGCTGCGAGATAGCCGCCTCGAAGATACCCACCTGACTCTTCTCCCATAGCCCCCAAACTGACAGAGGAACACCTATCTGGGAATTGTAGCTGCGCGGACTGCGCGTAACCGTACAGTCAGGTGACAGCATCTGGTAAAGCCACTCCTTGACAATGGTCTTTCCGTTACTGCCCGTTATACCCAGGATGGGAATAGAGAACGAGTCCCTGTGCCTCTCCGCCAGCCGCTGCAGCGCCTGCAGCGTATTGGGAACCAGCAGGAAATTGGCATCCGCAAACTCACCCGCCGGAACCTCCTCAACCACAAAGGCACGCACACCACGGTCATACAAATCCTTAATATACGCATGTCCGTCCCCCTTTCCGGTACGTATGGCAAAGAAGAGGGAACTCTCAGGAAAACTCAGACTACGGCTGTCAGTCAGCAGCCAGGCTATGTGTTGGTCAAAGGTGCCTATTCTGTGGGCACCTGTCAGTATTGAGATCTCAGCTATTGTGTACATTACTCCAATTTATATTTAACTCTTATCTGTTTGGCTTTCTCCTCCAGGCCAGCCAGGAACCTCTGATAGGTGGCGGAGCCCGGGTTGCCCGGTTTATGAGCCAGGCCGCTGCGGACCGGCGCATATTCCTGCAGGTAATCCCGCATGGCGGGACTCATGGCAGACTGCACCAGGCGCTGCCAGATATAATCCACCGCCACAGCGGAAGGGTGCAGCATATCCTCGGCATAGAACCTGTAGTCACGCAACTCATCCAGAACTATCTCATAGGCAGGGAAGTAAGAAACCTGCCGGGGATACCTCTTCAGCATCTCATCCACAGCCAGCATCAGGGTGGACTTGGCCACCTGATTGCCATGGAATCCGTACTTGGCATACCTGAAGGGGCTGACCGTAAGCACAATCCTCAGATTGGGATTCTCCAGGAGCAGATCCTCCGTCAGGGCCGACAGCGCATCCGTACACGCCTGCAGTGACAGCCAGTCCTCCCTGAAACGGTTATGAGGCTCTTTATGGCAATTCGCTACCACCTCCCCATTCGCCTGCAGCCTGTAGCATACGCTTGTGCCCAGGGTCAGGAACAGCCAGTCAGCCGAGGCCAGCGAAAACCCCAGCATCTGCAGCGCCCCCTCCATCACCGTCCTGCATTCCCGCTCGTCCTTACCCGTAATCAGCGTTCCGGCCCACCACGAGCGCCAGTCCCTGTCCGCCCTGAAGACGGGAATCTCCGTCTCCCCGGTATGCAGCGCCGCATGCACCTGCAGCCTGATGCTCTCAGGATTGTACAGAACACCCAGCGGGTTGCATACGGCAGGCAGCCCGAAGCTCTGGAAACGCTCGCCCATATACTGGGCAAAACAGGAGCCCAGGAATACCACACGGTCCGTTACGGAAATGGGATTCTCCCACTTCGGCACCTCAACCTTCGTCCTGAAAAGATGTTCTTGGCTTATCATTACTCAAATGATGACAATTTTTCTTGTACAAAATTACGGAACTTCAGTGAAAATATGTAATTTTGCAATATCAAAAAATGAATAATTGTGGAAAAAGTGCCCAAAGATCTTCTGGCAAACATACATATCCCCTCTGATTTAAGGCAATTGCCTATCTCAGATCTCCCTAACGTCTGCGAGGAACTCCGTCAGACCATCATTCAGGAACTGGCTAATAACCCCGGTCACTTCGCCAGCAGTTTAGGCGTTGTGGAACTGACCGTCGCCCTACATTACGTATTCAACACCCCGTATGACCGTATCGTATGGGATGTGGGGCATCAGGCAGCCGGACATAAGATACTGACCGGCCGTAAAGAACGGTTTGACACCTATCGCAAGCTGCACGGCCTGCGCCCCTTCCCCTCCCCCGAGGAGAGCGAGTATGACACCTTTGCCTGCGGACATGCCTCCAACAGCATCTCAGCCGCACTCGGCATGGCCATAGCAGCCCAGGAGAACGGCGAGACGGACAGGCAGGTAGTGGCCGTAATCGGAGACGGCAGCCTGAGCGGCGGACTGGCCTACGAAGGCCTGAACAACGTATCATGCATGGACAACAACCTGCTCATCATCCTGAATGACAACAACATGAGCATAGACCACAGTGTAGGCGGCATGAAGCACTATCTGCACCAGCTGCATACCAGCAAGCTCTATAACTATCTCAGGTTCAGGACCTCCCAGCACCTGTTCAAATGGGGCATCCTGAACGAGAGCCGCCGGCAGAAGATCATCCGCTTCAACAACTCCCTGAAGTCACTCCTGACCAATCAGCAGAACATCTTCGACGGCATGAACATCCGCTACTTCGGCCCCAGTGACGGACACAACGTAGTGGAGCTGGTAGCCACCCTGCGCCAGCTGAAGAGCATGAAAGGGCCCAAGCTGCTGCACATCCATACCGTCAAAGGCAAGGGATTCCAGGCAGCCGAGGAGAACCCCATCGTCTTCCATGCCCCCGGCAGATATGACCCCGAGACCGGCGAGCGCATCAAGGCAGACACACATAACCTGCCCCCCAAATACCAGGACGTCTTCGGCCACACCCTACTGGAACTGGCCAGGGCAAACCAGAAGATAGTAGGCGTCACCCCCGCCATGGCCACAGGATGCAGCATGACCTACATGATGCGGGAGCTGCCCCAGCGCACCTTTGACGTGGGAATCGCCGAAGGACACGCCGTCACCTTCTCAGGCGGAATGGCCAAGGAGGGACTGCTGCCCTTCTGCAACATCTACTCCAGCTTCTCCCAGCGGGCCTATGACAACATCATCCATGACGTGGCCCTGAACAGGCTGAACGTAGTATTCTGCCTGGACCGCGCCGGACTGGTAGGCCAGGACGGACCCACGCATCACGGCGCCTTTGACCTGGCAGCCCTGCGTCCCATCCCCCACCTCACCATCTCCTCACCCATGAACGAGCATGAGCTGCGCCACCTGATGTACACAGCCCAGTTGCCCGGCAAGGGCCCCTTTGTCATCCGCTATCCGCGCGGACGCGGCGTACTGGAGAACTGGGAATGCCCCTTTGTGGAGATTCCCGTGGGCAAGGGAAGATGCCTCAGGGAAGGCACAGACGTAGCCGTACTGAGCCTGGGCCCCGTGGGCAACCTGGTCACACAGGCCATACACGAGCTGGAGGACCGGAACATCAGCATAGCACACTATGACATGAGGTTCCTGAAACCCATTGACGGGAAAATCCTCGAATACGTAGGAAGCCGCTTCAGCCGCATTGTGACCGTCGAAGACGGCGTCAGGAAGGGCGGACTGGGCTCTGCCGTACTGGAATACATGGCAGACCATGACCTGCATCCCCATATAACACGCCTCGGCCTGCCCGACGACTTTGTAGAGCACGGAACACCCGAGGAACTGTATCAGATAGTAGGACTTGATGTAGAATCCATAAAAAAGGCCATTATATGAAGATCGTAATCTGTGGCGCAGGAGCCGTCGGAACCCATCTGGCAGAGCTACTGTCCCGTGAGAACCAGGACATCATCCTCATTGACGAGAATCCCGAGAAGACCGCCCGGCTGACCCAGGGAGGCCAGTATGACCTGATGACACTGAATGTCGCCCCCACCTGTATCAGCGGACTCAAGGAAGCCGGCGTGCCCAAGGCCGACCTCTTCATCGCCGTCACCCCCGAGGAGACCCGCAACATCACCTGCTGTATGCTGGCCCACGCCTTAGGAGCCAAGAAAACGGTAGCCCGGGTGGATAATGCCGAATACACACGTGATGACTACAAGGACCTCTTCCACAAGATGGGCATTGACTCCATCATCTACCCCGAGGCACTGGCAGCCCGCGAGATTCTGGACGGCCTGAAACGCTCATGGGTCAGACAGTACTGGGAGGTGCATGGCGGCGCCCTGGTCATGTTAGGCATCAAACTGCGTGACACAGCCCACGTCATCAACATCAAGCTGAAAGACCTCTGTAACCAGGATACCCCCTACCACGTAGTAGCCGTAAAGCGAGGGGACAACACCATCATCCCCGGCGGTAATGACATGCTGCTGGACGGTGACATCGCCTACTTCATGACCACCAAGAAGCACATCCAGTTCATCCGCCAGATTGTAGGCAAGGAAAACTATGCCGACGTGCGTGACGTAATGATCATGGGCGGCGGACGCACCACCGTTCACGTGGCCGAGGGAATGCCCGACTTCTACACCCTGAAAATCATAGAGCAGAACGAAGAGCGCTGCATGCAGCTGAATGAAATCCTGGATGACAGCGACATACGCATCATCCAGGGCGACGGCAGGGACACCGCCCTGCTGCTGGACGAGGGACTGAAGGACATGCAGGCCTTCGCAGCCCTCACCCCCGAGACCGAGACCAATATCCTGGCCTGCCTGGCCGCCAAGCGTATGGGCGTACGTAAGACCGTAGCACTGGTTGAGAACACAGACTACGTATCCATGGCCGAGAAACTGGATATCGGCACCATAATAAACAAGAAGATGATAGCAGCCGGACACATCCATCAGATGATGCTCAAGACCGATGTGGCCAATGTCAAATGCCTGACCATCGCCAATGCCGATGTGGCCGAATTCCTGGCAAACGAGGAAAGCCCCATCACCAAGGCCGATGTCAAAGACCTGCACCTTCCCGCAGGCGTGAACTTAGGAGGCCTGGTACGTGACGGCGTCGGCAAGCCCATCTACGGAAACACCAGGATTCAGGCAGGCGATATCGTAGTACTGTTCTGCAAGAGCGGCCTCATCAAGAAGATGGACCACTACTTTGCCAAGCCCACCTCCTCAGTCAATCGCATAATATCAGCCTTCAGCAACTGATACTGAGGGCTGTTCTTAAAGCCCGTACTCTTACGCAGCATAATATCCACAGGCATCTGACTGTGCCTGTAGCTGGACAGCTCATTCTGCTTCTGCGTCTCATGAACCGCCAGCTCATTGATCTCCCTCTCACGCTCGCGGCGCAGGATATTGCATACAGGCGTCAGCAACGTCATCACCACATTCTCAAAGAGCGTATGCCCGTGCATATACATATAGCACGTCTCAGGCTGAACGCCCATCCGCAACAGCTCCTCCTTCAGCTGAGGGTAAGTCTTATGCCCCTCAGGGAAAGTACGCTGCAGCCACCCCATACACTTGTTCACCCGGCGCCGGACCTTATCCAGCGTAGGCTCCGTATTACGGGGATTGATATTATGGAAGGAGACAATGTCACAGAAGTTCCCCATCGGGAACTCCTTATAATGATTATACCGGTACGCCCATATATTCCACACGAACAACGGCCATATAATCCGGCTGTAGTCCGCCATAAACTGCTCAAAGTCCACCAGTTCCCTGTCATTCAGCGTACTCATCACACAGGTAGAGTGCAGACTGGGAGCATAACACTCATAATTCTCAATGGCATACACATACGTATGCATCACATAAGGGCACTCGCAGATGTACTTGCTTATCTCCGTCCGCCCCTGCATCAGCCAGTCATAGTCAGCATCCACACAGGCAATCATATACTCGCCCAGGCCCTTTCCTAACTGATTCATCAGCGTAGTCTTCTTACCCTTACCCAGGGTAGTCCGGCTGGGCAGCATCACCTCAAAGTAGAACTGCTCCGTCTCAAAATCCTGCAGCACCGAACGCCAGAAGAACACATCATCATAGCTCTCCACATAAGCCACAATCTTACGGCGTGCCTTCTTAGGCTGCAGTCTGTTTGCCGAGGCAATGTACTGCGAGTTCAGATTCTCATGCAGGCGTTTTCCCATACCTATGAAACTATATCCTCCACATCCGTCACACAGTCAGCCCACCCGTTCATGATAACCGCCGGGCTGTGAGTAGTCAGGATAATCTGCGCATTAGGGTTCAGGTCCCGTATCAGAGACACCAGTTGCTGTTGCCATTCCACGTGCAGGCTCACCTCCGGCTCATCCATAAATAAGGTATAGTGGCGCTTGTTCTGCACCAGCACGGACAGCAGGATAATCAGCATCTGCTTCTCACCGCTGGACAGCTTGTAGGGTGACAGCGACTCACCGAAGGAGGTGAAGTACAGCTCATTCTTATCACGCTGGATGGTCTTGCCCGTATCCTTGAACAAACTGTCCACCACATCCTGGAAGTGCGATTTCACCTGCGCCAGCTGCTGCGCCTTCTTCTGCGCGTCAGGGTCCTGTCTGGTAAACAGCTCCACCATCTGATTGCTCAGGCTCACCTGGAAGTCCAGATAACGGCGCTGCAGCAGATAGATATGCAGGTCCAGCTCCGTCTGCAACTGCGTATCCGTAACCTTGTTCAGGATATCACCGCTCAGCACAGGACGGTCAAAGGAGCGTATCACATCAAAGTCCACACACTCCGCCCCCTCCACATCATACTCCAGTTTCACCCCGTCGGCCTGACGGTCCAGCTTATCTATATTCAGCAAGTGCATGATAACCTTGTTCAGGATCGTACTCTTGCCCACACCGTTTATACCGCTCAGGATATTAACACCGGGACTCAGATTCCACTTCACATGCTTCTTCCCGCTCCACAGCGAATCTATCTCAATGCTCTTAATATAGTTGGCAACCTCTTTCATAGCTTCAGAAAATTGTGGTTGAGTTCCATGAATACAATTCCTTCCGAGCCGAGAAGTAACCCAGTGCCCGCTCCAGCTTATCCTTCGTCAGCGGGATGTGCGCCATATTGGCACTGTCACGCCCTATATACTTCCTGATTTTATTCGGCAGGAACCTCCACTGCTTCTGAATCGTATCATCCGCCACCCTGTCCAGCCCCACATAAGCCACAATCACAGGCAGGCGGAAGCGGTTCACCGCACGGCTGATCTGCCAATTCAGCATAGGGCTCTCCACATCCATCATCGAGCTGGACAGCACCAGCAGATTATCCGCCGACTCCATCAGACGCAGGAAACGGTTCTTCAGCGTACTGTCTATCAAATCATTATGTTCTGATGAGAACTCAATCTCCTCCATATTCAGGAAATGAAACCTGTCAGGGTGCTGCCTTTCCCATTCCCGCAACTGCAGGAAAACGGAAAGATTACTGTTCACGTGGTCTATCACACCCGTCGAATCAAAAGCCACATACGTCTTATTGTTGTTCATAGAACATTAAATTAAGCTATTTTCATAGCAAAGTTACAGTTTCTGTTTCAAATATGCAAGTATATTTTTCCACATCCGGAAAATAAATGCTATTTTTGTAGCGGAAGAGGAGTAAAACGGGAACGTAAACTTGCCCGCTAACCACTAACCGCTAACCGCTAACCACTAAAATGAAACGAAGAACATTTATCAGAGCCGGCGTATGCAGCGCAGCCGCACTCGCCATTTGGGGAACAGGCACACCAGTATCAGCAGCAGAGAAGAAAGCCAGGAAGAACACCACCCTGAAGACACCCCAGCGGGAAGAGCCCTTCCACCTGGGAATGGCAGGCTGGACCTTCCATAAGTTCGACCTCCTGAAGACCCTCCAGACCATGCAGCAGCTGGATGTGCACTACCTCTGCATCAAGGACTTCCACCTCCCCCTTGACAGTACCGACGAGCAGATAGCCGCCTTCCACCGGACGCTGGCCGAATACGGCGTAACAGGCTATGGCGTAGGACCCATCTACATGAAAAGCGAGGCCGAGGTTGACCGCGCCTTCCAGTATGCCCGGCGTGTGGGCGTGAAGATTCTGGTAGGTGTACCTAATTATGAGCTCTTAGACTACGCAGAGCAGAAAGTCCGCCAGTATGACATCCGCCTGGCCATCCACCTGCACGGCCCCGACATGCCCATGTACCCCAACGCCCAGGACATCTGGAACAACGTCAAGGACCGCGACCCCCGCATGGGCATGTGCCTGGACATCGGCCACAACCTGCGCTACGGCAGCGACTCCCTCTCCGACTACCGCCGCTACCACACCCGCGTCTTTGACATCCACCTGAAGGACGTCACCGGCACCACCCGGGCCGATAAGAGCGTAGAACTCGGCCGTGGCCGCATTGACTTTCCCCTCTTCGTCCGCCTGCTGCGCAAGTACCACTATACCGGCAGCGTCAGCCTGGAGTATGAAAAGGACATGGACAACCCCTTCATGGGCATAGCCGAAAGCATTGGCTACTTCCGTGGGGTATGCTACGCTACCAGATGAATTAAAGTTGAGTTCCCAACAGTTCAATTCTACATTAGTACGATTAGCATCCATAGCCCAGCAGACGCGTATCCGTTGCCTGGCAAATTTCACGAGCCATGTCATTCAGAGAATGAAAGCGGGCATAATCAGAATCTCCCACAACCTTCCAAGGAGCCAGTATTAAAAGCCTACCTGTAGCGCAAGCATAAAAACGGCCTTGCGAAGGTTTCCAATATTCTGTAATAGGCTCTTTTTGTAAAATTATAAGCGCAAAGTGTTTCTCCAAGGCAGTTTGAACTACCCTCTTCTCTCCTTCAGATATGCCTGGTGTTACCAGCACCGTGCCCTGTTCTGCATGTTGTAGCAACAGAGCCTTTTCCCTATCATACTCGGGGGTAAGATGCGTAGGGATTCCCTCTTTGCTTCTCCGATGAAAAAACACCTGTTCTTTTTCAGGGTATTTCAGCAAGAAAAGATTACCAAAGGCAGCATACTCACGTCCTTGAATATACAGGTGTAGTTGGCGTTGCATAAGATTCGGGTACTCCTCTCTAAGCTTCGCCCTAAAAGGGTTCTCATCCATATAGCGAAAGATATTCTCTAATGTACACTCTCTCATAACAATACGATCGTGGTAGCCCTTTTGGAAGAGAACGGGCCGTAAACCCGAGGGAAAAACCTCAGGCACAGTTCCCTGTGCTTCTCCAAGATCTTCCCGATGCAACATTGTGCCCTGTGCGTCTCCACAGGGCACACCATAGGACGCCTCATCTTCCAATTTCCACCAGGCCCTGGTGCAGCCCGTCTTAAATCCACGCACAATATTCCCCAAATGCTTCCCTGCCGGCAGTTTCTCCTTCACATTTATCAGAAGGTGAATGTGGTCTGGCATCAATGCCACCTTCCACACCTCTACCATAGGATATAACAAGGGGATTCTCCTCACCTCTTCCTGAAGAACCAAAGAACCCAGAGCAGAACAATGTAAATGAGGGTAATCAGCCGTTCCTTGTTTGCCACGAACATGTCCCTCGATGTAGCCAAAAAGACGTTTCCTCCCCTCCGTCACCATCGTAATCATATAAGTCCCAGGGCGGTTATAGTCATGAAAGAACGCCCTACGATTCCCGTTATGCTTTGTTTCGTTAGGCGTCAAGCCCTTAGCCATCATCTCTTCACGTGTCATGCCATTTTGTTTTTAAGTCACAAAGTTACGATTAAACGAGGGAAAAGGAAAGAAAAGTTTATTTTTATTTCCTTTTCCGAGTGCCAGTAACCTCTGAAGTGAAAGCACAAAGATAGTGCAAACCGAGAGAAAAAACAAATTTATTTGAGATTTTCCGAGGTGCAGCCTATCTTCGAGGCGAAAGCCTCAATTATAGTGATATTATTCTTTCAATCAAAGGAAATTAGGGAATTACTGAGGGTAATAACCCTAAAAAATACAACTGGTCATCCGTTCTGTAGGATATCTAATCCAGCTGTGACATAATATGCAGAAATAGTCAATAGCCATACTATAGGCTGCTTCTTGGCTGCTTCTTGGCTTACTCCTGAGTATGGCTATAAGCAGCCTGGAATCTTGCTAGTAGTTCGCTGATATGGGTTGACAATCCCCTAACCGCTAACTGTTTTCCTTCTCCTCGGAGAGAGGGTTGAGGTGAGGCTTAGCAATAGGGCGTTTCTCGAGTAGTGAAACGCCGTTTCGCTGACAGTAACATGCCGTATCGCTCTTAGAGAAAGCGCTGCGGGATTAAAGCCTGAAAAAGAGACTTTCGTAAAAAACACCTAACACCTAACCCAAACGGGGTTAAATGCCGATGGTTATCGGGATATTGCCGGGTTAGGTGTTACCTGAACACCTAACCAAAGACCTAACCTGACACCTAACCTGCAAAAAAAACGGGTTAGGTGTTGGGTTAGGTGTTTGAGCAACACCTAACCCGATTAAATGACGATAACCATCGGCTCTGAGTGGCCATCGGGTGATATGGTGACATAAATATTTTGACACGTGATTTGCGGATTGTTCAATAACTGAACTTTCGGAAGTAAAATTGGAAGTTATAATGGAAGTTAAAGGGACAATACCACATGAGCAGACAGCATCCCAAGCTATCGTCCAGCCAGTATCGCTGGCTTAACTTCCTGCGCATAGCGCATAACTTCCTATTTAACTTCATTTTACAACTCCCGAAACTTAAATCAATAATATTGTGGCTTTAGCCAGAGAAAATTTACTGCCAGGTTAGGGAGTTTGATTTCCCTAACGTGGGAGTAAAAAAGATCCCCAAATCTACAGCATCTTCAGGGCCAGTTTGATGACCTTCTCTACGGGGGCGTCGGGTTCTTCCCGGAGGATCTGCTGAACAACCTTGTGGGTGGGAGCGGGGCTGAAGCCTAACATGGTGAGGGCGGAAACAGCCTCGTCCTGTACCTCTTTATTAATATTAGAGGACTGGGCACCGGGCAATAAGCCGCCGCCGGAGGAGGCATCTACGCCTAAAGCACCGATTTTGTCCTTCAGATCCACAATGATACGCTGGGCGGCCTTAGGACCGATACCCTTGACCTGCTTCAGCATCTTGTCATTGCCTTCGCTGATGATGTTACAGAGTTCGGCTGGTGTGGTGGCGGAGAGTATCATGCGGGCCATGGCTGCTCCGATTCCGCTGACGCTGGTCAGGAGCAGGAACAGTTCACGTTCCACGCGGGTGGAGAAGCCCCATAGCTGGTAGGCATCCTCACGTATGGACTCGGTTATCCACAACTTAACGCTTTCCTTTCCCTGTATGCCGGAGAAGGTGTTCAGACTGATATTTACGCCATACCCTACCCCGTTGCAATCTACAACGGCTAAGGCAGGGGTCAGATCTGCAAGTGTTCCTTTAAGATATTCTATCATCCGATTTAAAATCAAAATTTATAAATTCTTTTTTAGGGGCAAGGGGCAAGGAGCAAGGGGCACGAGGATAGTTTTACACCTGTTACGGTATTGTCCTTTTAACTTCCCATTTAACTTCCCATTTAACTTCACTTCTTTATCTTCCTTTTTCTAATTTCTAACCGCTAACCACTAACCGCTAACCGCTAACCGCTATAACTGACGCAAAGTTAGTTTTTTTTGATGAAAAAGCGCAAAAAAGGAAAGAAAATTTGCTTTCGGGATAATAAATAGGCTTACTTATACGTTATATATTTAACGTGAGCGCGCGAAAATTCATATTGACGACAATGGTGTTAGTGAGCATAAACTTGCTTGCTACCATGAATAATATACCTGTTCAGGCAGAGGCTTCACCTTCTGAAGCCCCCGCTGATACCGTGCAGAAACGTAAGCCCAGATTCAGCGTACGTAAGACGGGAACAGAGAATCAGGAGGAGTTAAAGAACAGGAGTGCCGACCTGAAGGAGCCGGATAATCTGAAGACGGATGTGATTTATAATGAGAAGGACAATACCTACACGGTAGGTACGGTTCTGGACAACACATCCGCCGGCACCAAGGGGACGGGAACGGGAACCGGAACGGGTACGGGAACGGGAACAGGAACAGGAACAGGTACGGGAACCATGACATTGGGCCAGGCTACCAGCTACCTGAACGCGCCCTTGCTGATGACGCCCGAGGAGTACCAGAAGTGGTCACTGAGGAACAGCATGCAGGCATACTGGCGTAAGAAGAATGCGGATGCCTTTGAGGCGGAGGGGAAGAACAAGTTTGACTTTACGGATATGCACTTTGACCTGGGTCCTGCCGAGAAGATTTTCGGTCCCGGCGGTGTGCAGATCAAGACGCAGGGTAGCGCTGAGCTGAAGATGGGCATCAACACCAAGAAGATTGACAACCCGGCGCTGGCTGCCTCCAGGCGTAAGACGGTGGGCTTCGACTTCGACCAGAAGATTAACCTGAGCCTGAACGGTAAGGTGGGTGACAAGGTGAACCTGAACCTGAACTACAATACGGAGGCTACCTTTGACTTCGACTCGCAGATGATGAAGCTGAAGTATGACGGCAAGGAGGATGAGATTATCAAGCTGGTGGAGGCGGGTAACGTGTCCTTCCCCAGCAACATGAGTCTGGTGCCCGGCGTCAGCAGCCTGTTCGGTCTGCGTACGGACCTGCAGTTCGGCAAACTGAAGCTGCAGACGGTTATCAGCCAGAAGAAGAGTGCCAGCACCAGTGCCACCAGCAAGGGCGGCAAGCAGACGACGCCCTTTGAGTTCAGCGCCACGAGCTATGAGGAGAACAGGCACTTTTTCCTGTCCCACTTCTTCCGTGAGCGTTACGATGACAACATGAAGACCCTGCCCACCATTGGCAGCGGCATCACGATCAAGCGTATAGAGATTTGGGTAACGAACAAGAGTGCCAGCACGGAGCATAACAGGAACATCATTGCACTGGCTGACCTGGGTGAGCCCTATTTCATCAGTAATCCGAACTGGCACAGATCAGGCCCTGACGTTCCGTCCAACCGCTCGAACGATGAGTACGAGACGATTGTGGAGCAATACCCCGGGGCCCGTGACATCGCGCAGGCGACATTCATTCTGGACGGAATAGAAACCTTCGAGGGCAGCAGGGATTATGAGAAGCTGCAATCGGCCCGCAAACTGAACAGCAGCGAGTACACGCTGAACGCTTCCTTAGGCTACGTGAGCCTGAACACCAACCTGCAGACGGATGATGTGCTGGCCGTTGCCTTTGAATATACCTATAACGGTACCACTTATCAGGTGGGCGAGTTCGCCGCTGATATCCCCGACAATTCTCAGGCGCTGTATGTGAAGATGCTGAAAAGCACCACGGGCAGTCCCAAGTTCCCTACCTGGAAGCTGATGATGAAGAATGTGTACAACCTGGGAGCCACTACGGTGCAGCGGGAGAACTTCCGCCTGGATGTGAAGTACCTGAGCGACTCTACAGGTGTATATCTGTCCTATCTGCCTGACGAGCGCCTGAAGAACACGCCGCTGATTAAGGCCCTGAACGCTGACCGCCTGGATGACAAGAACAATGCCCACAGCAACGGTTACTTTGACTACGTGGAGGGATACACTATCCTGAAGGGCGGCCGTGTGGTATTCCCCGTGGCGGAACCCTTCGGTACGCACCTGCGCAACTGGATCGGGGACGATGAGCTGGCGGACAAGTTCTGCTTCCAGGAACTGTATGACAGCACCAAGACGGTGGCCAAGCAGATTGCCGAGCATGACAAGTTCATGATTACGGGTAAATACAAGGGTAACAGCGCCGGCGAGATAGACCTGGGCGTGGGTAACATTGCCCCCGGTTCGGTAAAGGTGACAGCAGGCGGTGTCACGCTGACCGAGAACAGTGACTATACGGTGGACTACAACATGGGCCGTGTGACCATCATTAACCAGAGCCTGCTGGATGCCGGCACCTCTATCAATGCCAGTGTGGAGAGCAATGACACATACGGTATGCAGCGTAAGACCATGTTAGGATTCAATGCCGACTATGAGTTCAATAAGAACCTGACGGTGGGCGGAACCTTCATGTTCCTGAACGAGTCCCCCCTGACTACGAAGGTCAACATGGGCAGCGAACCGCTGAAGAATACGCTGTGGGGCATGCATATCAGCTGGAAGAAGGAGAGTCAGTGGCTGACCAACATGGTGGACAAGCTGCCTATTATACAATGTACACAGCCCAGCCTTATCACCTTCAACGGTGAGTTCGCGCAGCTGATAGCAGGTCAGAACCACAGTGTTCAGGGCCGTGCCTCGTACCTGGACGACTTTGAGCAGAGCAGCATCAAGAACAGCCTGACCCAGCCTACTTACTGGTCAATATGCAGTACGCCCAGCATGTTCCCCGAGAGTAAGCTCTCCAACGACCTGGCTTACGGCTATAACCGCGCCCTGCTGGCCTGGTACTACATTGACCCTATCTTCACACGCCGTAGCAGTACGCTGACGCCGAGCCACATCAAGAGTGACCTGGAGCAACTGTCGAACCATTACGTGCGTGAGGTCCACGAACGTGAGCTGTATCCCCAGAAGGCTCAGAACAGCTACAACAGCGCCAGCAGCCTGAACGTGCTGAACCTGGCCTACTATCCCAACGAGCGCGGAGCCTACAACCTGACTACGGATGTGGATCCGAACGGTCATCTGCTGAACCCCTCGAAGCGGTGGGGCGGACTGATGCGCAAGATTGACAATACGGACTTTGAGGCCCAGAACATCCAGTACATTGAGTTCTGGATGATGGACCCCTTCATCTACGATAAAGGCGGAACCAACAGGGGCGGTGACTTCTACATCAACCTGGGTGAGGTAAGCGAGGATATCCTGAAGGACGGCAAGAAGTTCTTCGAGAGCGGAATGCCCGTGGACGGCAACAGCCAGTACTGGAACGAGGGGCTGTGGGGCCGTATCCCCAATACCAGCAGTGTGAACTATGCCTTCAATAACGAGGGCGGCTCCCGCGGACGTCAGGATGTGGGTCTGAACGGTCTGAACAATGATGAGGAGCAGCAGTATGAGACTTACCGCAAGTATCTGCAGCAGATTCAGGGCATTGTACGGCCCGAGGTGTATGACAGCATCTTTGCCGACCCTGCCAATGATGACTACCATTACTACCGCGGTACGGACTTTGACCAGCGCCAGACGTCCATCCTGGACCGCTACAAGCGAATCAACATGCCCCAGGGCAACAGTGCCGACAATGACACGAGCCCTGAGAGCTACGAGACCTCCTGGAAGAGCACGCCTGACCTGGAGGATATCAATCAGGACTATACGCTGAACGAGTACGAGAAATACTATCAGTACCACATCAGTATCCGCCCCGAGGACATGGTGGTGGGCCGTAACCATATCGCTGATATGCGTACGGCCAGCGTGAAGCTGCGTAACGGCAACACCGAGGAGTGCAAGTGGTACCTGTTCCGTGTTCCCCTGTCCGCTTACGAGGACAAGGAGGGTAACATCAACGATTTCACCAGCATCCGCTTCATGCGTATGTTCCTGACCAACTTCCAGCAGAATATCATCCTGCGTCTGGCTACCCTGGATATGGTGCAGGGGAACTGGCGCCCCTATGAGCGTCCCCTCTTCATGGGGCAGGCTCCTACCAGCAACGGTACACTGGAGGTCAGCAATGTCAGCATCGAGGAGAACTCTGACAAGACACCTGTGAACTATGTACTGCCTCCCGGCATCAGCCGTATCACTGACCCGGACCAGTCACAGCTGGTGGAGAACAATGAGCAGTCCCTGTGCATGATTACCCGCAACCTGAGTCCCGGTGACGCACGCGCGGTATATAAGAACTGTACGTATAACATGCGACAGTACAAGCATCTGCAGCTCTTCCTGCATGCCAATGCGCTGGCCGAGAATATCACGGAGACTCAGGATGACGAGTGCAGCGTATTCCTGCGCCTGGGCTCGGACTACAAGAGCAACTACTATGAGTACGAGGTTCCCATGAAGCTGACGCCCGAGGGCAACTATGACACGTACAGTGCCAACGGATGCGCCGCTGTATGGCCCGAGGAGAATATGATGGACATTAACCTGGAGCTCTTTACCGAACTGAAGAAGCGCCGTAACGCGCAGGTGAGCGCCAATATCACCAGCATTAACCAGCTCTTCTCGGACTATGATAAGGATCACCCCAGCAACCGCATCTCCATCATGGGTAACCCCACCCTGGGTGAGGTGAAGACCATCATGATAGGTGTGCGCAACAACGGACGTACCGTGAAGAGCATAGAGGTATGGGCCAATGAGCTTCGCCTGCAGGAATTCTCGAACAGCGGCGGCTGGGCTGCCCAGGGTAACCTGAATGTGCAGCTGAGCGACATCGGTTCGGTAAACGTTACGGCCAAGTACATCAAGGCCGGATTCGGCGGTATTGAGCAGACGGTGTCACAGCGTACGGATGAGGATAATCTGGACTACTCCATCTCAACCAACGTGGAGCTGGGCCGTCTGTTGCCCGAGAAGGCCAAGGTGACCTTCCCCCTGTACTACTCGTACAGCAAGGAGACGATCAAGCCTAAGTACAATCCCTTTGATACGGATATGCTGCTGGCTGATGCCCTGGAGGCGATGGCTACGGAGAAGGAGCGTGACTCGCTGAGCAACCTGACCAACCATGTGGAGGTGAGCAAGAATATCTCCTTCAGCGGTGTGAAGGTGAACATTGCCACCCGTAAGCATCCCATGCCCTATGACCCGGCCAACTTTACCTTCAACTACAGCCATTCATCACAGAATACGTTCGGACAGACCATTGTCTATGAGCACGAATATACCTGGAAGGGTGGCATGAACTACACATGGAGCCCCAACTGGAAGCCGCTGGAGCCCTTTAAGAAGCTGAAGGGCAAAAGCAAGTGGCTGGATATTGTGAAGGCGCAGAATCTGGCGTTCGTACCGCAGAACATTACCTTCAACACGGATATCAACCGTACTTACTATGAGTTGCAGGAACGTGACCTGGAGAATCTGGGCAACACGTCATCCATTCCCGCCAGCTGGAGTCAGAGCTTCCTGTGGAACCGCAGTTTCCAGCTCCGCTGGGATATCTTCAAGGCACTGCACTTTACCTTCAACAGTTCTACGAAGGCCGAGATTGAGGAGCCTTATATGCAGGTGAACAAGGACCTGTATCCTGACCAGTACCAGGCCTGGAAGGATTCTATCAAGCACAGCCTTTTGCACTTCGGCCGTCCGCTGGACTACAGCCAGAGCGTGCAGATCAGCTATAAAGTGCCCTTTGACAAGATTCCGGTTACGGACTGGCTCAGTGCGGATGTGGCATACAACAGCAACTATTCATGGCGCAGAGGCAGCCAGCTGGAGGACGGCAGTACCCTGGGCAACACGGTCAATACACAGCGTAACATCAATGTGAACAGTAAGATTGACCTGGAGAAGATTTACAATCACAGTAACTTCCTGAAGGAGAC
>JAEEGF012127886.1_pt1 | contig 38796 bp, 29 predicted proteins | sample 9134171 | NCBI WGS metagenome assembly JAEEGF01 (sample SAMN16246542, study PRJNA631951) | gut metagenome | biome: gut microbiome; feature: rumen; material: AP-attached | host: Bos | place: Iran: Karaj | collected 2018-10 | reverse complement strand
GGCCAGCTCGCCTCCGCATCCTGCGACGGCATTGGTAGGGCGGGCGCGCACGCCTCTAGCGACATTGCTTCGCAATGCTCGCTTCGCTCGGGCGATATGCGCACGCCGCAAACCGAAACCTTCCTCTGGGACGGTCTTGCGCTTATCCAGCGCGGCGACGAGCAGTTCGTCAACGAGCCGCACGTCGGAGGTGGCAACCCCGTCGCGTCGTCCAAGGGCACCTCGTACTTCAACGACGCGCTCGGCACCACGGTCGGCTCCAAGCGGGACGGCAAGTATTCCGCCGTGCGCGAGACCAACCGTCTGGCGCTCGTCTTGTTTGAAGACGCCGGCTTGCTTTGCCCTTGCTGTGGCTCTGGTCCGTATTTTGGGCGGGCTGCGTAGTGGATTTCGTCGTTGGTGATGTTGTCCGGCATGGGTTCGGCTTTGCGAACCCCAACCACGCCGCCGCCGCGATATGCGCGTTGTTTCCGTTCTGTTGGGGATGGGGCGGCAGATGGCGGTGGGCAGGGCGAATCGCGGGCGTCGCGCTTTGCGTGATGCTCGCGATGACGTATTCGAGGACGGGGATGGCTGTGTTGGCGATGGAGGCGGGAGCGTTGTGGTTGATGATGTGCGGCGAGTGTTGGCGTGCGCGGCGCGCCCGCCCTACCATTTGGGGCCTTGCAGTGGCCGTGTGCGTGGTAGCTGGCGTGGTCTGGTGGATGTGGCCGAGGCTGGCGTTAGACGGGGCGGTGATGAATAGGCCGAAAATCTGGCTTGCGGGGCTGAGGCTCTTCGCGGTGAATCCGCTTGGCGTCGGATTCGGGAAGTCGGGCGAGATCGCGTCTGCGTTCATGCTACCGGATGGGATTACGGTGCGGACGCTTGTCAACTCGCACCTGACACTGCTCGTCGAGATGGGCGTGTTTGTCGGTGGCGCGTGGCTCGTGTTCATCGTTCTTGCGCTTTGTGTCGGGCGGACGATGCGGCGCACGTGGGTCGCGTTCGCGGGGCTCACGGTCTCGGCATTCTCGGCATCGGTGTTCGACTGGCATGTGCTTTTCGACTTTGCGGAGAAGGGCGGATATGGCGGCGTTAACTTCGTGTTGGCGTGGGGGCTGTTCGGGGCGTTTGTCGTCATGGGGGCGGGTTGCGTGTGGCGGGGTTTGTTTTTAACGCAGAGACGCAGGGACGCAGAGAGGTTTTGGTTGAGTGGCGTGGAGAGTGCGCGTAGTATGGAAGAGTCTTTGTCGCAGACGCCGCAGAAAAAGCGTCCGATTCCGATTGTCGTCGCCCCCCGTATGCAGGGGAACATTGACGACACTGGGTCTATGCAGTTGCGCGGGCGACAATCGAAATCGTCCGCATCGTGTGAATGCGTGCATCCGGCCGCGAGCAAGACCGATTGTCGCCCGCATGGACGAAGCGGCAGAGGCCCGCGAATGAGCGAGAGCCGCGGGGGCGACGACAATCGGGTCTTGATCGCAAACTGCGGACTCTGCGACACTCGCCTGCGTCGTTTCTTCGTGTTGGTAGGGCTGGCTGGTGTGGTGATTGGACTTTGCGCGGTGGTGGTTTGTTTTCGTTCGGATGATACGCCGAGGGTGGAAGGGGAGTATGTGATTTGCGGACGGCGATGGAACGCCGTCCCTACCGTGCTGAGCGTCTACCGTGGCGAGGGATGGAGCCTCAAGTCGGTGGCGAAGCTCTTCCCGAATGGAGCTCGGTTCTGCATAAGGCCTGGAGTCCCCGCGAGCGCGGAAGATGCTGGCGAAGTGTGGTTGTTTGGCGACGCGGCGGAGGCGGCCTGGCGGTTTAAGGGTGCACGGCTTAAACTTGTCGATCCGCCTGAGTTCCTCGACCCGCCGACAAACGCCGTCGTTCTACACGTTTCTACACGTTCTACACGGTTGATAACAAACGCAGAGTCGCAGAGTCGCTGAGTGCGCAGAGGAGTAATATGAAGTGTTTGCTGTCGATATTTGTTTCTGTTCTTGCGGTGGCGGCCGCTTTCGCTGATGGCGCGGCGAGCGTCGAGTCCGTGACTGTCGCCACCAAGGCGCCGCACAACCAGGAGGCGACGTTCTGGTACCACGTTCCTGCGAAATACGACGCGAAGCGGAAGAAGCCGTATCCCGTGCTTGTCTACTTCGGCGGACGCAACTGCAAGGGCAAGGACGAGGCGTCGGGGAAGCTCGGCTGGTCCGACTGGGCGGACGCAAACGGCGCATTCCTCGTATGCCCCGGTTTCCAGGACGACAACTACTGGTCGCCAGAAGCGTGGTCCGGCCAGGCTCTTCTTGACGCGCTTTCCGCAATCAAGCGCAAGTACAAGATCGACGACTCCAAGATATGCTACTACGGGTACTCCGCGGGAAGCCAGGCGGCGAACCTCTTCCCGGCGTGGCGTCCGGCGCGCGCCCGCGCGTGGGTGAGCCACGCATGCGGAGTCTTCCACGAGCCGAAGGCGACGATGCGCGGCGTTCCCGGACTCGTCACGTGCGGCGACGCGGATTCCGCGCGCTATGTGATCAGCCGTGCGTTCGTCGAGAAGGCACGGCGGCGCGGAATCGACATCATCTGGAAGTCATTCCCGAACCATCCGCACGACGTGCCGCCGGACTCGCTCCGTCTTGCGCGCGCGTTCCTCTCGCACTGCATTTCGGGCAAGAAAGGCGAGGAGGTGTTCATAGGTGACGACCAGGACGACGTGTTCTATCCTGCCAAAAGCGCGGAGGCCGAATTCGTGAATTCCGTTGACCGCGTGAGTCTGCCGAGCCGCACCATTGCCGAGGCGTGGGGGAAGCCGGCGTTCAAGGCGGTCGAGCAGCCAGTCCCCGACGAGATCGTGCGCATTGCCGTCACTGGCGTGGAGTTCGTCTGCCGCGTTCCGCAAAAGTACGACGCCTCCTCGCGCGTAATCGTGCTCTTCGGTGGCCGCGGCTGGCCGGGTGCCAAGACGCTGAAGGAGTTCGGGTTTGGTCAGCTTGCCGAACGCGAGAGGGCGTTTCTTGTTTCGCCGTCGTTCTCGAAGGGCGAGTACTGGAATCCCGATACGGGCACGGGGAAGAAGCTCGCCGCCGCTGTCGCGGAGCTGAGGAAGCGCTACGGGCTGAAGGCGAGTCCGCTTGTCCTCTACGGATATTCGGCGGGCGGACAGTGCGCGGCGCTCTTCGCGCAGTCCAGGGAGCTTTCGGTCGCCGCGTGGGGCGCGCACGGATGCGGCGTGTATCCAGAGGGAGACCTCGCGTCCAAGGCCCCCGCGCTCGTGACGTGCGGACACGGCGACGAAGACAGGCTGCGGATCAGCCGTTCGTTCGCCATGCGCTACAGGGGATTGGGCGGCGCGCTCCTTTTCAAGCCGCTTCCCGGTGGACACGAGCTTGGCGATGATGCAAAGACAATTGCGCGCGAGTGGCTAATGGCTGTGCTCGCAGGCGGCGAGTCGTGGATATGGGGCGAGGACGACACGATGCTTGTTAAGGAGCAGGACGACATCGAGGTCGAAAACCGCAATCCCCTCTACACGCGCCGACTTGCGGAGCTGTGGCAGAGGTGATGTCTTGGCAGTAGGAGATTTGCTATAATGCGCGATATGTGCGCGTACAGGGTCAGCTCTTTTGAGCTCCTCCGAGAGGACGGCTTTGGCACGCTTACATTTGTCAAGATTCTTTGAGTATATATCCTTTTTGTCTGACTGTCTGTATAGTCGTCTCGGCTATTATCGTGGCGATCTTCTTCCTGATGCTGCAGATGTGCCTCTCTACAACAGTTGTCCTTTGCTTCGCCTTGCTTCCAAGGGCGATGCGCAGCAGTTCTTCGGACGATATCTGCCGCCCATGATTGCGGAAAAGATAGGCGACGATCTTTGATTCGCTCAGTGTCAGGAACTCAAAGTGCTCGCCATTCCGCAGCGTCTGCTGCTGAGCGTCATACTCGAGATCTCCGATAGTGGTTTTTGTTCCCCGCACTGTTACCAGTGTAGAAATTGCCGCTGCTTTGATTGTCTTTCCCATGGGGCTCATTCTATCAAACGAAAATGATTTTACGATGATTTTAAGATAATATCTCAATCATTTTCGCCCGCCGCAAAGTTTACGAAATCGTAAACAAATAGTTTGATACAGAATGTGATAGATATGGTAATATAATCTCAAACAAAAGAGGGAGAGTTCTAACATGCGCGCTATTAAACTTAATTTAGGTGAAATGGCAAAACCAGAGAGCGGGAGTTTGGAATGTCCATACGACCTGGTTTTCGATTTCTATGTATATAAGGGTCATGAAAAGTCAATAGATGATGATGTTTCTGCCATATACTGCTTTTATAGTCTCGTGGGTGAGGAGGGCAAAGAAATTCCTAAGCTTCTTTACATCGGGAAGTCTAAAGATCTTCGAACTCGGCTAATGAAACATGCAGTGAAGCCTGATGGCTTCCCAAAGAATAAAAAAACTGTGAAGGTTGAAGACCTTGACGATTATTTGTGTGATCCAGATGATGTCGATCGCAAATGCTTTTACGCCTATGCGTTACTTGACGGAAGATCATTGAAGAAATGTGAGGCTGCTATGATCAAGAAGTTCCAACCGCTAATTAACATTAAGGCAAAGAAGTCATTGGGCTGTCATGATGAGTCGTATTTCAAAATTGGGGGCAAATGGGTTTGGTCTCCGCTTGAAGCGAACAAGGTATATCATGTGCCAAAAGACTAAGAAACTTGATGCGACAAAACTAAGGAGAATCAGGACATGAAGGACAAGATTACGAAAACGTTCGTCTTGAAGAAGGCCCATGTGACTGGAGACGCCGGCACATTGTATGACCTGATTAAGGCGGCTATGTCAAAATGCGATAACGCCTATGATCGGCAGATGGAGCCCGAGGAAGGGGCCGATCGCATTCGGATTCTCAACGACTGGACATTTCTTGGGCGCGAGGAGGAAGTCTGTGTCGCATCTTTCTTTTCGTTCACGATGAACGAAAACAAAAATGCAGTTGTGCTAAAGAAGGAGATCAAGAGCTTCCCTATCGAGGTTCTTGCACCACAGCGCAAAGTCGGACATCATCAGGAGTTCGTGGCGGGTCTTGCCTGGATTGCTGTCAAGGACAACTATATAGCCGTCATGACAAGTCAGTCATTTTCTTTCACCGCCTTGGAAGATTATTTCACTTGGCTATTTAAGAAGGCATTTGGGAAGACGGTGAGCATTGTGCTTCGTGATCCACGTCAGCCTAAGTTCAGGGACTGCGACATGTCTTCTGTCAAGCGGCTCGAGATTAGCAACAGCATTGAGGTCAAGGCGAACGCCGTCAAGGCCCGTGGCGATCAAATCAGGAAGCATTTCATCCCTGGCGGCAGGGGGTGGGACATCTTGAGGGCAATTTACAAGGCATTGGGTCAAACGCCTCCATCAATGGGGGCGACGAATGAACATGCATTTGACAAGATAGATGTCGATGTGATAATTACAGCGCGTCGACCGACAATAGCGGATGGGAACCAGGCAGATGCGCTTGAGCGAATCGCTAATGCATTCAAAGACGTTGAGGATCCTCCGATTAAGGCCGTATTCAAGGACGGACGTATACTTTCCCTCTCGGATTATCGTGTCTCCAAGCAGTTTAGCATAACCGCAGAAAACAAAATTCCGATTACGAAGGATGTTTGCGCACAACTGAATTCTTGGCTCAGAGAGCAGATACAAAACATTGAAATGGCCGTTGTGTAGAAATCGCAGGAGGAGTTCGCAATGCGGGTTTTAGTCAGTATTGTGTTGGCTGCATTGCCTGTTGTTCTCGCTATGGGACTTGATAAGGATTTATCATGCGCGATGCATATTCCTGTAATCGGGACAACGGCTGTCTGTGTAGCACTTTGCGACGCTCTGTTCGGACAAATTGTCTCCAACACTAGGTGGATTCCATTTTCCGGATGTTACACTCCGTCAGAAGCGCAGGCCATGGTCAAGAAGTTCCGCTCCTATCACATGAGGTTATTCGGAGCATGGATGATTGCAAAGGCATCTAGTTCTATTGCCATCGCCATATCAGCAACAATGATCGTCAAGACGCTGCCAAAGTGCATAGAGACCTGTCGTACGTGTATACTTGCCGCAGGCTATTTGGCGTTGGGAATCTCCTTGGCAATGGCGCTTGACTTTGTATTTACGTATTTTCATGCCGTGGATGCATCCGATGAGGCGCGTCTTAAGGAAATGAACTACACTTATGTAAAAGACCATTCTGAGTTGAGCAGAAGGGATCAGGAAGTTTCGTCGCGGCAACTAAAGGATTTTGGGAAGGGTTATACTTCTACGCCTAAAAGGGCAGTAAGAGTTTGATGGAGCAAGGGATTTCCCATGCGGCGAAGATATTCTTAGGTCAGAGGCGTCCCATTCCGGCGCAGCCAGCTATGTTGGTGATTATGAGGGCGAGCATTGTCAATGCCGTGATCGCGAAGATGCGACGGGTGCGGCTGAACACTATGGCGGTGGTCGCAAGGATGTAGACCAGCCACCCAACTGGAACAATCCACAGTCCATTATCAAGGTGTTTCTCGCCAACTAAAACTGCCGCTATCCCCAGAGGCGCAAGGAGAACAACGGCACAAGCCCGCGAAATTGTCGTGGATGTTATAACGAGCCATGGCGCTACTGCGACAAATATCCTTAGATGGAGAGGAACGGTGTGTGGGACATTCGCGGTGGCTTCAGTATTGGAATTGCCCGTGCGGACCGGAATCAACATCTTAAGGTACGCAAAGGTGCTTGTCAGCATGGCAGCAATCGAGACGACATTTCCGATCATCACAAGCCGGTTTGTGTGGGGGGAAGCTTGTATTATCCCGGGAAAGAATGTAACGAAGAAATAGATGCTGCCGACGAGTCCGATGATGCGGGATGCCATGGCAATCGCGGCAACTGCCCGGACTTCGCCTTTGTTCTTCGCTACAATATAAGCCAGAGCACATATCCAGGGAAGCGATATGGCTATGCCGATGCAATGACTCAGCACGTAGCCTCTGATTTGCGGAAGGAAGAATTGAAGCATTGCCAATGCGAGGCAGGGGTAGAGCGCCTTTGCGCCTCTTGCCGACGAACGCGCAAAGAACCACCATCCAATAAGCACCGCCAGACCTGTTGCAATGTCCGTATGCCTACTGCATTGCATCCATGCCTTGTCATCGATGTATCCGAAAACCTTTGACAGTGGCACGGCAGATGCAAAAAGCAGGAATCTGACCGCCGCTGGAATCAGGCCGAACAGTCCGCATCGCCTGATATTTGCGTCCAGCATCCCTTGGCCGTCGGTGTCAATAGCGATGTCCTGTGCAGTCATTCTAATCCCTCCTGTACTTTGGATTCAGTATTATTTCTTTCGTGAGGCGACAAACTTAGGCGTTTCCCTGTCGGCATGTCATATTTACGGACGTCCTCGGCGACGACAGTTTTCTGTAATACGATCCTCAATTCCATCCTTAATTAATGCTATCACTCGACTGTCGATCCCGCGAGGGGGTCGTAGCTTTGATGTAGCCTTCCATTTTGCCTCTATGACGTTCTTGTATTCATCGCCTTCTTTGCAGAGTCCCTTAAATGAGCCAGGGCGCATAGCTATCTCTTTGTTTGGAAGCGGCAATTCGCCAACGACCTCCCAATAGCCAATTATTGTGTCCAGATATGACCAATGTAGCATGCTCATCATGCCTGTGCAAAGTGAGGTGTAGTGCGCCTTTTTGCCCCATGCGTCTCGTAGTGTATGGTTGCCGTCGAGGTAATCTTCGATATAGAATGAATACGTTCGGTCGTCCCAAATTACATCCTCAAATTTCAGACTTGGAAAATCTCGTGAATTACTTTCGCACCACTTCGAATAGTGTTGCATAGACTCTCGTAGATGCTGTGCCCATTGGCGGCAGATGTTGTCGCTTCCAGCTTCTTCTGTCAAATTGGAACTTGGAAGCGAATATTTGTGCGGTGACTCTTCGTTGAGAATCCTGACGCGCAGTTGGAGGTCCTGAATTGGCGTCCCCACACGGCTGAAGTAAGACTTGATCTCGTCAAGCCCAACGCGTCCATCCACCGCAAGGTGGCATATGCGAATCAGCGCAAGGTTCTCTGCCCATCTTTTCAGAAGGTAGTTGCCATATCCAGGGGTGGTATTCAGCCATTCGGCAATGGCAAGCAGCTCCATCGCGCTTTTCTTGTTTCCCTCTAGATCTTCATGTGCTTCGATGCCCCACGCATACTTTTCAAGGCATCCCAAAATGTCAAGTCCAAGATCACGCTTCTCTTGCTCATATTCCCTCCTTTTGACATCCTCTTTAGGAAGCCAGTCCACCCAGCACTGTGAGTGAATGTGCGGCGCGAGTTTTGGCGTCGCGGCATTTGTCACAAAGGCGTATGCGCCGTCTTGGGCAAGGCATTTTCGCAACGAAGACACTTCTGCTCGCAGTGCGTCCCAATCCGACTGTTCCTTTGCTGGCTCGCTACGGTTGCATCCCAAGGTCAGGGCGATTGCTGTTGCGAACATGGCGTGCAGTATAATCTTTGTTCTCATCGTGTTGAAGATAAGATTGTTAATTCACTATGATTATACCATAATTCTCGTGGCGTCGGCGGAGTTTGGTTGTGTGTGTGTTGCGCACCGTCCACTCCCGAGACGGGGGCTGGACGGTGTTGATTTTGTTTTGCCGGTAATCGGAGGAGGCAAGAAGGTGGAAACTATTTTTCGCAGGTTTCCTTGCGATTTGCAGGTGCCAATGAGGTGCCGGCAGAAACCTCAATGCTTTTCCCTTGAAATTCCGGGCCATTGTGTTTATTGCAAAACGGTATAATGAACCATTTGTCGGTGCCGATGTCTTTCTGGACATGCGCTCCTACGGTGGCGGACTCGAGACAGCCATACGCCGCGCAATATTTGGGCCACGTATTTTTGCGCTCATTAAATTTCTCCCAGTGGGACTTCCAGGATCCGCATTTGCACTTGTTATCTGAAGTGCCGTTAATGTTGTGTACTTTCATTTGCTGTTCCTTTCTATGGTTTGTTTGTGGCTTGGTGGTCCATGTAAAGTATTTTGACTTAACTATATTGTCTGGTTGGTATGGTGGCACAGTGCTAACGCAATGTTGTTTCTTCCGAGAACTGACAAACTTGGACATTTTCCTGTCGGCATGTTATATTCACGGACGTCCCCGGTGCCGACAGTTTTCCGTCATGAAATCTGCAAGGCCACCTTTCAGAATGTAAATAACTTGCCTCGCGACACCCTGCGGAGGAATTTTCTTGGATGCAGATTTCCATTTGTCGTCGACAATCCTGCTGTAGTTGTCAAGTTCATTGGAGGCAAATGCAAACGAACCGGGACGTTCTAATTCGGATTTGTTTGGAAGAGGAATCTCGCCTACCATTTCCTTGTATGCAATGATCTCTTGCAGATATCGCCATAATCGCATATCCATTGCTCCAGTGCAAAGTGTGTAATGATACTTCTTTCCCCAGATATCTCTAAGGGTGTGCCATCCATCACGCGGATCTTCAATATAAAAGGCATGCTCAGGGTTGTCCCCTGCCACGTCCTTGAATGTCAGGCCGCTGAAAATTCGCGAATGCTCATGGCACCATTTACAATAGTGGTTCATCGATTCCATCGCATGCTTGCCCCATTGCCGACAAAGGCTGGTGCTTCCGCTGTCTTCAGTTAAGAAGAAACTTGGTAGCGAATACTTGTGCGGCGATTCTTCGTTGAGAATCGCAAGCCGCAATTTGAGGTTTTGTATTGGCCCGTCAATGCGATTGAAAAAAGACTGTATTTCGTCTATGCTGACGCGCTTGTCGATAGAAAGATTGCATAAGCGGATAAGTGCAAGGTTCTCTGCCCATCGTTTCAGTAGATAATTGCCATACCCTTGAGAAGTTTTTAGCCACTCCGCTATCGCGAGCAATTCTACTGCATTCTTCTTGTTTGTGCTTAAATCGTCTTGCGATTCGGTATTCCATGCATACTCCTCAAGATAGCCGAGGATGTCAAGTCCCAAGTCTCTTTGCTCTTGCTCATACGCACGGCGTTTGACTCCTTCTGTCGGCAACCAGTCCACCCAGCACTGTGAGTGAATGTGTGGCGCGAGCTTTGGCGTCGCGGTGTTTGTCACAAAGGCGTATGCGCCGTCGCGCGCCAGCATCTTGCGCATTTCTGTCACTTCCTTGTGGCGTGCCCCCCAATCTTCTGGGGTCGAGACGGCCAATCCACAACTGGCCCAAAGAGAAACTCCAATCAAAAACACTTTACAGATGGCATTCATAAATCCTCCTTCAGTAGCTTTCATAATTAAATGGATTAGAATATGTTTTTTGCATTTCAATGACATGAGAAAAATTTTGCCATGTGTATTGCATGTCGGTATGTTGCCGGCCCCGAAACCAATCTGTAAAGCGGCAGCACAGGCTGGCAAATCGCCGTCTTCAAAGTTGAAGTCATAGAGATCTCTCAATTCTCCAGAAAAAGCAATAGAAATCACGTCGTATGTTGTTGAGCCAAGTAAATGTTCGTTTTTCTTAACACGAAATCTGTATCTTGGATTCAATAGTCGCCCTTTCCCTATCGTTCCGAATGCATCATACTCTTGAAAGGCATCAGTGCCGCCTAGATACTCTGATAGGGCCGCCATCCATCCTCCGTAGCCTTCCGACTCTCCGACCGAAACGGTAATCCCTGGTACCCAATTTGAAGATAGATTTACGAAGATTCCGTTTTGGAGCAATTCTGCTGCCTCACAATATCCATTTGTCGGAAAATCACACTCTGTCCCATCAGGCATATTATGGAGGAAGGTTTCCGCGTCGCTTCTTATATGAGTTTCATAGTAATTTTTAAGACGAATCCCCGTTTGCGTTGGAACTTCAGAACTAATCCCAGTGCTACTGTCCGTTATGGTGTTCTTCAAGGCAAATGGAGTTCTTTCAACAAGGAATTGACTAAGCCTTGTGGCGTGATTCCATGTATATTGCATAATCTGCGTGAAGCCGTCGGGCGCAAATTGGGCACCAGAATTATGCGTAAGCCATTCGGAAAAGCAATCGCAATTGTTTGAAAATGCGTACAACATAATATTTGTTCGGGCGGAAGGAATCATAGTCTCATGGAGGTCTGTGTATGCGCCATTGCAATAGAATAAGGCAAGCAAGCTTCTCGCATTCCTTGCGATAGTGTTTGGGGGGATGTCTGCGCCGAAATAGACTTTTCGATGCACATTTGTCGAGAGGACCTGATACTTCTCTTTCGTTATTCCCTTGATGCAAGCGTGCTTGACGACGTTGGCGGAGTTGGTGTAGATTGCGAAGGGAGTGGCTTCGTCGCTGTCGAGGGTTGTGTTGTGATTGACATCGAGACCGCCACGAAGTTCCCAGACGACGTTGGTGACAAGCGCTGGCGCGGGGAGCGAGAAGGCGACGGACTCGGCAGTCAAGTCGATGTTCGTCTCGGTTCCCAGAGCTTTTTGACCATCGGGCTGGTAGAACGCGCAGTAGTAGTTCGTGCACCCCTCGGCGCCGGTTGCATCGAACTGAGCGGACACGTTGAAGTTCCCCGTGACGGGGTCGCCAACCGTGTATAGGTAGTTGCGCGGCGCGGCGTAGCGCTCCTCAAGCGGTGTTCCCGCGTTTACTATTTCCGTTTCCGCATCAGGGTTGCCGGTGGTGTCGTCCTTGCGAGTCGGGTTGAATATCCTGTTCGTCTCGTTCGCAGTCTCGAAGAGTCGAACGAGGCGGACGTCAATGACATGCAGCGGCGCGGAAGAGGTGTAGCCGAGGATGCCGTCTTCGTAGACGTCGGCGAAGTAGACCTCGACGGTGTAGTTGCCGGGAGGGAGGTCGATGGGGGTGAACGAGGAGTCGTCGCCGTAGTCGACGATGTTGTACTCGTCGTCGTAGATCGTCCAGTATACGTCGCCCAGGACGTCGGAGAAGTTGTACACGAGGTCGGGGAGGCTGTTCGTCGTCGCCCATTCTTCGCGCACGTTCGCGTCCACGACGTGGATCTGGCGAGTGTCCGCGAGCGGGGCGTGTGCGCCTCCGAACCCGAGCGAGTAGTGGAGGTATAAGGTGCCGGGCCCGCCCGAGGTGTCGACGAACAGCTCCTTCGTCTCGTTCTTGGCGGCGAAGAGCGGCGAGCTCGAAGGCGTGCCGAAAGGAAGCGTTGTCCCTCCTGTCGCCTGCGTTCTGATTACTGTTCCCGTCCCTGCCGATTGAACCGCGAGAAGCGATGTGCTTGCTGCAGACGGACACTCGCTGACGAGGGCGAACTTGTATGGTTCGTCGCGCACGCGCAGCTGCCATGTCCCGCCGTCGTCGAAATAGAACCTGTCGTAGTTGTCGACCGTTTCGTCGTCGTTGAAGTCCGGGCGGATTTCAAGATTTGCCGCTGTCACTTGCCGCGTGATCGCCCTCAGGAATCCGTTTGTCTCGTCGCGTATCTCGTAGCTTACCGTCGCGCTGCCAATCCCCGATGACGCGGAGATGGCTTCGATAGCGAAAGCGCTTGCCGAGCTGGACGCGGCCGTCGAACCGTTCCAAAGGCGTAGTTCGGATGAAGGGGTCAGTTCGGAGACGGATGTCGTGCCTGAGATGTCGCCGTGGCAGCAGCAATATTTTCCAACGCCGATGGCCCGGAATCCCTCTGTTTCGTCATCGCCCGCACATGGATTTGTGTCAAGCCTGTCTTCTGAAAAGTTCCAGTTGTCATCATCCCAGTTTACTCTGACGAGGAGCGGCGAGCAGGTGCATCCGTTGGCGTAGCTCGTCCGCGCCGCGCAGCCCAAGTCGTGCGAGCAGTCGTAGCCATCCTCCGACGAATGGCGCCGACCGCAGGCATAGCACATTTCCTGCACGCCGCCCGCGCATCGGTGTATGGATGCCCAACCATAGAGCTCGCCCCAGAGAAGGGGGGCGCGCCTACGGTGACGCTTCCCTCTGCCCAACTGTCAATCCCAAGCGACAACCGCAGGGTGCCGTTTGTGTTGAGCGTGAATCCGTCAAGCATCTGCGGCGTGATTCCCACGCCAAAGATCGCAGGGGAGAACACGGCCTCGTAGTCAAGGTAGTTCTCTGCATTGTGGAGACATTCCGAGCCCAACGGTTCAAGCCAAAAGTCCTGATACGCCATCGCGGCACTTCCGCCGCGCGTCGTGCCGGAGAAGACTCCGGAACGATCGTCCAGCGCGAGACTGTCGGCTTGCGTCGCGGATGCGATGCAGAGAAGGATTGCGGATGCTATACAGGTCCTGTTCATTACTCGCCCCTTTCAAGTGACAGGTTGACCGGAGCGAGGTGGTTCGTGACGAGCCGAACGTCATACCGTACGCCCTTGTCCAGCGAGAGTCGATAGACGGCGTTCGTCGTGAGAATGATCGGCAGTTCTCCGATTACAAGAACCGCACGGGCTGGCGGCACGACTGGTTCGTTAAGCCGGATGGCGACGCAGGACACGTCCCATGGGTTTGTCCCAGTCCACAGCGGATGCGACCAATATTCTGCCGCTGTCATTCCGTCGGGGATCCCGTCGCCGTCGGCGTCAGGGTCGAGCGGGTTTGCGTCGAGTCCGTCATTGATCCCGTCGCCGTCCGTATCGGCGAGCCCTGGATCGGAATGGTAGACCGTCACCTCTGCGAAGGTCGGAATGCCGTCGTCGTCTCGGTCGGGGTCGTCGAGGTCTTCTGGACGGATTCGGTAGTAGAGACGCGACGTCACGTTTGATTCCGCGCTCTCCGTACGGCTCAGGTCGTATCGGCAGATATAGTCGCCGCCGTCAAGTATTTCTATCTGGACGCTTACTGGCGCGGAGGCGTCTCGGTCCATCAGCGCGTTCTGCCAAGAGACGATTGGACATTCGGGCCGGGAGCCGTCAAGCCAGACGCAGGAGGGGGAGCCGCCGTTGCCGAGTAGGGGCCAGTTGGCTTCCGGTACGATTGCCATGCGGAAGTCCACCGTCTGGTATCTGTTCGTTCCGACCATCGCGCGCCCGCGCGTATCTACCGCAACCGCCGCAGCGCCGTTCGTCAGGACGATTCGGTCCTCCGCCGCCCCACGACATCGCCATTCCGCGGCAATCGTTGCGTTTGTCGGGGCGTTGAAGTTCCATGTCTCGTTCGTGCCGACGCGCCAGAGGACATATCCAGCTTCAATTTCATCGGGCGTGAATGCCTGATGCGTGGAGGAAGAGGATCGGTGCGGTGCAGAGAGGCGGGGCGGCGGCTCGTTCGTCGGGGCCTTTGTCGCGGCGACTTCCAGCCCTCCCGCCGTTATGGCGATGGCCACGAGCAGGGACATCGGGCTCGTATGGCCGAGCCGCGCCATTCGCGTGAAAAGCGGACGGACGGCATGGGCGTAAAGCCACATGGTCGCCATGGTTGCAATGGTGAGCACGAGGCCGGCAACGCAGATGTACATAAGCAGTCGTTCCATGTCGCGCTCCTATCGAAGTCTTATCAGTGTCCCGTTGGCGAGCCGCTGGGCGCGGAAGATTCCGCCGGCGTCGTCAACTCCCCTCGCCGTGAACTTCACGAGATTCCATGTCGAGTCGAACATCCACGCCGGAGGGCGCCCGGGTAGGGCGAAGTCAAGTGGCTCACCGTTCTCCATCGCCGCGAGCGACCGCATTTCGCCGTTTGACACATGTAGAGTCCATTCAAGTAGCTTGGAAACATTGCCGGATGCCGCCTGTGCGTACAATGCCGCACCGGATTCCGGCGAGCGGACGACCCACTCTCCGCAGTCCCATCCGACGACCATCGCAGTTTCGTCGATCGAAAGCTCGCCGTCTTCGTCTGAATCGCGTCCGATGGCTATCTCTACGTTGTTGGAGGGCGACGCAAGCAGGCCTATCTGGAAAGAGAGTATCTGGCTGCCTGGACGGGTCGTGGAGAACAGGTGGTTTGTCGCCGACTCGGTGTCCGCGAACTCGCACGGCGGCAGCGGACCGGACGCTACCGTCGCGGACAGCGACTGGAGCGTGATGGCGACGGCAATCATAGTCAAGGCAATCTTCATCTGTACCTCCTGTCGCATTACATTCTATCAAACGAAAATGATTTTACGATGATTTGAAAATAATATCTCAATCATTTTCAGCATAGCGGAATTGCAGGAAGAATCAAATCGCGGCACATTTGCCGTCTACTGCGGAGATATCCATCTTGTGGCGTTGGGTCGTGGTTGGGTCGTGGCTGGGAAATTGTTGTGGTTGAGTTGCGGCTGACGATGCCAATATCGGTGTTGGGGAATGGCTGAATCAGCGTCGGAACTTCCTAATGCGAGCGAATGTCCAGCCATTTTGCGGCGCGATGGCGCGGCGGTTGAAAGATGGTTGGAGAAGGGTTTTGCTTGTCCGTGGCTATAAAGCTGTTGAAGGACTGTTGTGGGCGGGTTGAGGTTCCCGATGGTTGGCGCGGGGTTGGAAAGCGGTTGTGTAGTGGTTGAATTAGCATTGAGGTTGCCGAGAAGGCGGGCGGATGTCCGTCCGTGGACTTTGCCCCTGCGGGGCGAGCGTGTGGAGGAGATAGGGGCAATTTGAGTCGCTTAGGGTCGTTTAGGGTGGGGCTATTCCCACAGCGCGGCAAATCTGCCGCAGTGGCGACGGCGAAGAGGCGGGTCTGGGTAGGTTAGAGTCGATTGGGGTCGGCTCCGCAAGACGCGCGGAGCGCGGGAAGACCGAGAAGGCCGGCGGCGAAGGATCCCGACGCGAAAGAACAAAACGGCAAAACGAAGGCCCGCGGATATCCGCGGGCCTTCGTTTATTTCCGCTGGGCATCTCTTCTTCCCGCAATCACTTTCCGATTTTTGATATAATATTCAGCCAAGTTGCAACTAGGGAAGGCAAAAATGAACGACATCACTTTCGAACAGGCATGGAACTATGGCGGACCTCTCATGTGGGTCCTCGCGTTTTTCTCGGTGTGGGAGCTCGCTCTCATGCTCTATCTCCTGTATTCGCAGCGTTCTGGCCTCGTCGTGCCCGAGGCGGTTTCGCGCATATGCGCCTCCAACGACCCCGAGGCTGAGGGCGGGCGCATCGCCGACCGCCTGATGTCCCAGGCCGAGTGGCTCGCCGACATCGCGGCGATCGCCCCGCTCGTCGGACTCCTCGGCACGGTGCTCGGCATGTTCCAGGCCTTCGGCGGCATCGCCTCCGACGTCTCCGCCGGCGCGAAGCCGATGGTGCTCGCCCAGGGCGTCTCGCAGGCCATCGTCACCACGATCTTCGGCCTGGCCGTCGCCATCCCCGCGCTCGTCGCCTACGCGTTCTTCCGCCGCCGCGCGCAGCGCCGCATCGACGAGATGCAGGAGAAGGCCGCCGAGGAACTGCTGAAGCTGGCGCAGACCGCTGGTTGAAAGGAGTTCTGATGAGATTTAGCCAGAGAAACCGCTCGAAGGCGCCGGCTCTCGCGCTCACGTCGATGCTTGACGTGATATTCCTGCTCCTTTGCTTCTTCGTGACGGTGAGCGTGTTCTCCCAGTGGGAGAGCGAGATTTCGATAAAGCTCCCGAACGCGAAGACCGCCGAGGCGCCGGAGAGGCTGCCGGGCGAGATCATCGTCAACCTCGCCAAGGACGGCGGGGTTTCCGTCAACTCCGTGAAGCTTTCGCTCGAGGAGCTCGGCGCGAGGCTCGCCAAGGTCGCGAAGTTCTATCCGGGCCAGCCCGTGATCATCCGCGCGGACAAGGAAGTCCGCTACGAGGCGCTCGTCAAGCTCATCGACACCTGCCGCGCGTCCGACATCTGGAACTTCTCGCTCGCCACGGAAGGCGGCGAAGGGGAGGGCGAGGCGAAATGACTGCGCTCGCGCTTCTCGTCGCGGCCGTGTCCGTCCTGCCGGCCGACCGGCTGGCGATGGCCGACAGGCTCTTCAACCGCGGCGAATACGCCGCGGCGCGCGCAGAGTACGCCGCGCTCTCCGGCGAGAAGTCGCTCTCCGCAGAGGAGGTCCTCTACCGCCTCGCCGAATGCGACCGCGCGCTAGGACGCTCCGCGGACGCGCGCCGTGCGTACGGTGAGCTCCTCGAGAAGTATCCGACCTCGAAGCGTGCGGACCGCGCGCGCCTCATGCGAGCCCTTGCCGGAAACGACCAGGAGCGCAGCGCCGAGCTGCGCGTCCTCGACTCGGACCGCGTCGCGAACGACGTGCGCGCCGCAGCGTTGTACTATCTCGGATCAGCGGCCAACGATCCGGACGCGCTCGCGCGGTCCGTCAGGCTCGACCCCAAGGGCAAGTACGCCTCGTACGCCGAGTTCCACCGCGCGTCGATACTCGTGAAGTCCGCGGACGCCGCGGAGCGCCGCAAGGCAGTCGAGCTTCTCCTCGGCCTTGCGTTCGGCAAGGAGTCTCAGTTCTCCGAGGAGGCGCTCTACCTCGCCGCCGTCCAGAGCTACAACGAGAAGAAGTACGGCGAGGCCGCGAGCATCTTCACGCGCTACATGAAGCGCTACCCCGAGGGCAAGCACGCCGCCGGAGTGCGGACCATGACGGCGTGGAGCAACTACCTCAACGGAAAGTTCGCCGACGCGGCCGCGCTGTGCGGAGAAGGCGCTACGGACGACTTCGCGTACCTGCGCGGGGCGTGCGCGTATGCGACCGGCGACAACGAAACTGCGAAGAAGCTCCTCAAGGACTACCTCGACCGCTTCCCGCAGGGCAAGTACCGCGCGAACGCGGAGCTTCCGCTTGCCCGCATGGACTTCGACTCCGCCTCCTCGGGCGGCAACTCCTCCGGCGTCATCGAGAACGCGAAGCGAGCCTACGCTCTCTCGGGGCTTCCTGGCGACTCGCTCAGGCTCGCCTGGGCCTACGAGTCGTGCGGCAAGGCCGCGGAGGCAGAGGCGCAGTACGTAGAAACGGCGCAGAAGTTCCCCAACACCGACGAGGCCGCGGAAGCGCTCTACCGCAAGGCGATGGCCGATGCGCGCGCGAAGAAGTGGTCCGCCTGCGACCTCGCGCTCTCGGAGGCCCTTGCGTCCGGCAAGAACCTGAAGCGCAGGCCCCAGTCGCTCTACTGGCGCGGAGTCTCGGCGATCCAGCTCGGACACGCCGCGGAGGGCGCGGCATTCCTCAAGGAGGCGCTTTCGCTTGGAATCTCCCTCGACGAGCAGCGCGAGGCGCGGCTGCTCGTAGCGGACGTTACGCTTTCGGAGGGACGCGTCGACGAAGCCAAGGCGGAGTACGCGAAGCTCGTCGCGGAGGGCGCGTGCGAGCGCATGCCGGCGTCCAAGATCTATGCCGTCGGAAAGCTTCTAGACGGAGACGGGGCGAAGACGTGCGCCGAGGCGCTCGTCGCGAAGTCCGATTCCGCAGAATGGCGCCAGGCCGGATACGCGCTCCTCGGTTCGACGGCCGAGAAGGCGGGCAACTTCTCGCTCGCGATCGAGTCCTACAGGAAGGCGATGGAGGAAAAGGCGTGCGTCGCCGATCTCGCCAGGGCGTCGCTCGCGCTCGGAAAGCTCGAGCTCCAGGCGGGCGACCATGAGAGGGCAGACAAGGCTCTGAGGCGTGCCGTCGAGCTGAACGGCGACTCGCCGCGCGCGCGCGCCGAGGCCTACGTCGCGCTCGCGAAGAACGCCGCCGCGTCGGGCGACGCGGAGAGCGCGCGCAAGTACGCGACGGTCGTTACCTCGCTCTTCGCCGACAAGGAGCTCTGCGCCGAGGCGGAGAAGATACTTGCCGAGAACCCGGAGGCCGCGAAATGACGAAGGAGCGCGGACAGGACCTGGTTTTCGTCACGATCGTCCTTTCGGTCGCGTTCCATGTCGGACTCATGTTCTACGCCCGCACGAAGGTGATGACGCACGTCGACCGCTCGGCGCTGCGCGACCGGCACCGCGAGGCGATGCGCGTCGAGGACTACCGTCCGATAGACGATCCCGTCGCCATAGAGCGCATCAAGGACATCATGTCCGCGCGCGAGGCGCCGGAGGCCGAGGCGACGGACGCCCCAGCGCCTGTCACCGAGCAGCTTCCCGACAGCGCTCGCAAGCACTGGGACGGAGACGTTCCCGCCCCGGAGGCGCCGGAGTCTGACGCGGTGCCAGTCGCGCCGGACGAGTTCGACGTAAAGCCGATCCAGCTCGACGAGGGGCTTGCGCCCGATCCGATACCGACTGTCGAGTACACCCCGCCCGAGAGCCGTGCGCTCACCGCGCCCGAGATCGCGGCCGCGTCGTCGTTCGCGATGCCCGTCGCCTTCGGCGCGCCCGAGCCCGCTGTCGAGGCGCCTGCGTTCCCTGTCGCGCCGGCGGAGAAGATAAGCATCGCGGCGGAGGGTCCGGAGAAGAATGCCGAGATCAAGGCCGCCGTCCCAGAGTTCGTCTCGGACCAGGAGGTCTACGAGAAGGTGGACGAGAAGATCGTCGAGAAGGAGAAGGAGGCGGTGCGCGAGCTCATGGACGTCGAGGACGCCGCGCCGCTCGAGAAGTTCGTGAACCTCTCCGCTCTGCGCGCCGACGACGACCAGTGGACGTATTTCAAGCTCATGGTCACGCCGCGCACCGATCTTCAGGTCGTGCCGAAGGACGTGGTAATCCTCATCGACGCGTCGGGCTCGATCGGTTCGGAGCGCCTGGTCAGCTGCCGCGTCGCGGCGAAGTCGCTGCTGCGCTCGGCGCTAAATTCGGGGGACAGGTTCAACCTCGTCGCGTTCCGCAACAACTTCACCTACGCCTTCCGCAGGTGGCAGGAGTGCAACCAGACGTCCTTCACGGCGGCGGACAAGTGGCTTGCGAACCTGGCGGCGCACGGACGCACCGACGTGTTCGGCACGATTCGGTCGCTCCTGACCCTGCCGCGCGACCCGAAGCGTCCGCTCATCGCCCTCGTCGTCACGGATGGCGACGCGAACGCGGGAGTTAGCGACACGGCGCAGATTCTCTCGAAGTTCACCGACCTCAACGACGGACTCGTCTCCGTCTACATGTACGGCGTGAAGGAGAGCGCGAACCGCGAGCTCATCGACGTCCTTACGCACGGCAACCGCGGCGAGAGCTTCATCTACGGAGGCGTCCGCTGGAAGGCGGGCTCGGGAATCGAGTCGCTCTCGGAGCGCTTCCGCGATCCCGTCCTCACCGATCTCCGCGTCATATTTGCCGCGACCTCGCGCGCCGAGGCGTATCCGAGGCTTCTGCGCAACCTCTACCGCGGCGACGCGGTGACGATAACGGGACGCGTCCCGAAGGGCAGCGAGGAGGTTTCGTTCTCGCTGAAGGGCCTCAACGGAGCGAACACCTACGAGGCGTTTTTCAGGGTCCCGCTCGGACGGATCGCGTCCGACCCGGGAGTTGTCGCCGAATGGACACGCGAGCGCGCGATCGACGCGAAGCTGAAATGAGCGAGAGTGCGCCCGAGATCAGCGTCGTCATTCCGTGCTGGAACGTTTCCCCGTGGCTGACGCGCTGCCTCGATTCAGTATTCGCCGCGCTGCCCGAAAGCGCGGAGGCAATTGCCGTCGACGACGGGTCGACCGACGACACGCTGGCGATTCTCAGAAGGCGCGCGGAGTCCGAGCCGCGTCTTCGCGTCGTCCCTCTCGCGCACCGCGGCGTATCCGCCGCGCGCAACGCCGCGCTCGACATTGCGCGCGGAAGGCTTCTCTTCTTCGTCGATCCAGACGACAGCGTCGCGCCGGACTACTTCTCCGCGATGTCCAAGGCGCTCGACGAGGACGGAGCGGACGTCTGCGTCTGCGCTTTCGCGGGTTCGCGGCTCAAGGGCGACTATCGGTTCGGGTCCGGCGATGCCATACGCGCGGGCTATCTGCCGCGCGTATTCGGGTATTCATTCGATGATGTGCGCGCTTGGTATGCGGGGAAGCCTCTTTTCGCCGACCGCGAGATGGCGAGCGCTTGCCGCATGGCCTTTCGCCGCGAGATTCTCGACGGCATCCGCTTCGACGAGACGATAGAGCTTTACGAGGACGCGATGTTCGTCTCGGAGGCGCTGCTGAAGGCGAAGTCCATGACGTGCGTCGACCGCGGGCTATACATCGTCACCGACCGCGACAGCGGCGCGATGAGGTCCGTGCCGCGCGACGGCGCGAGGCTCTGCCGCAACAAGCTGCGGCTCCTCGCGAAGCGCCGTGCGCTCGACGAGGGGGAAGGCGGCGCGCTTGGATCCCTCTACGAGGCGACATGCGTCTTTTCCGCGCTCGAGATGCTCGCGGCGACCGTGCGCGGGAGGCTTCCGCGCCGGGAAGGGTTCCGGTTCCTGCGCGAGTATCTCGCCGACCCGTTCGTGCGCCGTTCGCTGCGGGGATTCCCGCTGTCCTGGCGCCGTCCAGCGGTCGCTGCGTCGGTGCTTGCGCTGAGACTTGTTTCCGCGCCCATGAGGCCGTCATTTTTGGTATAATTATAAGACTATGAAAAGGTTTACAGCGAAAATGGCGGCGGCGGCGTTCGCGGCGCTCGTCCTGGTGGGGTGCGCTTCGTTCACCCCTATGCAGACAAGTCTCTTCACCGACGAGGACGGCAATGTCATAAGCGTCGACTACGGGCGTGCCGAGAAGGATCACGAGTCGAAGTTCACCGCGCCGAACGGCAAGGTGATGACGATGAAGTCGAAGCTCGCGGTCAAGGTGACGCTGCCGGACGGGACGGACTTCGTTGCCTGGGAGTGCATGAACACGCTTCCGAGCGGGACGATGTACAAGTCCGACAACGAGAAGTGGATGTACCACGCCAACGGCATAACTTGCCAGGTGTTCACCGCCTCCGTCAATCCGGAGGGAAACAACGACTATCTTCTTATTTTCGAAGGGATAATCTGCGAAGGGCCGAAGAAGGAGGGGCTGTAGCCCAAGATGAATCCGCTAGACAACATACGCGTAGTCCTCGTGGGGACGCTCTACACCGGCAACGTTGGTTCCAGCTGCCGCGCCATGGCCAACATGGGCATACGCCATCTGCGCCTTGCCGCGCCGAACCTGCAGAACTCGTGGGAGGAGGGCGAGAGGCTCGCCGTGCACGCGACAGACATCATGAACGCGCGCGAGGAGTTCGCGACGTTCGAGGAGGCCGTGGCCGACTGCGTCGCCGTAGTGGGCACGACGGCGCGCGAGGGGCTCTACAGACAGCATGTCAAGGCGCCGCGCGACTGCGCGGCGGACATCCTGTCCATAGCCGAGACGGGCCCGGTCGCGCTTGTGTTCGGAAGGGAAGACAAGGGCCTTCTCAACGAGGAGGTTGCCCAGTGCACCCACCTCATCCGCATCCCCGTCGACGAGGGCTACACGTCGATAAACCTGTCGCAGGCCGTGCTCATCACGTGCTACGAGTTCTTCACCGCGACCGGGCGCTACGTCCCGCCGCACGAGAAGGCTCCGCCGGCCCCCCAGGCGCAGAAGATGCAGCTTATGAAGAACTGGTCCGCCATGCTCCAGGAGATTGGCTTCATGAAGCCCGAGCAGGCGGACCATTTCATGCAGGGCTTCCACCGCGTGTTCTCGCGCGGGGTTGTGACGAAGGACGACGCGGCGCTTCTGCTCGGGGTGGCGCGCCAGGCGATATGGGCGAAGAAGAACGCCGGGACGACAGCGGGAAATGCACAGGTTTAGGAACATTCTTATGGTCGCAGCGGCCGGTCTCTGCGCGCTTGGCGGCGTGCTGTGGTTTGCGTTTGCCCTCGGGGCGAGCGCGCCCGTCGAGCCGTCGCCGGAAGGTATCGGCGGGAAGACGGTCGCGGAGAGGCGCGGTGCGGAGAAGTCCCGTCGTCAGAAGTCGGTGCGCGTCCGCGAGCGTTCGCGCGTCCGCGAGGCCTCGGCTGCGGAGAGGCCTCGGCCCGATCTTGCAGACGCGCTTTCGGACGATGAAGTCAAGATGTCCCCGAAGTTCCGCGCCCTGCTTGCAGAGATACAGGCCGCGCTTGACGCGGACGACTGGAAGAAGACCGTCGCCCTCGTACAGAAGCTACAGGACATGGACGAGTGGCCGGACGGCATACCAGCCGCGCTGCACAAGGCGGCGATAGCGGCGCTGAGGTGGTTTGGATCAAAGACGGCTCCGGAGCTCGTGGGCTTTCTCGGCTCGGAGGATTCGGAAGTCTACGGGGATGCGCTCGACGCGATGATGGATGCGCTTTCGGACATATCCATAAGCGATTCGGAACGAAGCAGGCTACTGCTTGGATACCTCAGGGTGATCAGGGACGAAGACATGGTTTCGGTGATGCTGTTTGAACTCAACAACATGCGGCCGACCGTTCGCGCAGAGACGGGAATCGACATCTTCAAGTCGGGAAATGAAGTTGCGGCAAGGATGCTGAGAGAGGAAATCGACACTTACTTCGGGGACAATCCCGAAGTCGAGGTCCAATCCGAGAACGACCTTGGAAAGTATCTCGAAAAGGCCAGGGAGGCCTATGAGGCGGATCCCGACCTTGCAGATTCCGACGAGAGCTTCTACGGAGGAGACGACGCCACGGATGATGACGGAGGTGCTGAATGACGCGAGGTGCCATTGCTGTTGTTTCTGCGGCTGCGTCGATCGCGGCTCGGTGCGTCTTCGCGGTGACCGTCGAGGTAGACGAGTCGAATGCCGAGATGGGGGGCGTCACATGGTCCCAGACCGGCGCGTCATACGGCCTTGCGACGCTTTCGCTTTCGGCGAAGGCCTTGCCGGGATTCTCCTTTTCGGGATGGCTTGTGGACGGACTGACGCCTGAATGGGACGCGGATTCTCGCAATCCCTCGCTCTCGGGCGTTGCCGTTCCGACGAACTCCGTCGTCTCCGCCACGTTCATTGACGTGTCAGAGGACACGCTGTCGTTTGACTTCGCCGAAGACTTCGCCGAGTTCGAATACGGGACCGCGGTGAGCATCCCGCTCGACATAGACTCGGTGTCGTATCCCTCGCTCACGTTCCGCAATCTTCCTGTCGGACTTTCTTACGACGCGCGCACGCAGACCGTGTCCGGCATACCGCGTGCGCCGTGCTTCAACCGCGTGACCGTCACCGGCGTCAACGACTCCGGATACCGGTTCGTCCAGGTGTTCGACTCGTCGGTCGGCGACGTCTCGAGCGACAGGATGTCCGGCAACTCCGACGAGATCGCCCTCGGGGAGTACTATCACATAGAGTTTGAGGTGCTGTTCAACTGTACGGCGGAGCGAATGACGACGCGGCTGTACGGGCTCCCGCCCGGTCTGGAGTGGAACGAGTCCTGGGGGCTTGTTTTCGGCACGCCGACGGCAGCCGGAACCTATGTCGTCAACGCCACGGTAAGGTTTGCCGACGGCATCAGCGAGACGGCGAGCGTCAGGCTGACGGTTGAGGCTCCGGACCCAGATCTGCATGGAGTCGATCTCAGCGGAATCGAAGAACTTTCTGTTGGCGACGTCCTTGAGTCGGGGGACGTGGAGCTGGGATACAACTTCAAGGGGAGTGGCATCGTTTCCGTTTCCGGACTTCCTCCTGGCCTTTCGGTGGAGACGCGCAACGACGGTGATCTGCGGGTCTACGGCGTCGTCGGCACCGTGAAGACGGCCGGAATCTTCCCTGTCTCCGTTGGCGTTGCGGATGTCGTCGAGGGCGGCACGTCAACGGTTGTGACTGCGATGCGCGAAGTGACAGTGTCGGACACGCCGTGGCGTTATCTCAGAGTTGCCGTTGCCGATTCTTCTCCGGAAGGGGGCGGGACCGTTTCGGGCGGAGGCGTCCTGTCCGCGGCGTCGGGGGCCGACGTGACGGCCAGGGCCTCGAAGGGCTACGTCTTCGCCGGATGGCTTAATTCCATCGGTGAGATCGCAGACGTTGGCGACGAGGTTGATTACCGCAATCCTTCCCTGTTCTATGGCGCCGACGTTGACATGGAATTTGTCGAGATCTTCGCGTTGTTCGCCCCCGTCGAGGAGGATTCTTCGGTCTCGATCGAAGGCTTGGGCGGAGGTGTTTTCAACTTCTCGTCCGAAACTGGGCTGGCGGTTACGTTCAATGTCAGGTCTGCTTCCCTCCCGATGCTGACCGCGAAGGGACTCCCGTCTGGAGTCACGATCACCCCCGGGGTAGAGGGCACATACAGACTCGCCTATGACCCCACGGCCGCGACGCAGCGTCCGTATCCCGGACGCTATACCGTCGAGCTGACGGCGCGGAACAGGTCGGGGGGCTCCGGTTCCGCCACTTTCCTCATGGTCGTTGCGAACATCTCCGACGAGCGCATCGCCATCGAGGACGACTACGGCGAGTTCAGTCCAGGAGAGGAGATCGACCCGATTGACCTGTCGCAGGCCGTAGACTTCTCGCGCGGCGAGACCATCTCCGTCTCGGGACTGCCCAGGGGCCTGGCCTTCAACAGGACCTCAAACGACTCGGCAGGCGTCGCCGCCAATACAATAACGGGCGCGCCGACGGTTCCGGGAAACTATACGCTTACCTTCACGGCAAGGGTCGTCGCGTCGGAGAGGACAGACTCGCTCGGGCGCGTCACGTATGTCTACGAGCAGGCCACGGCAACGGCCTTCATCACCGTTCTTCCGTATCCGTTCCTCGCTGTCGCCGTGGGCGAAGAGGCTTCCTCGGCCGGAAACACCGTGTCCGGAGGAGGCAACTACAAGCCAGGCACCAAGGTAACCCTCAAGGCAAAGAACGCAAAGGGATGGGTCTTCGCCGGCTGGGACGGAATCTGGGATGTCGAATGGCCTGAGTCGCTTAGTCCTGCGATTTCACTCGTAACCGGCGACGATGATCTTGACGTCACGGCCTTGTTTATGCCTGTTTCAGACGATTGGCTGACAATTTCCGCGCCTGTCAGTCTCGGCGCGGAGTTCGACGCCGAGTTGGATCTCGGTGTGGATGTTTCGGAAAACGGCTACAGCGACCTCATATACGGCATTGTCGATTCCGGATCGTTCCCGACCGTCAAGGTCTCGGGACTTCCCTCGGGCGTCAAGTTCTCGGCATCCACTCTGATTCTTTCCGGGAAGCCGACCAAGCCCGGCATCTACGACGTCACCGTGTCCGCAAAGAACGCCGGAGGCTACACGTTCACAAGGCTCCTGCGCATCGCTGTGCGCGACGCGGACGGCAACGCACCGGCTGTCGCAGAGCCGGAGAACGGTGCGGAAGTCGACTTCTCCGCGCTGGACGAACTCGTCACCGGCACCTACTACGGCGAAGGCGCCGCAACCGTCGAGATCGGGCCAACCCCCGACACTGGCGCGGAACCTGAGAAGGTTTCCGTCTCTGGCGTGCCGAACGGACTGAAGGCGGCCGTTGCAAAGACGGAAGGCGGACTGTCCGTCGGCTTCATCGGAACGCCGACAAAGGTCGCGCGCTTCGCGCTTGCGATAAAGGTCACCTACGCCGACCGCTCGACGCGCACATCGAAGACGTTTGTCACGCTGACGGACGGTGGGTCGGGCTATGTTGACGTCGTGACGTCGGACGAGTCTCTCGGCACTGTGTCGGGTTCCGGCGTTTATTCCGCCGGCGCGACAGTCAAGCTCACGGCGAAGCCAAAGTCGAAGTGCGTGTTTGCGGGTTGGACAACGGACGCTGGAGAAGGCGCGGAGCGCTTCGCTCCGCTGGAGGACATCGATGGAATCGACGACCGTACTCCATCCGTGTCGTTCCCGTACCGTCCGGCGCATTTTGCCGACGGAAAGTCGCTCGTAGCGGAGTTCGTTCCGTCGTCGGAGGATGCTTCTGTTGAAATCAACCTTGCGTATTCCGTATGGCAGATCGATCCGGCGTCGCCGTCCGAATTCGCTTTCTCCGTCGATTCGCTGTCTCTCCCGAAGATCACGGCGAAGAATCTGCCCAAGGGCGTCACTGTCGATCTTGCGCGCGGAAGGCTCGTCTACACGCCCACGGCATCCGTGAAGAGCGGCAAGTACGCCGCGTCGCTTACGGCGCAGAACCAGTCCAGGGTCAGTGCGACAGGCGCGTTCGAGATCCAGGTAGGCAACCGCGTCTGCGAGGCGATCGGCGGACTTGACCCCGATATGGGCGCGTACGAGCTCCATTCTGGCGTCGCGCTTTCACCGGACTTCGCGACATGCATGGCAGCCGACGGCTGGACCGTCAAGGCGTCCGGACTCCCTTCGGGGCTCAAGTTCGACGCGAAGACCGGCGCCATTACGGGAGTCTCGACTGCAAAGGCCGGCGCATACACCGTCACGTTCACCGCGTCGAAGAAGGGCGAGAAAAACCAGGTCGCCACGATAACGCTTAATGTAGAGTCACTGCCTGAGTGGGTTGTCGGAACGTTCAACGGCGAAGTGGAAGTTGGCGGACTCATTCCGTCGCTGATCGTGTCTGCAAACGGGAAGATAAGCGGCAAGTTCCTCGTCGGCGGCGAAGCCTATACGCTCGCCGCGCCTTCGTTCGACAGATACGAAGGGGATTGCTACTACGCCACTGTAGTAGGAAAGAGCGGAAAACTTGCCTTTACAAATGAGGTCAGTTTCGCCAATGAAAATGGCCGAGGCGTCGCATCAAGCTTGGACGGCAGTTGGACCGCTTGGCAGAATCTCTGGAAGACCGAGCCGTGGAAGACTACCGCAAAACAGTTCTCTAAGGCCCCCGCAAAACAGATAGATGTGGAAAATGGCATTTTAACGCTGAAATTTGCAAATTCCGGCGCAGTCACAGCTGTTGGCAAGTTTGTAACAGGCGTAGATTCTAAAGGAAACGACATCGTCTACTCGGCATCTTGCTCTTCTGTGCTTCTGCCAGTTGCGGAAGGCGACGGTTCGTTGTCCACAGTCAACTATGCGGTGTTTCTTTATTTTCCACCAAAAGTTGGCAAATTTGATGGATTTGCCGTAAAAGTGGCGCTTTTCTTCCGTGCGGGCGGTTTTTATTCTGGAGATTGGTATGATAATTTCAATTATGGATGCGTAATTGAGATACTAGATTATGGGGATATTGGTCAAATTCCACCGGTCGATGAAGATGATGAGGATTGGTTTTGGGCTAGTGACGAAGTATCAGCTTATGACGAAGAAACTATAAGAAAATGGATAGAAGACAATAAAATATCTGAGTAGAAGAACTTCATACTAAGTATTGTGTCATTGGGGAAAGTTTTACGCATATATATTAGTAATAGATATGAGAAGCGAATTTAAAATCTGCATAATTGTTCTTGCGTCCATCGCGATTGGTGCGGTCGGTTCGTGGTTCCTCTTCGGGCGTCCCGCTGGCGCCGTCGAGTCCCAGTCTGAGGTGCATGGGCAGCGTCTTGCGAAGTCCAGTCGTTCAGGAAGTGTCAAGAAGGTTACCGAAATCAGCGTCGACCGCAAGACGGGCAAGAAGTCCGTCCGCATTGTTGAGTCCGAGGAGACTCGCCCCAATGTAATCGAGGATGCCGATATAGACGACCTCGACCAGCTTTCCGACACACAGAGGTCGGTTCTGGACGAGATTCAGGCTGCTCTTGACGCCGACGATGTCAAGGCGCTCAGGAAGGCGCTCTCCAGGTTCACGGCGAGCGTGAAGGCCGGCGGGCTCGGTGGCTACGCCAATGTGCCGCGTGTCATCCGCTCGGCGGCGGTTCAGGCTCTCGGCTGGTTCGGCAAGGACGCCGCTGTCGATCTCATTGACTTCATGGCCGATGCCGACGAGGAGATTTCTTCCGATGCGTTCGACCAGTTCGAGTTCGCGTTGCAGGATGTCGACATGAGCGACTATGACCGCGCGGCGATTGTCAAGACCACGGCGAAGGCGCTTACCGATCCTGATCGCATTGATTCGCTCCTCACGAGCCTGAACGACATGCGCAATTCGGTCAAGGCCGACACCGTTATCTCGATGCTCACCGATGGTACAGATCAGGTGAAGCAGATGCTCCTTGAACAGATGGACATGATTCTTGATGAAGATGTCCGCACACCAGATGACGCCCGTCGTTGGAAGGCCGAGAATCCTGACGATCCGGACGACGAGTCGTTCTACAATCCTTCCAGCGCTGAGAGCGAAGACTGAATCACGTCAAGTCGGCGGGCCGTATGAGATTACGGCTTCGCAGAAACGCAGACCGTGAGCTCCTTGAGCTTGCGGTCTGTTGTTTTTCCCTTGAGGTCGCGCACAAATGCGATGTCGCGGCTTCCGACGCGGTAGAATACTGCACGGCCGTTCCTGACGTCGATGTTGCTTATCTTCGCCGCGGCGCATTTGACGCGGAGCCTAGCAAGCGTGACGAGTCGGCTTGCGGCGGGTGGGAGCGGACCGAACCTGTCCTCCAGCTCTTCGGCGAGTGCTTTTATGACTCGCTCGTCCGTCGCTTCGGCGAAGCGCTTTAGGAAGCTCATCCGCTGCGCGTCTTCCTCAACGTACGAGTAGGGAAGGGATGCGGCGGATTCCTCGTCGTCGCTGGCAGGGGAGGGATCGATGAAATCAAGATTCAGCTTTACCTCTACGATTTCGGCGACTTTCTCGCCTTTCATCATCGCGACTGTACGCTGCAGCAGCTGGCAGTAGAGCCCGAAGCCTACCGCCGCTATGTGTCCGGACTGCTGCGCGCCCAGGAGATTCCCCGCGCCGCGGAGCTCCAGGTCGCGGACGGCAAGGTTGAAGCCGGAGCCCAGTCCGCCGTGCCGCTTCAGCGCGGCGAGACGCTCGCGGGCATCGGAGTCTACGAGCCCCTCGGCAGGGAGGAGGAAATAGGCGTGGCCTTCGCGCACGGAGCGTCCGACGCGTCCGCGCAGCTGGTAGAGGTCTGCAAGCCCGAACATCTCGGCGTGGTCCACGAGTATTGTGTTGGCGCGCGGGATGTCAATTCCGGACTCCACAATCGTCGTCGACAGCAGAATGTCGTATTTCCCGCGTTCGAAGTCCTTCATCTTCCGTGCGAGCGTGCGGGAGTCCATCTGTCCGTGCGCCACTACCACGCGGGCTTCCGGGCATATCTGCGCGAGGTACTTCTCCACCTTGCCGATTGTCGTCACGCGGTTGTGCAGGAAGAACACCTGGCCCTGCCGTGCGAGCTCCGCGCCGACCGCCGCACGGATGACCTCCGGCGAGTCGCGGACGATCTTCGTCTCGACAGCTACGCGTTCGCGCGGAGGCGTGCGCAGAAGCGACAGGTCTCTCGCGCCGGTCATCGAAAGATACAGCGTGCGCGGAATCGGCGTTGCGGAAAGGGTCAGCACGTCCGCCGTGGCCCTGAGATGCTTGAGGAACTCCTTCTGGCGGACGCCGAAGCGCTGCTCCTCGTCGATGATTATGAGCCCGAGGTCGCGGAACGCCACTTTTGACGACAGGATCGCATGCGTTCCGATCACGATGTCGCAAGCGCCTGTCGCTATGCGGCGGAACGTCCCGGAGTGCGTTCCGGCGGTCTGGAATCGCGAGACGGACTCTATCCGTATCGGCGTACCGTCGAACCTGGATGTGAAAGTCTCGAAATGCTGCTCGGCGAGGACCGTCGTCGGCGCGAGGACGGCTGTTTGCTTTCCGTTCATCGCCGCTATGAACGCGGCACGCATGGCGACTTCGGTCTTGCCGTATCCCGCGTCGCCGCATATCAGCCGGTCCATCGGCTTGGTTGCGGCCATGTCCTTCTTGATTGCGGCGATGGCCGCTGCCTGGTCCGGCGTCTCCTCGTAGGGGAACGCTGCCTCGAACGCGTCGATTCCCTCGCATTCGACATCGTAGGCGAAGCCTGGCACGAGCTCTCGTCGCGCCTGGGTCTCGAGGAGCGCCGCCGCGAGGTCCGTTACCGCCTTCTGGGCGTCAGCCTTGTCCTTTGCCCATCGCTTGCCGTCGAGCCTGTGCAGCCGCACAGCCTCGCCCCGCACGCCGACATAGCGCGAGAGCAGATGGGCATGCGCAGCGGGAACGTGGAGTTTCGCGCCATCCGCATACTCGATGGTGAATACCTCGCTTCGCTTCCCGCCGATTAGGATTTCCGACGAACCGATGAACTTTCCGACTCCGTAGTCGACATGGACGACATATTCGCCCGGCTCGAGTTCGTCGAAGTCCTGGATTCGCGCGCCCTGCGAGACCGCGGCGTTTGTGCCGCGCATATGGAACTTCTTCTTTGCGAAGACCCTGTCGGATTTCGTGACGACGAGGAGTCCGTGGCCCTGGCGTTTTGCGTCCTGCGAAACCAGTTCGAATCCGCCGGAAAGATCGTCGAGGCGCAGGATGACGTCTCCTCTCCGCTCCGCCGCCTCGACATGTTTCTCAAGGCGCTTCCTTGCCGCGTCGAACAGTTCCGGATGGTGCGCCTCGTCCGCTCCGAGCTCGGCGAAGCCGGGAAGGGGGCTGGTCTGGAACGAGTATGTCGGCACGCCCCTAGGCGCGGGGTCTCCCGTGAAGACGAATTTAGACGGTCCCTCGTGGTTTTCATCACGACCGTCCGTGGCGTTTGGAGTGAGAGTCGATATGCTGTACTCGTTGTGCTCGAGGGCCAGCAGGGTGGAGCCGCGGGGGAGAAGCTGGAGCAGAGAACAGGACGGGGAGCCCTCGGCAACAGTCTCCGCAACCGGAAGCAGGGTGGCATTGTCGATGCGTTCAATGGAGCGCTGGGTGGCGGCGTCGAAATAGCGCAGGCTCTCGAGTTCATCGCCGAAGAATTCCGCGCGGACGGGGAATTCCTCGCCAGGACTCCAAGCGTCGACGATTCCGCCGCGGACCGAGTAGTCGCCTGCCTGTTCCACCGTCGGAACGCGATTATAGCCGATTTTCGCGAGTTTCTCGCAGATATCTCCAAAACCGATGGGGACTGTCCCCAGTGAAATAGAGGGGACTGTCCCCGTTGGAATGGGGGTTGAGAGGGCGGAATAGGCGGCGACGATGACGCAAGGATACGGGGACAGTCCCCATGCTTTTAGCGCCGAGATGGTCTTGAGTCGGATGCCGAGCGCGTTCTTGTCGCCCCCCAGCAAAGGCGGGAATTCAAGAATTCTAACCGACGCGGCTGCGTTGCCGGGTTCGCCTGATTTCCGTCCTTTCTCAGGTGTCGAAATAAGCCGCAGGTCATCTACGAGCCGGTCTGCATCCGGAAGTCCCGGCGCAACCGCGAGAACGATTCCGCAGTCGCGCGCACTCTCGCTCGGGCGCATGGCGAGTGTAAGCGCAAGAAATGCGTCCGAAGCGCCCGTCAGCGACGAAATCGCCACAGCCCCGCCTTTTTCCAGGGCGGGGGGAGCAAATCGCGACGCGAACAGATCGAGCGCGGAGTTCATAACCTCCGCAATTATATCATATTCTGACTTTTCCGCACAGTGTACCCGGCCCGGACCGCGAGTTCGCGGTCGTCGTCGAAATCGGCGCCCGGAGTGGTGAGGAGCGGTCCCGCTATGCCGGCGGACATTCCGACATAGATGCATTTCGCGGCAGTTTCGTCCGTCATGTCGCGTCGTCCGCCCGCGAAGCGCAGAGGTGTAGATGGGTTCACGAGCCGCAGAAGGGCGACGGAGTCCACAACGCGCTCGGGGTCAAGAATGCCGCGTTCGGCGAGTGGCGTGCCCGGAATCGGATGCAGGACGTTTACCGGGATGGAGTCCGGCGCTATCTCCTTGAGCGCGAACGCAAACTCGACGAGCTGCTCGTCCGTCTCTCCCATGCCGATGATCCCTCCGCAGCAGATCTGGAAGCCGAGCTTCTTCGCGGCGCGGAGGGTTGCGAGCTTCTCCGCGACGGAGTGGGTGGAGCAGAGGGACGGGAAAAGCGACGGCGCTGTCTCAAGGTTGCAGTGGATGCGCTGAAGTCCTGCGTCGCGAAGTTTAATCAGGTCCGCTTCCGAAAGAAGTCCGAGCGACGCGCAGAGCCCGATGTCGGCGGCGTTCCTCATTGCGCGCAGCGCCGCGCACACGTCGTCAACGTCCGACGGGGACAGTCCCCGTCCGGAGGTCACTATGCCGATTCTGTCCGCTCCGTTCGCCTCCGCTTCCTTTGCGGCCTTCACGCACGCCTCCGCGCCGACCCAGCCGTAGGATTCGCATCCGGTCTTCCAGTGGGCGGACTGCGCGCACCACTTGCAGTTCTCGGTGCAGCGTCCGGACCGCGCGTTGATGATTGCGCAGAAGTCGAATCTGCGCTCCACGCAGCAGAGCGTCGTCTCATGCGCGCGCTCGCGCAGCTCGCCGCGGCGTTCCGGCGCGAGCAGCGCAATCGCCTCCTCGCGTCCGATGCCCCCAACATCTCTCGTTTCGTCTGTCATTGACGGTTATTATAGCAAAACGGCGTGCTCCGGGGCTATAGGACATGCCGATTGGAAGCCATTGGGCGCGTCGTGGGGCAACCTGCAAAAGCAGCTTTTTCAGCTTTCGGCGCCGTTGCCGTTGATTTTTCCGCCGCGTTTTGGGAGAATATCGTTGTAATTCATCCCACCAAAGGAAAGGAACTGTTGTAATGAAGATCGCCGTACCGGCACTCGTCTCCGCTGCATTGTTTGCGCTGAGCTGCGCTGCCGCGGATGTTTCGCGCCACGCTCCGGTCAAGGTCATACTCGACTCCGACATGATCGAGGACTACGACGACATGGGGGCCATATCCATACTCCACGCGCTTGCCGACGCCGGTGAGTGCGAGATCCTCGCGACCGTGAGCTGCACGCGCGACAACGGATCCGTCGCCGCGATCGAGATATGCAACGCGTACTACGGACGGCCAGACATCCCGGTCGGATGCTCCAAGCTGCCGTCCGCGGTCAAGGGCGCGCCTGGCGGACACCGCAAGTTCCTCGATCTCCAGAAGAAGTATCCCGGCAAGTTCAAGTACGCGAACAGCGAACAGTCGCCGGATGCCGTCGAGGTATACCGCCGCGCGCTCGCCGCGCAGCCGGACGGAAGCGTCGTCATCTGCTCGCTCGGCTTCCTCTCCAACATGCGCGCGCTCCTCGAGTCGAAGGGCGACGACATCTCGCCGCTTGACGGAAAGTCGCTCGTCGCGAAGAAGGTGAAGAAGTGGGTCGCGATGGCCTGCTTCTATCCGGAAGGGCACGAGTACAACTCCGACGGAGACGCTGTCTCCTCGAAGATCGCGCTCCGCGACTGGCCGACGCCGATCGTCATCACCGACTTCCAGTACGGACGCCACCTCTACGCCGGACGCGCCATCGTGGAGTCCGACATCGAGAACAGCCCCGTCAAGGACGTCTTCAAGGCCGACCTCGCTCCGCGCGAGGCGATCAACCCGCGCTCCTGGGACCAGCTCGCGGGTCATCCGTCATGGGACGAGAGCGCGGTGCTCATCGCGGTCCGCGGCGAGGAGTCGTACTTCGCGCTGGAGAACGGATTCTACGAGATGCTTGACGACCACGGACACGACATCTGGCGCTACGACCCGAAGTCGCCGAGCTGCCGCGTTCTCCAGAAGACGCCCCGCGTCGAAGTCGGCAAGATCATCGACGAGCTTATGCTCCGCAAGCCGAAGACCCCCTGGGGCAAGCGCTGATTCCAGCACCCAACACCCAACTTCAAACTTTAAACTTCAAACTTTAAACTTTAAACTGCTCTTATGTACTACTGTTCAAACTATACCGTCGCCGTCTGGCTGTGCGTCGTAACGATGTTCTGCTGGGGTTCCTGGGGCAACACGCAGAAGCTCGCCGGGAAGACCTGGCGCTACGAGCTGTTCTACTGGGACTACGTGATCGGCATTCTTCTCTTCTCGCTTGCCATGGGCCTGACGATGGGCTCGTGCGGAGATAGCGCCGCATGGGGCTTTGTCGCGAACCTGAAGGCGAGTTTCGGGAAGACCTGGCTGTGGCCCCTCGCGTCCGGAGTCGTCTTCAACCTGTCGAACATCCTCCTCGCCGCGGCGATCGCTGTCGCGGGAATGTCCGTGGCGTTTCCGGTGGGCGTGGGACTTGCCCTTGTCGGCGGCACGCTCCTCAACTACGCGGTCAAGAAGCAGGGCAGCGTCGCGCTCATCGCGCTCGGACTCGCCCTCATCGTGGCGTCCATCGCGTGCAACGCCCTCGCGTTCCGCGCGAAGCAGTCCGCCTCGGGCGGAACAGGCGACGCATCCGCGACGAAGAAGGGACTCATCCTCGCGGCGGTCGCGGGACTTCTCATGATGTGGTTCTCGCCGCTCGTCAACCGGGCGATAGACCTCACGTTCTCGAAGGAGGCGCCGGAAGCCGGACTGATGACGCCCTACACTGGGTTCTTCCTCTTTGCGATCGGAATCTTCATCTCGAACTTCGTCTTCAACACCGTCGCGATGCGCAAGCCCGTTCAGGGCGAGCCGATCCTCGACGGCGCGAAGCGCTACTTCGGCGGATCTGTCCCGACGCATCTCGTCGGCGTCCTCGGCGGATGCATCTGGGGCATGGGCACGCTCCTCGCGTTCGTCTCCGGCGGCGCGGCGGGTCCAGCGATTTCGTATGCGCTCGGACAGGGTGCGACGCTCGTCTCGGCGCTTTGGGGCATCCTCGTGTGGCGCGAGTTCGCGGGCGCGCCTAAGAAGTCCGCTCTGCTCAACACAGCCATGTTCCTCCTTTTCGTCGCGGGCCTCGCCTGCCTCATCATGGCCGGGGCGTGATGCTGATCAACCTTTCAACTTTTCAACCTTCAACATTTCAACCGATATGAAGATAGTCGTTCTTGGAAGCACCAACACGGACATGGTAATCACGGGGAAGAAGATCCCCGTTCCCGGCGAGACCGTCTCCGGCGGGACGTTCCTCATGAACCCGGGCGGGAAGGGCGCGAACCAGGCCGTCGCCGTCGCGCGGCTTTCCGCGAAGAAGGGAGCGTGCGTCTTCATCGCGAAGGTCGGCGACGATCTTTTTGGACGCGAGAGCGCGGAGCGGTTCAGGAAAGACACCATCGACGCGAAGCTCGTCGTCGACCGCGAGAATGCGTCCGGAACGGCGCTCATCCTCGTCGACGCGAAGGGCCAGAACGTCATCTCCGTCGCGCTCGGCGCGAACGCGACGCTATCTCCCGCCGACATCAAGCCGTTCGAGAAGGACATCGAGTCGGCGTCGGCGCTTCTCATGCAGTTGGAGACTCCGCTCGAGACCGTGGCGCGCGCGGCGGAAGTCGCGCACGCAGCGGGAGTTCCGGTGATCCTCAACCCCGCTCCGGCGCGCAAGCTGCCGCAGCGGCTGCTGAAGCTTGTGGACTGGATCACGCCGAACGAGAGCGAGGCGGAGCTTCTGACGGGCGTGAAGGTGACGGACGGCGCGAGCGCGCGCAAGGCGGCGGCTAAGCTGAAGGCCAAGGGCGTTGGACATGTCGTGATCACGATGGGCTCGAAGGGCGCGTACTGCGGAGACTGCGACAGGCTATTCCCGTGCCGCAAGGTGAAGGCCGTCGACTGCGTGGCCGCAGGCGACACGTTCAACGGCGCGTTCGTCGTTGCGCTCGCCGAGGGACGCTCCTGCGCTGAGGCGATTTCCTTTGCGCAGAAGGCGTCCGCGATCTCTGTGACGCGCCCTGGCGCTCAGAGCTCCGTCCCGTTCCGCCGCGAAATTTCCTCCTGACGCTGCAACGTCGTCTCACGCTGAACAGCGGATGCGTCCCGCATCCGCCCTAGCGAGGCGGGTCTACCAAGCTTGCCATGTCTAGATGGCTGGCTCGTAGGGGCGGACGCGCAGGGTCGCGCCGAGCGACTCGGCGATGGCGCGGCAGCGCGCCTGTTTCTCAATGCTGGTCACAGGCTCGCCCACAACCGTCATCACCACGCTGGACACGTTAGCGGCTGCCTCGCGGGCGAATTTCAGCATGGCTGGATATGCCGCCTCTCCGAACTTCGGTCTGCACATCGACAGATACTCCGCCGGGTCGTCTGTGTTGAGGCTTATCGAGATGCAGTCCACCTTGCCGGCGAAGAGTGCTGCCGTTGGCCTGCTGTTGACGAGGTCGGAGAGTCCGTTCGTGTTCACGCGGACGCGCAGTGACGCGTCGAATGCCTTCAGGTGTTCCGCCGCGGCGAGGAGGACGTCTAGCCGCTCGGTGGGCTCGCCGTATCCGCAGAACACAACCTCGCGGAAGCGTCCGAAGTCGCATGAGTCGAGGCTTGCGACGACTTCCTCGAGCGTGGGTTCGCGCTCCAGCCAAAGCGAGCCGGAGCCGTACACGCCCGGTCCGTTGTGCCTGAGGCAGAACGTGCAGTCGCACGGACATCTGTTCGTGAGGTTTACGTATATCGAATTCTTAACCTGGTAGGTGACGGTCATTTCGCATGTCCTTCCGCCGCCGTCCCGCGGCATGTTCGCCGCGGCGCGGACGGCGGGTATTATAACATAAATGCTGCTGTCGTATTTGAGTGTAGGAAATTTCCACCTGACGCGTGGAAATTTGGTATAATATAGGCATCTGCCAGCCGTGACGGCTGGTCGACAACTCATACATTTCGGAGGTTCGGCATGGTCAACTACGACGAACTTATAAAAAGGCTGTCCCGCACGGACGAGCCCTTCGGTCTGCTCACAATGCAGGCGACGAGCACTACCTCTCGTCTGATGAAGGTGTTTCCCACGCGTCTTAAGGCGCTGTATGCGGCCGAGCACGGCTTCTTCGGCACCACGGCCACGGGCGAACTCAACCAGGGGTCGTACCATCCGTTCTTCAACCTCCCGATCCACTCGCTCTACGGCGAGTTCCGCAAGCCCACGCCGGAGATGCTCTCGTCCATAAAGCGCATGGTCATCGACCTCTGCGACATCGGCGTCAGGTGCTACTCCTATCTCGCGACGCTCAAGTACACGCTCGAGGCGTGCGCGGAGAACGGCGTGCCGGTGACGGTTCTCGACCGCGAAGTGCCGATGGGCAACGTCGAGGACGGCCCTATGCGCGAGGACGCGTTCGCGGGGTTCTCGGCTCCGATCAACGTTCCGTTCTGCCATGGCATGACGCCCGGCGAGTGCGCGATCTGGATACGCACCGACGAGAAGCTCGACCTCGACCTTGACGTCGTTCCCCTGAAGGAATGGAACCACAAGAAGCACGAGCCGTGGCCGAACTTCATTCCGCCGAGCCCGGACATCAGGAGCTGGGACTGCGCGGTGGCGTATCCGATGACCGTCTTCACCGAAGCCTATCCCGCAATTGACTGCGATCGCGACGGGCCTCTCGCGTTCCGCGTCATCGGCGCGCCGTGGATGGACTCCCGCCGCCTTATGGACGACCTCAGGGTGGGGCTCGACACGTGCGGCGTCGAGATGCGCCCCTACCGCTACATGCCGCGCGGCGGACGCTACTCGTGCTTCAACCTCAACGGCATAATGTTCTCCGTGTCGCGTCCCTACGGCTACAACCCCGTCACTGCAGGCACCATCGTCCTGTCGACGCTCATGAAGCACTACGGCGACAAGGTGAAGGCCGGCTCACATCCCGACGTGCTCGACCGCCTTATGGGAACGGACCTTGTCCGCAAGTCCGTCGAGAGCGGCAGCCTCGGCGCGTTGTTCCAGAGCTGGATCGACGCCCACGACGAATTCGAGAACACGAAGGTCTGCCTTTACTGATAGACCCCACGTGCAGTTTCCCAAGAACTCGCCCTTGCAACTTGCAAGGTTTTTGCCATAATCCGTTCGTTCGGTTGACGGGCTGGCAAAACTGTAGCGCGTCGGAATTTTCAAAATCCCGTGCTTGCCATTTGCAATGGCGGTGTGGTATAATTTAGGTGTCTTGCGGGGAACTGCATGACAAATTGATCTTTTCCATGCTCCCGGGCGCTTGACGGCCCGGGACCGGCGGCACGTAAAACGCGGAGTCCGCCAAGGGCGGGTGGCAACATCCGCCGACGTACGCAATCTTGCGTAGCGGGGATATGGTATAATTAACACATCTAAAGAGAAAGGAGCGTCAAATGGCCGAAAAGAAAAAAGTCTATGTCGAGACGAGCGTCATCAGCAACCTGACGGCGCGTCCTTCTC
>JAEEGF012364646.1_pt1 | contig 38815 bp, 33 predicted proteins | sample 9134171 | NCBI WGS metagenome assembly JAEEGF01 (sample SAMN16246542, study PRJNA631951) | gut metagenome | biome: gut microbiome; feature: rumen; material: AP-attached | host: Bos | place: Iran: Karaj | collected 2018-10 | reverse complement strand
TGAAGACTGGTATATCCGTTGCACAGAAGTGTCAGAAGGCCGATCTTGTCATAAAAAATGCGAACATCTTCCATTTGACGACAGGCAAGTTCGAATTGGCGGACATAGCCGTCGTCAACGGTATGATTGCGGGGATCGGCCTTGGCTATCCCGCTGACGCAGAATATGATGCGCATGGGAGAACGGCCGTTCCAGGTTTCATTGACGCACATGCGCATATCGAGTCGTCGATGATCACGCCCCGGCAATTCGAGCAATGTGTGTTGCCGCATGGCGTGACGACTGTGGTGTGCGATCCGCATGAATTGGCGAATGTCGTCGGTGAAGCGGCCTTCGAATTTTTCTTCAAGTCCGCAGAATGCATGGACATAGACATGCAAGTGCGGTTGTCATCTTGCGTGCCCGCTACACAGTTGGAGACATCTGGCGCGGCGATTACGTCGGAGATTCTGAAGAAATGGCATGAACGTTATCCGTCCGCAGCGTTGGCTGAATTCATGAATGTGCCCGGCGTACTGTTTGAAGACAAAGAAGTCATGGCGAAGCTCAGCCTGTTCGACTATGTCGATGGCCATTGTCCATTATTATCTGGCGACGCGTTGAACGCCTATATAGGTGCGGGCATTCGCAACTGCCACGAAACAAGCACAATAGAGGAAGCGGAAGAGAAGATTACCCGCGGGATGCATGTCTTTATCCGCGAAGGAACGGCGGCGCGAAATCTGGATGACCTATTGCCGATCATTAACTTGCAAAATTCGCCGTTCCTTGCGTTTTGTACAGATGATCGTAATCCGTTGGAAATAGCGGAGAAAGGGCATCTTGATTCGATTATCGCTCGCGTTATTGCGGCCGGTGTGGAGCCATTGGTGGCGTATCGCGTCGCATCGTTGTCCGCTGCTACAGGACTGGGGTTAAACGACCGCGGTCTTATCGCCCCTGGAAAACGGGCAGACATCGTCCTGCTGGATGATTTGAATACATGCAAGGTAGCTGCCACGTTTACAAAAGGGAAGTTGTTCTCCGCAAAAGAGTTACCGATGGAGGACGTACCCGATGAATTTCTGCATACGGTCCACTGCCGCGAGGTGACTGCGGATGATTTCATCGTTCCAAAACACGGAGCGGAGACACCTGTCATCGGTGTTCGAGACGGCAGCCTCATCACGGATTTCCTGAAGATGGATCCAGACAAAGAGGCGGATGTTCTGCCGATGGCTGTATTGGAACGGCATGGAAAGAACGGCAATATCGGGCATGCGTTCGCCCATGGCTTCGGCATGACGCGTGGAGCGTTTGCGTCCAGTGTAGGCCATGATTCACACAACCTGTGCGTCGTTGGAACGAATACGACGGACATGGCCGTGGCAATAAACGCCTTGCGTCAAACGCAAGGCGGATTATGCGTGGCGATCGATGGGAAAGTAGCCGGATTGTTTCCGTTGCCGGTGGCGGGGCTGATGTCCAATTTGCCGCATGGCGTTGTCGAAAAGCAGATACACGCCGTGCTAGCAGCCGTGAAACTTACGGGAACATCATTACATGAGCCGTTTATGGCTTTGACCTTCTTGCCATTGCCGGTCATTCCGTTTTTAAAGCTAACGGATCGTGGTCTGGTCGATGTGCAGAAGTTCAAGATTATTGGATGAAGTGGTTTTGTTTTAGATCATTACAAGATCTCTGACGGCCATAGAGTCATTATGACTTTCTCTAGCTCCATGCTATGGCTTGCCTTGAATAAAACTAAATCACCACTATTCATGATTTCTTTAAGTCGTGCTGTCACGTCTTCCAGCGAATTGCATTTTTGAATATCAAGTTTTCCATTATTTTTAATGGAATCAGCTGCATTGCACATTTCTTCGCCAATGGTAATCAAATAATTAAATTTTGATTGAAGAATATATTGCATCACATTGGTATGCATTTCGGAAGCCAACGTCCCGCTTTCCTTTATATCTCCCAATACGGCGATTCGTTTACCTTCAGTATGGATCAAGTCTGCGCCGTCGATTGCTGATTTAATGCTTTTTTCAACGGCGTTATAGCAATCTGCATACACAATTATATTGTCTTTTGTATGGACAACGTTTTGTCTTATTCCTTCTGTTCTGTATTTCTCCAGTCCTTTCACAATATTTTCTGGCGATATGCCGTCACAAGCCGCAACGGCAAAGGCATACAATGCACAAATTGCATTATGCGGAGCATAAATATTTTCTAAAGTTACCTGATATACAGCGTTATTTTTCTTTACAATAATTGAAAAAGACAATCCAGTCTCCAATGTCTGTATATCCTTTACCAAAAAGTCTGCGTCTTTATTCTTTTCTGAAATTGATACGATTTTTTGTCCTTTCAGTAAATCAAAACGATTGAATTCATCTATGTTAACAACAACCGTTCCGTTCTCCGGCATGTGTTTGGCGATAGTGCATACCTCTTCAACAATTTTATCATCGTTTTCAAAATTCATGAAATGTGATTTGTCTATTGAAGTAATCACAAACATATCAGGCCGAAGCATTTCAGATAGATATTCTGTTTTGCCTGGAGTACCTTCATGAATTTCTTGAATCATTCTTTCGGTTCCATCGGGTATTGTTTGTACAGCCTGCCCGACTGACCTGCGCGTATTGGCATTGCTTTGATTATAATATGTGCTGTATGTTGTCTTGTAGATTTCACCAATCATGTTCTTTGTTGTTGTCTTGCCAATGCTTCCTGATACCGCAATAACTTTTACTTTATCATGCAAGTCGCGGTAATATCTGCATATTTTTGCAAATACTGCCAATGTGTTATCTGTTATCAGACATGGATATTCTTCAAAATTGTCTTGGGTGATAAGAAGAATAGCTCCTTTACGAACAGCATCTTCTGCATTCTGCCTTGTCTCAACAACGCAAGCATTCTGTGGTGAAATTTTAAATGACATATATATCGAATCCAGAATGCAAGCTTCCATGATGACCTTGTTACTGTTTTCTTTTCCTTTATCATTCAACTGGACATTACAACCTTGCTTTTTCAAATATTCAAGAAAAAATGCAACCGTCTTATATTTTTCGGGATGCAAGATTCGTTTTACAGAGGGTAAGGAAATTAAGTAATGATATAATTTCTTAATCATATATGAATAATGAAACTTTTTGTTATTTTTGTTTCCGTTCCCAAAATTTGAATTTTGAAGGAACAAGGCTCAACGTATATTGATAAGAATCAGGTTTGAAAATCAAGGACCACCCTAAGAATAACACGATAAATACAATCCCTTTCAATAGGCCGTCCAAATAATCATTAGTCAAATGCAACATCCGTATTGAATAATATGTTATGAGTGAAATAGTAAATACCGCTCCTAAAGTGGGAGCAAGGTCAAGCAATTGCCGTTGCCATTTATAACCGATGTATTTCGAAACTAATCCGATATTGACAAAGTAACATAAACAAATGTAAAGGAAATATCCTGCCAGTAGTCCCTTCATCCCCCATAACAATAAGCCTCCGACCACCAATGTCGAGCCTGTCGATCGTTTCAGCAATGTCCACCCAAACATCGTACGGCTTTTCCCTATGGCTGCGATGGACTGCGTATTGACAGCCTGCAGGCAGGTGACAATACCGCATATGCACAAAACCTGAAAATACGGGACACTAGGTAGCCAACGGGCGGAATACAACACTAAAAATACGGGCTTTGCTATTATTATTAATAAGGACATCAATGGAAATGTTATATAGGCAATCGTCTGAGTCAACCGCTTTATCATATTGCCAAGCAGAGTCTTGTTATCCTGAACCTCTGCATACAAAGGATATGTTATTTGTGTCAATACGGATGAAATGCTATGAGAGGCAAGACTCTCTGTCGATACAGCCTTTGTATAATATCCCAAGACGGCTGGACTATAGATCTTTCCAATCAACAACTGCGATATCTTGGCACCTATTTGATTAACCAAATGGGAGAGAAACATAAAGCTTCCAAACTTAAACAGTTCTCTGAATGAATCGATGGAAAATACCAGCAATGGAAACCATTTGTTTGTCACCCAGAAAATGACAGTCGGTATTATTGCTACCGTTAAATTCATTGAGACTAGTGCCCAGACGCCAAAGCCTTTATAGGCCATGAATATGCAGATGACAAGCGAGGTGACTGAAGTCACCAAATCTACGATTGTCAGTTTTTGGAAGCGGAAAGTCTTCTTCAATTGATTAACATGGATACTAGAAAGAGCATCTATTATCAAAATCAATCCTTGGACTCTCAGAACTGATGATAGCAATGATATCTTATAGAACCTGGCAATGGCTGGTGCGCACAAAAAAAGGATAGCGTACATAAGTGATGACATTGACAGGTTAAAGAAGAAAATGGTAGAATAATCTTCTTGCGTCGGTCTCTTTTTCTGTATCAGAGCGGAAGCAAAACCACAGTCAACAAAAGAACGTGCAACCACCATGAAAATGGACAACATGCCAATGCAGCCATAATCTTCGGGCTTTAATAATCGAGCAAGGACTATGCCTGAAATAAAACGGATTCCTATGGCTGAAAACTTCGAGATAGATGTCCACAACACTCCCGAGACAGCTTTTTTCTTAAGATTAGACTTTTCAGACATGATCTTCTACCAATTCATGAAACTTCCGTCTTACGCCGACTTGGGTGGCCGTCTGCTGCCCAAGCAACTGTCCCCAGTTGCCTTCCACAAGTGCCCAACCATTGTCTGTCAGTGCGAAATCCCATGCGATATACACATGCTTACCAAAGGCAGTTCGATGAAGTTCCTCGACTGTTTGAAGCAATTCAGCCCATCTTGGAACCTGCCAGCCTTTGAACTTCAGTTTTGAATCAGGATGTTCTTCAAAGTGGTTGTTCGAATCATCGCAACCATCGGATGTGATGACTCCAGTTTGCGGATCTACACTCACTACGATTCCACCTGAGCCCAAATTATCAACAATGGCACCTCTCTTGCCCATTCTCATTCTTGTCCAAATCACTGTGAATTTGCCATTATTCAAGAATGTGGGGATGCGTACCGTATTGACTGAACTCTCATTCCATTGCGCCATTTCCGACGACTGGTGAATACATTCTTCGACTATCCATTCAGGACATGTTTCCAGCAGATGAAGGAAATACTCTTTTGCATGAGAAGCATCATGATATGTAAATTTTTGTGCCCCTTTGCCTTTAGATGCCTCAAGAGGCTTGATGAAAACGCTCCCATATTTACAGGCAAAATTGGCAAAAACATCCATGGACGATTGATTGTCTATTTTAATCGCCATTCTTCTAAAATATGGTTGCGCAAGAAGATAAAAATTGTATTTATTTTGAAGCTCTTTTCTGAAGACGTCCTTGGGAGTTTTTTTTAGAAGCGTTGTAATTCTGTCTACATCCGTTTCGAATTCCCAACGTTCCTCGTCGGTACGATTTCTGAAATTGAAGAGGAAATACTCGTATGGCAAAGCCTTGTATTCAAGCCAGCATTTGACAATGTCTTTTGTCAGTTGTTTTATCAACACTTGATCTTGCCGTTCTTTTTCTGACAAATATGTATCAAATGTTTTGTCCAGCACGACACGAAACGGTTCACCATTGCCATAGCCACATGGCAAATGCATTTTTCTCTTTATAAAAACCATTGTTTTTAAGAACAATGGCAAATGGTTGTATATGATTTTATTCAATCCCATGATTATTTCCCCTGTATGTTAGTTTGGGGAAGCGAGATTTTCTTCGTTTCGTTACAGAAAAGGCCATGGCCCAATTGATTGTGATTTATTTCTCTTGATTTAGTCAATGATAACTGATGCGATTCGCGGCTCAAAACAGCAGCATGGCCTGAGGCAGACGATTCGTACACCGCTCGCTCGTTGTGGGCCGACCTTCAGGAAAGTCGCCAGAACGGAATGGCTTCCATGCAGGCCAAGGGGGCCGATGTTCGCTTCGTTCACTTTCATGGTAATCTGCGATTCCATTTCACTCTGTTTTTCATAGCTTCCATCAACCAGCGCCTCCAGCATGAGGGTAGCCGCTTCATAATGTGAACGTCCGATGCCGATGCCAAGCGTGCAGGGTGAGCAACCAAGTTGCGAGACGCCTTCCTTTGCCCAATTGATAATCTCAGCCATAACCACTTGTGCATCATGCTTGTGGAAAACGCGGAGTGTCTTCGCGCGGATGGCGGGGCCGCCGCCGAACATCAGAATATGGAGCATTAGGCCGTTGCCAGCCATTCTGCGGATATGAAAGGGCGCAGGCAGGACGCCGGCGGGATCTTCATCAAGGCCGCCGGACTGGTCGATCCGCCGCACGTCGTCGCCCATGATCCCCATGGGGCGGCCCGGCAGACGACGAAGCCCTTCCGTGACGCCTTCGCGGATCGCGTCCAGCAACTCGCCTGTCACGACCGCACCGTCGCCGACATCCAAAACGAGATGCGGGATGCCCGTGTCATCGCACAACGGACTTTTCATCCGCTCCGCCGCCTCCGCGTTTTCCAGAACAGTTTCCAGAACCCATCTGGCCTGAGGATTTAACTCATCGGCGATCGCCTTGCGGTATGCCGCCTTCTTGTCCTCGCGGAAGACGGAACCGGCCTCCACTAGTGTGCAGGCCACTTTTTCGATTATTTGTTCAAACGATTTATCCATCAGTAGATGCTCCTCCCATGGGCGGCGGCGATGATTGCGGGATAGCGGTCAACCTTCAGGCAGTAGAGTGCTTCCATACCGAGTTCGGGGAAGGCCACTAACCGCTGTTCAAGAGTCTTGGCCCCGAGCAGTGCGGTCACAGGCGGAATCACGGCGTACACGGCGTTGAGTTTTCCCAATGCCTCTACCGTCTCCGCGTGCAGCGCACCCTTTCCGAGATGCAACTTCACGCCGGCTTCTGAAAGCGGCGCGATGCTCGATTCGATCTCCAGCTTGTTGCTGGACGTCGGTCCCACGCCCGCTGGGCTGACCGCCGTGTGGAAGACCACCGCGCCACGCATATCTGCATCCAGTTCGCCAAGCGTGCCTTCCCTGAGCATTTTGACGATTTTGGGGAGGACGGCATCACGGCCGCAGTAGATGTTTCCCGAAATATATACCATGTCACCGACCTGCAGGGCGGTGGCTACATCTTCCGTTATAGGAGTTGAAATTTCCATTGCTGACCTTTTATTTCACTCCGAAGAGCTCAAAGTAGCTGGCTTCGTTCTCAATGACGCCGTAAGCCCGTGCGCGCATTTCAATTTTCTCCGCCCAGCAGCGGTGTGGCCCGATTTCGTTCATCCCCTTGGAGCCTTTCACGACACCGCCGGACGTGTGGAGAATCTGTTCGGCGTCCATGTATTCCTCTTTCGTCACGGCCAGCATGCCGTTGATGAAATTCAGATGCGTGGGATGAATGCATGTCTTTCCCATGAAGCCGTTTGCTTGGTCCAATACGAGTTCGCGCATAAGGCCGTCCACAGCGTCGTTGACGATGACAGGCCGCTTCAGCAGGGTGCCTTGCATGCTCATGCCCGCTCCTGGCGTTTCATCGGAGAATTTCATGCTCTTGTTGGCTCGGAAATACTCCCAGACGGGACCGGACACCGTGTAGTCGTTGTCGCGAGAAAAGACGTTCAGAATGTCCATGAGGCAATCGCGGACTGTTATAATGTCGTAGATGGAGTAGTCGATGCCGCGCCGCACGCCGAAACAGGAGGAGAAGTCCGTGCCGCCGACGCGGATGTTCAATATCAAATCTCTATATTCATCCACGATCTTGCGGATGCCGAGAAGCTCGTGCATCCTGCTTTCCTTGAAGGCGACACGTCGGTCTTCTATAATGGGCATGCCGTACAGGATTTCATGGAACTGTACATTCATGTCCTTTAGATGTGAAAGGTAGGCTCCGGCGTTAGACATGTTGAATTTCGGGAAGTTGAAACCTGTTATGAGCTTCAGGTGCTCTGGTTTCAGCATGGCCCCGAAATGTTTGAATTGCTCGATATTACGTACGCGGAAGAAAATCAGCGGCAAGTCATCGTAGGAAAAGTTCCCATTGTTGATTGCTTCGCAGATGATGTCCAGAAGATGCAGTGAATTGTGTTCCGCAGACGGTACGTCCTCTTCTTTGCAGGCGTCTTCGAAACAGAGGACCATGGACGTTAAGCCTTTATATTTCTTCGTCAGGATCGCTTGCGCAAAGTCCTTCGTGCCGGGCATGTACATGGTCGCGCCAAGGCAATACTGGAGAAGGGAGCGGTCGGTATGCTTGTCGAAGTGCTCCGGTTCCTTAACAAAACAGTATGTTGGATTGTAAAGATGGTGTCTCATAGATTATTGTATGGAAAATGAACTGGATTTTACAAAGATCCTTTGGGCGACTGAACAGCCTCTGGATAATACGCGTCGATGACACGTTTTACCAGCGAGACCTGCTTGGCGCGCTTTTTCGCGTCGTCGATGGTGCTCTCCCAACTGTGCGTCTGGGCGACGGAGCCACCAGTCTTCAGGTAGATAGGAGCCGCGATGCGGATCATCTCGGGGACTTCATAATGACGGATGAAGCCGCCTGTCGATTGGGGGTTCTCCGTGTGAATGTCAATTGGAATATCGATGGCCTGCCGCATGGCGGCGAGCATCTGCAGTTGGATGTCCCGCACAGGATTGATGGAGTTCGCGCCGATGCTTTCCAACAGCTTTGCGGAGCAGGGGTTGCCATGGCCAGCGTGGGCGGAGACTTTGAATTTGCAGTCCGCCGGAATCTCGCCCGCCTTGCGCATTTCGTTGAGCAACCACAGGCAGCCTTCATCATAGACAAGAAAACCGCGGCATCCTAGTGAGGCCGCGCGTTTCACATCTTCTACGGCGCGGACGATCTGTTCCTGCCCGCGGAGGCGGTAGCCCATCCGGACGCCCTCAGGCGTGTTCACAGAGGCGCTCGTATCCGTCGTGGCGCGTGGCCCGATGGCGAGGATCAGATCCGTCTTCGCGTCCTTCGCCATGTTCACCATTTTGGTTATGTCTGAATCGGCCAGCAGCATGATGCCTTTCGTCTGCGTCACGCGATGCAGATAGAGGCCGTATTTGTCAATGGCCTCCAGAAGCGCCTCCATGACGGCGGGACCTTGTATTCCAGGGACTTCAAAACGATATTGACCGCCGTCGCCGAAGCGTTTTTCTGAAGTCGGCAGATCGTAGGCGTCGCCGCCTGGAAGACCGATGGATTTCAAAAACGCACGTGTCTTCTCCATGCTGTTCATTTGCATATCTCCTTTTATGATATTTGATTACAATAATGACAATGAAATGCCTGCATCGGCTCTTCCGTCAAGCAGCGTACAACATTGCCTGACGAGATTGTCATCGCATTCCGCATAGGCCAGAAGCGATTTGATTTTCTGCAGCATTTCGTCATGCGTCATGGGATTTTCAGGATCGCCTTTGGCGTAGTCCACGGAATATGACGCCTCATTGCCGTCTTTTCCTTTCAGTATGACGGTTGCGTAGCGGGCGTTCGAGGGAAGGTTAACGGGACATGGAGCTTCCTCAACGGAGATCTTCGATGCAAGCGAAAGGAAGTCTTCGCGACATACAGTCGCTTCTTCGAACGCCTCCATGCCTGCCTGTCCAAGCAGGAGGGCCGCCGCGACGCTGTACGGAATGCTGAGCTTCGCGGAGGCGGGGCCTGTAATCACCGTATGGTCATGGCCTTTTATGGCCAGCTTGTAGGTTTTCACAATAATCTGTGAGATGTCTCTCGGGGCGATTTTGTCTCGCAATGCAAGTGCCGCCTCGATGGCCGAATGGCAGTGGCGGCAGGCCGCGTAGGGCTTCACGTAGATGCGTTCGATTTCGAAATAGTCTGCCGGAGCGACCAGCTTCTCGATGTCGTGTTCATCCGTGAAGAGTTTGAAAAAGCCGCGTTCGCCGCCGATCATGTCGTCCGGACCGCGCATGGAGGTGAACCCCATGGTCGCGGCGGAGAGGCCGTCCATGGCGGCGCGGCCGAGATTGTACGGCTTTAGCTGCGAGCCTTGTTCCTGTATTTCAAGCATGCCCGCCGCGCTTGCGACGGCTGCCGAAAGGACGGTCTTCAACTGCGGCGCATTCATTTTCAGGGCGAAAGCCACGGCGACGGCCGCGCCGACCGTCCCGCATGTGCCCGCCGTATGGAAGCCTTTTTTCTTGTGGCCGGGCTGGATGGCGATGGCGAGGCGGCAGGCCGCCTCGTAGCCCATGACGATGCCGGAAAGAAAATCCTCTGACTGGATGTCGTTTTCGGAGGTAGCTGAAATCAAGGCGGTTATGATGGAGGCCCCCAGATGGATCATGGCGAAGCGCTGCCCGTCGTCAAGCTCAAGGCCGTGCGCATTGTAACCGTTGACGAGGCATGCCGTACGTGCGTCCGTTTTTAAACCATATCCAATCAAAGGCGTCTTGCCGGACAGCGTATGGTGGAGAAAATCACCCCACAAGGCTTTCGCCGCTTTCGAGCCGGCCTCCGTGACGGCGACATAGTCCGCCAGGCAGGCCCGTGCCTTCTGCAGGATGCATGGCGTGACGGCCTCATGCTTTTTGAAAAGACAGTCGATGAAACAATCCGTGATGTTCTTCATACAAGACTCAATGGAAACGGTATTTGCAGTGTTCGATTTCGGCGAGCTGGCCTTTGTCGAAGAGCTCGATGTTCCGCATGGCCTCCGTCATCATGGCGCGGAAGGAGTCCGCCGTGACGCCCGCGACATGCGGCGTGAGGATGACGTTCGGCAATGACTTCAGCGGATAGTCCGCCGGAATCGGTTCGGTCTCATGAACATCCAGAGCCGCAAACGACAACCGTCCATCCTGTAGCGCCGCATGGAGGGCGGCGGAATCGACCAGCCCGCCGCGGGCCGTGTTGACGAGAACTGCGCCGCGTTTCATACGGCGGAGCGTGGCGTCGTTGATCATTTTGTTATTTTCAGCCGTTAGCGGACAGTGCAGGGAGACGACATCCGATTCGGCGAGAAGCGTGTTCAAATCCCTGTATTCGACGCCCAGTTCGCATTCCGTTGTTTCGTCGGGACGGAACGGATCGAAGTAGAGGGCGCGCACGCCGAACGGTTTCAGCAGCCGCGCAACTTTTTGCGCAATACTGCCCATGCCAATGAGACCGACCGTCTTCCCATGCAGTTCGAATGTCCGGACACCTTGCTCTTGTTTCTTCCATATCCCTGCGACCGTGTTGCCATGGATTTCCGTCAGGCGGCGAAGGCACGCCAGCATCAGGAGGAGGGCGTGCTCCGCGACGCTCTGTGAGTTGACGCCGCGATTGACGTACAACGGGATGCCGTGTCGTTTCAGCGCCTCCAGGTCGATGGAGTCCAGCCCCACTCCTGAACGCTGGACCATCTTCAATTTTTCCGCATGGCGTAGTGCGTTTTCATCGATACGGACGCGCCCCCCCGCGAGAAGATAGTCCGCGTCGGTTACCGATTGCAAAAGGCATTCGGCCGTCGGCTCTTCCAGCATGGCGAAGCAGAAGTTTTCAGGCAATGCGCTTTTAACGATATCCAGCGGAGTGCCTGAGTATCGGTTTGTGAGCAGTATTTTTTTCAATTCGACATATCCTTTTTCAGTGGACATTCCCACCAGTTTTTCACTGTTTGTGGATCAATCCTGTCGTAAATCATGTCATGCCCCTGTGCGTCTTCGACTTGAAGATGCTTGTTTGCAAAATCCGCCAGTTTGGACAAGGTGTCAGGCGACTCGCTGCAGAAGGAGAAACGGCAGATTTTTGACAGGATGGCCGTGTCGTCCTTGCATACGTCACCGATTTTTACAAAGGATTTCGCGAGCACGCATTCAGGCAACGCCTGGATTTCATCAAAGCCTTTGAAGGAGGAGATGACGCCTGCTTTTGCGAAATAGTTCAAAGTCAAGCATTTGAGATTAGGCTCAGGATGCGGGTTTTCTACTATGCCCGCCGTTGAGCCTGTCAAGGCATGAAGGATGTATATGTCAAGATAGTTGACGTTTCCGAGCCTGTACAGGTAGGCGTGCTTGTTGGAGCCACTCAGCCTGTAGCCGCATTCGAAGAAAAGCGAATTGGCGTCGTCATCGACGAAGCTGGAGAAGAAGATCGTCCCGTATTTTATACCGATTCCTTCGATCATGGAACGCAGGTTGGCATCCACTTTCTTCAACGCCTCCGCCTGCTGACGTTGCGGATAGAGCCATGCGTTCTGGATAACCGTCAAGTCGCCGTTGAGTCTAGACGTCAGCGTGTCGCATGTAGAAGTCAGCTTGATACTTCCGTCCTGTATCGCATAGGTGTAGTTTACCTTGTTTCCATTCTCGATGTATTTTTCGATGATGACTTTTTTGCAAAGCGACGTTTCCATCGCATAGTCATAGGCTTTCAGGAGTTCTTCCTTGTTGTTGGCGACACTGATGCCGATGGAGCCGCCACGGTCAACTGGCTTGACGATCACGGGAAAATCATCCACCAAGTCAGGCGAGGCGTATTCCTTGATGACTGGCACGCCGTATTTTAAACATGTTCTTTTGAAAATGTCCTTGTTTCGTGTCACGTCAAGTTGGTTTTCGTTGATATAGCATGGCAACCCAAGCCGCCCGCACAGTTTGATGAGATTCTCCACGCGTACTTCGCTGTAGCCTGCGGTAATGCCGTCGATTTTCTCTTCCTTGCACTTTTGCTCAAGCGTATCCAAGTCCGACCAGCTGATATTCCATGCCGCGTCGGCAACTTTTTTAGCTGGTGATTTGGTCCAGTCCGTGTTATAATCAGTGGCAATCACATGGACTCCGAATGACTGTGCACGTTGTATCAAATCGATTTCACTTCCTGTGGCCCCCATCACCAGAAGTTTTTTACCTTTTAGAAAATTATACATATTCAATCATCCTGTTTATGGTAGAACATTCATTAATATACTGCATAAATATTGCATGTCATCCAACTTGTATCTCTGGTCACAAGGCAATGGGAGGATGTTCTCCGTGTAGTCTTTTTCAAGATGACTGTTGCATTGCAGGACATTAGGCCAAAGCGTCGGGATGAATATCTTTTTTTTCGCTAGTATTTTTTTTATCTCCATGCCATTCCGGCAGTATATGGGATACATGTATGGGCCGACGGGCCGCATGTCAGGCAGGACATTCACCCCTTGCAGCATTTTGGCGAGGCATGCATAGTTTTCCTCGCGTCTAGTTCTGACGTTTTCATAATCCACGGCCCGGAGCAGATTGTGGGTGAGCCGAGACATCAAACGGAGCTCCAATGTCCTGAAGCTGTGATCATTAGCTTTGAAATCGGTATAGAAATCACTTGCGGAAACGCCTTCGTACCGTCCCAGCAAGTGGCGCATCCTGTCCATGGATTCGTCCATGGGAATCGTTTCCGATAACCTGGCGTCGGTCGCGACATATCCGCCGTCAGGAACGCCGAAGAATTTCCGGCAGGAGTAAATCGTGTCAACGCCTTGGACCGGCTTTTGGAAGAAGGCCTGGACATTGTCCAGAATGATATTCTTGTATGTTGATTTCAATTCATTTATCTTCGCTTCATCAAGCCGTCCGAAATAATTCACAACATACAAATATTCGCCGTTTTTCAAGCCGCGGTCAAAGCATGGAGTGAAATCTTCACAGATTGGATAGAATTCATAAGCATATCCCTCGCGTTCGCATAAAGACGAGACAGAATCACAAAGATAATACGGGATAAATAACTTTTGGATTTTTCGCGCCTTTAACAAATAAAGTAAGCCATTTCGGGCATTGTTCACAGGAATTGCGTCTGGATAATATTCCTTGCCAGAGAATTCCTCTAATTCAAGATAACCGCCTATTTCTTTCATTGCCAGTAATTTATGCGAGCTCAATTTGAATCCATTCTTCTGAATGATCCATCATGTGTAGCATCTGATCTAAACTGTCGAATGACATCACGAAACACCCAAGCGCGGTATTCGCACCAGTAAAAGCTTTCACATTGTCACCAGGCTTGATAATGATATGATCTTCTAAAATGTGCTTTTTGCCTTCTTCGGTAATTTTTATTTCCTTAAGTATACCGTCTCTCATGCTATGGACTGCATAATACGAGAAGTATCCAGTTGGACTATGACCAAGAGACTGAATATCAATGTCTTCTCCCAGGGCTGCCTTCACAGAGAGTTCCACTAGGTTGACTCCTGTGGCATGTTGAATCACCTGTGGAATGTAGTTCCCGCCATCCCGCGGGGCAATTTCCATCAAATATACATTGTAATCATGGTCAATGCGGATATCAAAGTTATATGTGCATGTTTTCATGCCCAATAGAGATATAAGTCTTTGGATTTCTGCATGGACCTTATCGTGCACATGTTCAGGCATGTTATAGGGGAAACTAGCTGCCATTGGGACAAATGGATTTACGCAATTTGCATTAAAATGGTCATTGGCAAAATATCGGAACACCAGTTTCCCTTCAATTGAAAGGCCGTCACCAGCAATTTGATATCCATATTTTTCGACAAATTCTTCAATAATGATTTGTTTTTTCCTTGAAAAGGACATGGCATTTTCAAGCTTTTCAATCAAATGACGATCATTGGGCTCTATTTGGCTAATACCTTTGCTTCCAGAGGAATCTACCGGTTTAACAATGACTGGAAATTTGAATATGCCTTCATTCAAATCTTTTACAGCCTTGTCCATACCTGTGTAACTTAATGCTTTGGGAGTACAGAATCCATGCGTTGAGAGAAACTTTCTGAACTTGTCCTTGTTGCAGAGAATATCAACGGAAGCATAGGGATTCGTAGGGAGTCCGAGCTTTTCGGCAACATAAGCAGCTGTTGGAGCTGCTGGATCAGAGGCATATGCAAGCACGCCGTCAACAGCTTCCTTACGCGCCACATCCAGCACTGCTTCCATGTCAGTTGTGCTCTTTAGATAAAAACGATCTGCATGGAATTGGCCAGGGTTGTCTGGTAAATAATCACATAGAATTGTGCGCAAGCCCATTCGATGTGCTGTTTCGATGGCTACGATCTGCTGTGCCGAGCCGCCGAGAAGAAGAAGTGTCTTCATGATGTTATATTGTCAATGATTCTTGAGGTCTTTGTGAACTTTATCGCATTTGAAGCGAAAAGGTATGGTGGACAAGAAAGGATAATATATCCTAGAGGTAGCTTTTTGTTATCTATTGGGGACTAATTTTTCATAGATGTCCATCAATTTCTTATAAACGGATTCCGCGGAAAAACGTGCGGTAGCGGATTCATAGCCTTTGAGAGCTAGCCGCTTACAGATAGATTCGTCATTGTATAGATATGCAATGGAAGAAGTCAAGGCGTCTAGCTTGTTGAAGGGGAAGAGCCGTCCGTCAACATCATGGGTGATAATGGATGAGGCGGCTCCAAGATCAGTTGCGATAACGGGGCGTTCAAGCATCATAGCTGTGACGATAACATTCGGAAAACCTTCGTAACAACGTGATGGAACAACGACCATTCGAGCATTCAAAAAAGCTTGACGGAGTGCTTCTCCTCGCAAAAAACCAAGCCATTGGATATTGTTAGGAGCCTTTTGCGGAAGATCCGGATACTCATCATATGAGCCCACGACGGTAAACGGAATATTTGGAAGGCTTTCCGCGGCTTTGATAAAATCAAAGATGCCTTTTTCGGCGGAAATACGTCCAATGTATGTCACAGCGTTGCCGCTTTGCCATTGTTCCGGCGGCGGTTCCATTTTTGGGGCGATGCCCGGAAGGATGGCGAGCTTGCTTTCTGGCATGCCCTGCTGGATGAATTTTTGCCGCTGGAATTCTGTCTGGACGATGAACGTGTCGACATGGTTGAGAATCCGACCTGTCATGCGCGCCGCGATGTTGCGGATCGTGTAACCGAGGCTCTTCACACGGGATTCAAGGCAGTTCTTCTGGAAGCAGTTCCATTCATGTCCGCCAAGACATTGTTCGCAGATTTCACCGTTGGTGTCGTAACATAAACCGTTGGGGCAGAAGAGGCGGTAGTTCGGGCAGCGCATGACGACGGGGACGCCCATCTTCTTGATGGCTGGGATTATGGAAGGGGAGAAGAGGGGATACAGATTTTGGATCTGCACAATGTCCGGCTTGAATTCGGCGATTTTCTGTCGGACGGCGTGGACGGCACAAGGGTTGTGGATGCCTGTGAAAAAGCTTTTGATTTTTCCTGAAAGCGAGTCTGAAATCTCTGCTGAAGAACGCTTAAGCAACTCAACCGTGTGGGCATGGTCGGCCAGCAGACGTGTCAGGTTGATGACGGATTGCTCTTCGCCGCTCATCTTGGCGTATTCGTTATGGATGAACAGGATTTTCATGCAGATTATTATTTAAAAGCAAAATAATTTGAAACTCAAGCTATGACAAGTATAATTTGACAAGATAACAAAGAATTATACGAGATATGGGGTTAGTTGTTTTCGAATTTTTTGCCGCTTATACCGCAAATCCCATGAAATAATCCTAAATACATGCAATATATTTTTCTTAAATTACCCTCGAAAAGAAAAACAAAAGCATATTTGGGGGAATTTATAAATAGTAATTGGAAAAACAGAGCCCACTTGGACTTTTTTGAGCAGTACTTATTACATATCAATAATTTATTTCGATATATATAATAAAGAGCTAAACCAGAATCTTGTTGTTTCCCTTTTTCTACCGGAATATGACAATGTGCTGCAATGGCTTTCTTGATTGCAACAAGTTTATATCCAGCATTTGTTGTACGGTGAAAGAAATCATTTTCATCACTGTACATAAATAATGATTCATCTTGTAGTCCAATTTCCCGATATACTTCTTGCTTTACGATACACATGCCTCCCGGAAGGCACATGGAATCGACTTCATCTGGTAATTGGTCATTTATTTTTTGCCCTCCATACATTCCCTGAAGGCAAAGAGTAGGGGTTAATTGTTCTCCATACGTGGCTATTGTCATCCCATCTTTTTGTAGTAAAATTGGTGATACAGCACCTAAAGATGGTTCAGAATTTAGTTTGTCATACAATAATATTATATCACTAGCCGTTATATGTATGTCATTTGCTATTAACATAATGCTGTCATATTTATTTGTTTCCAGAATATATTTTATTCCAGCATTATAAGCGGCTGTTGTTCCTCCGTTTGTAGATCGTTCTATTAATATACTATTGGGAAAATAACTACGTAATTTTTCTTTATATTCAACAGATGATGCATTATCAACAATGATATGACAGTCAATCGCAGAACTATAAAGTTGATAAAATGATCGCCATTGTTCTAGCGAGTGCCAATCATTGCGTGTTATTGTTACTGATGCAAGCATATTATATTCTGTCAAGGAACGGAATTGGAAGTTGCTCGTAAAAGTCTTTTTCTGCTTTATCCAACGGTAAGCACATTTGAAGTTCGAATCGCCGAGTTTCAATGTTTGTAAAAGCAGATGTTACAATTTTTTCCAAATCTGAATCCATTTCACAATTCAACCATATTTCTTCTAGATTTTCATGAAGAAAAAAGTATTTTAATAATCCTTCAATTTCATGGGCTTCCTTCGAAATCAATTCAAAGACATAACCAGTTTTATTTTTTGTCCCTCCACAAAGATATGATTGATTGGGAGTAATGTATGTAATTGATTGGTCGGAAGGTGGTAATGTTGTAAAATAGCTGCTTCCATCTAAAGAACGAATAATATACCCATGAGATTGTTTTGCTAATTGAATAGCATCGTCCTGACTCATTATATGAATATTAGGAATTCTTGTTTCAATTTCTTGTGTGTGTTTGAGATTTTCGTTTATAGCCTTAATGTTTCGTATAATGATCACTTCATATTTGTCGTTTCTCTGCCATCCGAATTGCTCATAATATCCGCGAAGGGAAGTCCATAAATAACCAGCTTTGAATTGTTGCATGCTATAGTGTTTGCATACAAAATCCAAGAGTTGATTAGAATATCCATGATGTCGGAATGAAGGGGGAGTAAATACCGAACCAATTTCAAAACCCTTAACAATTTTGTTTCCTTTTCTAATATATAAAGGTTTGGTAGCGGCAAAACTAAGGCATTGACCAGAATCAAATAAGCCAAACAAAGCATCCATATTGGAAGGCGAATAGAGTCCAGGAAAGCGTTTTTCCATAGGCATTGCTCTTCCTCTAGAAAAAATGAACTCATTATTCAATTGAACAAGGATATCTTTGAGTTCTTGTTCATTTGGATTGCGAATATCCATATTTTCCTGAATGCAATGAGAAACAATATAGAAATATTATGACAAACACATCGTACAAGGACAAGGCAGTGCTATAAAATGGTCATAAAACTCTTGAACACCAGGCAAAATAGGTTCTTTCCCGAAGATAGAGTAAAAGTTATTAGGCACATGAACACCGGAGGCCCAATAACCGAGTTGTCTAAATTGATCAATCGCCTCTATTTTATTCTTAACTAATAAACCGAATACCCAATAATTAGGTATCGTGCCATTGATTATCTTTAATGGAGTTCCTTTTTGGGTTTCAGAAAGATAATTTAGCCAAAAATCAGCATTTGTTTTGCGTGTGTTTAGGAGTTGATTCAAGAGTGGTATTTGTTTTTGACCAATTAGAGAATTAATTTCATTTAGTTTACAAGCAAAACCAGTGACTGATATATCACACTCTTTTCGTGCTTCTTTGCGTTCGTCACGATAAAGGGATCTATCTATACCCAAATCTCGTTTTAGTTTTGCCAGTTCCACTAATCGATTATCAGAAAGCCAGATTGCTCCTCCTTCAATTGTATTGGGAAGACGGACAGCATCAAAGGAAAATACGGCCGCATCACAAGTCGTACCGGCCTTTTTCCCTTGATCTATTCCACCAATTCCATCAAGACAGTCTTCAAGAACAGGAATCCCATAATGTCTGCCAATGGAATATATATCACTCGAATAGCCAACATAACCAAGATGATGATAATTAATTATCAACTTGGTTCTTGAGGTGATTTTTTTGCTTAGGCTTTCTGGTGACATTGTACCTGTCATTGGATCAATATCAACCCAGACAACTTTTACGCCCAAACGTGCAAGTGGCTGAGAAGAACGCAGGCAACAAAGAGGAGAGAGTGCCACTTCATCATTAGCCTTCAATCCAAAAATATTTAAAATGAGACTCAATGCGGAATCGTAAGAACTTACTACTAAAGCATTTTGAGTTTCCAACCACTGGTTAAGCTGTTGTTCAAAGGCATTGCCTTCTTTGCCAAACGCCAATTGACCAGAGTACAAGGTTGTACTTATTTCATTCTGAATATTTTCTGGAACGAATGGTTGAAAAAGTGGTATCATTATATTACCATCCTTTCTTTATTGCATCAACAATTTTTTCTCGTTCTTCATCACCGACCCACCATCCGCATGGAAGGTGAACAAATCTAGAATAGAAATAATCGAGATTTGCCAATTCCCTTTTGGCATTAGCGAAAATCTCATGGCGATCATTTCTTAAATGCAATGGTGAAGCTACTACCCCTCTATCAGCCAACGCGGCAATGAAATTATCCCGTTGTTCCACAAGACAGGTATATAACCAGTAAGATGGCTCGGTCTTAGGATAATATGGAACTGTAGTTACTCCTGGAACATTGCATAATTGTTTGTCAAAGAATTTTCCATTTTGCTTATGAATGGAAATTATATCATTCAAATGATTCATCTGCACTATGCCAATGGTAGCATTGACATTATTCATGGCATATTTGAAACCTACTTCTTTGATATTGTTATTCAATCGACTACTTTTTTTATCCAAACCAAACCATCTAAGACGTCTTGCACGTTCAAAATCTGCTTCATTTTTGACTGCTAAAATTCCACCATCTACAGTTGTCATATGTTTGATGGCTTGAAGAGAAAATGCGGTATATGGGGAATTATTCCCGATATATTTCCCATCGAATTTGCTTCCCAGTGCATGTGCCGCATCTTCAATTATAGGAATACCTGTTTCTGCAGATAATTTATTGAAGGCTTCCATATCACAAACCATTCCAGCATAATGCACAAGCATAATGGCTTTTGTTTTCTCCGTTATCTGTTTCCTAACATCTTCTGGTGAAAGAAGGCCTGTTCTGGAATCGACATCTCCCCAAATGACTTTAGCTCCAGTCATGGCAATGGCGGTATTGGTCGGTTCTGCAGTCATTGCTGTACTAATAACTTCATCCCCAGGTTTTACCCCTGCCAAGAGCAAAGCAATATGAAGCCCATCCGTTCCGGAGTGCAAGGCTAACATATATGGATTTTCAAAATAATCTCGAATTTTATTCTCAAAAGAATATACAGCTTCCCCTTCAGCGATATAACCACTATAGAGAATTTGTTGCAGAGCTGGCATGAGCTCTTCGGGAGGAGCCATGAAAGGTTTTACAAGTGGTATCATCAGTTAATCTCCTGAAGTGCAGTTTTAATGTAGTCCAATTTGAGGAGCAAATCTTTCATTTCGTTAACATCAAGTCTCTTGGTGTTATTTGATGTGTATGCTTCCATTTGAAAACTATATCCAAAATTAGAAACATATTTGGTATAATTCAAATCACGGAAATCAGCCGGAATTCGATAAAAATCATTAAGATCTTCAGCCTTGGACATTTCTTCACTACTGCATAATGATTCATGCATTTTTTCTCCATGACGAGCGCCTATAATGTTGATTGGATTGTCTGCATGGAACAATTCCTTTATAGCCTGAGCCAAAGTCATTATAGTTGCTGCGGGTGCTTTTTGCACGAACAAGTCTCCAGGCTGGGCATTTTCAAACGCGAATAAGACAAGTTTAACAGCTTCATCAAGAGACATCATGAAGCGAGTCATATCTGGGTTGGTAATTGTTAATGGCAGGCCATTTTTTATCTGTTCAATGAATAATGGTATAATCGAGCCTCTTGAGCACATGACATTACCATAACGAGTTGCACATATTGTGCATCCATTTTGCTTGACACGAAAATCGCGTGATTTGGCAATGGCAAGCTTTTCCATCAATGCTTTTGTCATTCCCATGACATTGATCGGATATACGGCTTTATCCGTACTTAGAACAACAACTTTTTTAACATTATTAACGACAGCGGCTTCTAAGACATTCTCCGACCCTAGAATATTCGTCTGAATTGCCTGCATGGGATAAAATTCACATGAAGGCACTTGCTTTAAAGCGGCTGCTTGAAAAACATAATCTACGCCTTGCATGGCATTGTTAATGCTCTTAAAATCTCTTGTGTCACCAATAATAAAATTGAGTTTGTCATTCTTATATTGGATACGCATGTCTTCTTGCTTTTTTTCATCTCTGGAAAAAATGCGTATTTCTTTAAAATTTGTTTTTAGGAGGTGCTTTAAAACAGTTCCACCAAAGGAACCTGTGCCCCCAGTGATTAACAAGGTTTTATTTGTGAAGTCTAGCATAATAATGCCGTTTAGTTAATTATGGGTTACAAACTTAAAATGAACTTAACGCTCGACGTGATACAGCGACAAAATATATTCACCAATAAAGGTATTAGCAAGTTTATGTGTCCAAATAAGGCTTGATGGAGCGTGATGGCTCTCGACTAGGCAAGCTAATGAACATGTTTTTAAGTTTTTTACAGAAGAGCAAGAATATCGTTATAAGAGCGAACAACGATAAATGAAGTACGTTTACGGTATTTGAACATTTATGGAACTATGTTTCGGAGATGATAGAACAATAGTTGCTTTAGGCTTTGTAATCTGATGTAACGAATTTCATCTTGCCTTTTTGGAGGGGGATTTCCGTGACGCGTTCCAACGTGACGGCGACTTCCCCGTGGACGGCTTCTTCTAAGGCGGAACGGACATGTTCAAGTGTCTCGTGCAGATTGGGATAAGCGTCATTTGGAATGACCCGAATGACGATGGAAGCATCCGCAAACTGATGGACTTGGAACTGCTTGACTGCTTCCGGTGTGCTATCGAATAATGTCGTGAGGAATTCGCCGTTGAGACGTGTCTTCGACGGGAGCGTGAACGTTTCGGAAACGCGGCCTTTCACTTTGTCCATCAGGGGGAGGTTGCAGCCGCATGTGCAGCGTTTGTCCAGCCGCCGGCCGCGGTCGCCGTTCAAGTAGCGGATGAGCGGGAAGGCGAAATTCTGCAGATCGGTAATCGCGATGTTGCCGTATTCGCCGTTAGGGACGGGGCGGTTGTCATCGTCCAGAAATTCGAAACGCCTTGTATCATAGAACATGTGCAGTCCGTTTCTGGCGGGGCATTCCGCGGCGAGCCAGTAGATTTCGCAGCAGCCGTATTGGTCATAAACCGGTGCATGGAAGGCTGTTTCGATTTTCTTCTGCTGGACGGGCGTGATGGGGGCGGAGGTCACCCAGATGACTTTTGGCGGCGGCAGCTGAATGCCGTGCTGCAGGACGTATTCCGCAAGATTGTCCATGGCGCCGACATAGCCGTGTAGGACTTCCGGACGGACGCGGATGAATTCGTCCAGGAAAACGCGCATGTCCTTCTCCGTGAAGCTCGTGGCGTCGAGGAGGATCTGCTTGGTGGGGAACCATTGGAGGAAATGCATGATGCGTGCTTTCATGGACGTGTGGACATCACGATAGACGTCCGCGCAGTCAGCGGCTGGTGAGATGTTCCACCAACCGAGCATTCGCCAGCCATTCGCTGCTCGAATTTCCTTCTTGGGATGATAGACTTTTGCTGGAGTTCCAGAGGAACCGCCTGTTGTGGAAAGCTTAACATCTTTCAATGACACTTCATCCGAAAGAAGTTCATCGAAATTGTCCATGAGATCTTTGCGAGTGAGGACGGGTAAACTGCTGAAATCTTCCTGAGTTTTGATGTCCTGTGGCGTGCAGCTTGCTTCCGTAAAACGGCGGCGGTAGTAGGGAACATGGTCGAAAGCATATTGGAGCAGGGCTTGTGTGCGGCGCCAGTTGAGGGCTTCGATTTCGTCAGGTGGTAGAAACTGTTCTTTTTGCAGTTGCTCGAAGTAACGTCTCGAACCAGGCTTGACGAGTTCGTATCTTAGAAAGAACAATTTTTCCTTGAATTTGGAAAAGAATGACATATGAAATATCAATGATGTGAAGACAAATGGCAGATGGCCTGCTGACAGGCGTTGTAGATGGCGATTGCAGCCTGTCGTGGTGTGAAGGAGGAGATGATGGTTCGAGATGCGTCTCCCATGGCTGGCAGATCCGCTTTATGGGTAACGATGCGTTTTAGTACTTCCGCTGTATCCTGTGTATTATATGGATCAAATATCCAGCCATTTTCGGGATGGATGAGTTCTGGGTGACAACCATTGTAGATGGATGTCGCGACTGGAAGTCCGCAGGACATGGCCTCTGGCACGACGAGGCTCCAGTTGTCCTGAAGAGTAGGAATAATGAAACAGTTGGCGGATTTATAGAAAATGGCGATGGAATCGTAGTCGATGGCTCCTGCGAATACAACGCCATGGGTGCGGTGTTGCTTGCAGAAATCTTCAAGAGTTTGGCGTTCCGGACCGTCTCCTACGAGCAGTAGAACTGCATCTGGCTTTGCAACATCCCATGCTTCAAGAAGTTGTCGTAGACCTTTACGTTCGATAAGACGACCTACGTAGAGAAATATCAATTTATTTTCAAGACCATATTTCACACGTAATTCGCTAATGGCGGTCGGTGGGATGGCTTTGCAAGCTTGGGCCAGTTGTTCGGAATCGGCGGCCATCTGGCCTGTGGAAATCTGCGATTCAGGATAGCCAAGAGTCATAGTGTATTCCTTGCAGAGGCTTCCGTTGCAACAAATATGGTCTATCCAGCGGGATACGAATTGACGATACCATGTGCGGAAGAATTGTGCATGTGCTTCCGTGATTTTAGTCGGTTCGTAACACATCATATGTGGAATGTGGTTTCGGACGCGGAGGAGCAGCGACGCATATGTCCATTGAAAGAAACCATCGGAGACAGTGACATCTGGCTTGGTTTCGCGTGCGGTTTTCAAAAGATTCGGCTGGTATGGAATACGGATGCTCCTGTGGATGACATTATCGATTGGAGCATTGTTTTTGCCGGTTAGTCGAACTTCTCCTGTGAGACCGATAGCCCTGTTACCAAGTATAAGGTTTATTTTATTCTGACAACGTTCGGGGACGATTTCCTTATTGTAGATGAGAGTCAGATGGTTGTCGCACAGTTTATCGAGTTCCGCAAAGACTGGAACTCGATAATCTAGAAACGAGCGTGTTACCCAGGTGATGTTCATGACACACAATGATGGCTGTTACGGGAAGTCGATTTTATTGGCCAAAAAAGTCGTTACTTCCAGTTGCCCTTTTGGATTAAGGTGGAGAGGGTCTATAAAAAGTTCATGACGCGATTCGAAGGGGGAGTTTGCGTCGATGAACGTGACATTCGAATAATGTGAAACAGTTTCTTTTATATAATCAAGAGCTTCAGCGGATTTTTCTGGTTCGGCATTGTTCAGAATATCTACATTGGGAAGGTATAAAAGGATGAGGCGTATGTCTTGTGCTTTCAGAAAATCGAGTGTTTCTTCGAAGACGGCTTGCGTATCAGGCTTGAGCTGAACTTTCCAAAAGCTTCCTTTTGTGATTTGTCGTTTGAGATGCTCGATATTCAATTGTTTGACAGAGCGGTTCTTCCAGTCATGGCGGTAGCCGCGGATAACGGCCCCGATACGCGTATCGTCGTAACGTGCAAGCGGGACAAGCATTTTCAGATAATAATCTTTCGCTGTGGCGTTGGAGCGGACATATTTCGCGACGGTAGGCGATTCATTGATAAACGGATAGAAGAGCGCGTGCGAATTAACGGCAAGACCATCGGAGAAGGAACGTGGCCCTATATCATATAGGATGGCCTTCGGCTTGTGTCCTGTTGATTCGATGTAGTGACGAATCATGACGAGACGATCTGGAATGGAAGTCCCGTTCATGCAGTATTTTGCAACGGAATGGCCTGTCTGTTTCTCCAGCAGATCGCGGTCGATGGCCATTTCAGACATGGAATGGCCGATGATCAAGATGTCCGCAGGCCAAAGGCAATAGTACTGCTTCAAACCATGATTGAACAGCTTGAGGCAGAGGATGTTGACAATGACGAAGATCAACAGCCCGACAAGACATTTTTTGATGAGTGATATTTTTGTGGCGGTGGACACGGTAGTTTTAGAACTGGAGGTAGATGAAAGAGTTGGAAGATGCGGCCAACAAGGCGATCAGACAGGCGATGAGAGCATATCCTGGAATACGGATGAAGTCTGGACAGCGTTCTCCGGTGAAGCCGCGATAGGCAGCGAAATCCACACTGAACAGAATGATAATGGCAATGATGTTGAGGGCGAATATGACTTGTGCGACACCGAATGTCGGCCTGCCTGGATGTGTAAAGATGCGGGAGATGATTTGGATGGCGCGTTTGAATGTCGGTGCCCTGAAGAAAATCCATGCCGTGTTGACGATGATGAAGGTTACTGCGCAACGTAGGATATTGATAATCCGTGATTTGGATTCGTTCTTCTTGCCGAAGATCAAGACATGGATGAGATTGAAGATTCCGTGGATCGCGCCCCAGAGGATGAACGTCCAGTTGGCACCATGCCAAAGGCCGCTTAGGAGGAAGACGACGATTTGGTTGCGGATCCATTTCGGTTTGGAGACGCGATTGCCGCCAAGCGGGATGTAGAGATAGTCACGGAACCAAGAGGTCAGGGAGATATGCCACCGTTTCCAGAAGTCTGGTATCGAGGTCGCGAAGTATGGGAAATTGAAGTTGTTACGAAGGTCGATACCGAAGAATTTCGCGGACCCTCGGGCGATATCGGAATAGCCGGAGAAGTCGGCATAGATTTGGATGGAGAAGAAGACGGAGGCGACCATGAGCGTGCCGCCTGTTGCGGTTTTAGGGGAGGCATAGGCACGGGTAATGTAGGAGGCAAGTCGATCTGCAACAACCATTTTTTGAAAGAGCCCCCAGATAATGAGCTGTATTCCTTCTGAAATCTGCTGTACGGCTGGGCGTTTGGCTTCCTTGATTTGCGGGAGAAGTTCATCGGCACGTCCAATGGGGCCGGCTGCGATCTGCGGGAAGAAGGCCGTGAAAAGCGAGAAGCGGGGCAAGTCGTTTTCCTGCTGGATCTTACCGCGCGATACGTCGATGACATATCCGAGCGACTGGAAGGTGAAGAAGGATATGCCGACGGGCAGGAGGATGTTCAGATGCGGGATGAGATAGGGGAGGCGAAGACTTTCAAAAAGTAACCGGAAGGAATCATTAAAGAAGTTAAGATATTTGAAAACAGCAAGTTCGAGAAGTGAGAGGATGACGGCGAGTGCCGTTTTTCTGAATTTTGCGCAGAAAAAGCAGATAAGTGTCTGGGCTAGCAGAAGGAATGTGAAACGCCAGTCGAAGGTTGCGTAGAAGACATAGCTTGCCGCCAGCAGAAACCATCCTCTGTATTTCTGTGGAAGGCCTGAATAGACCAAGGCACAGATGATTAGGAAGATGAAATAATTTATGTCAGTGAACAGCACGATGGAAGATACGCGTTGAGAGCAGATTGAGGATTTTTATGACAGCTAGCGAGAAGATGATCGCGGACGGAATGGCCAGAATCAAAAACAGTGGGAAAAGTCTGGAAGGATTGGGCAATGATGCAAAGAATCTGGCAAGAATCTGGATGGCGATCATTTGGTAGAGATAGATGCCGAAGCAGTTTTTGGAAATGTGTTCGATTAGGGCGCGGCATGGTTGAAACAGATAAGCGCACATCCATGACAAGGCCAACATGAAAGGTAGTGCGAGAACACCGCTTGCTGGATAGAAGAGCCCCGGATGGTAGATGGAGAGATACAAGAAAAAGCAAGCGAGAAGATACACTGGAAAGTGGGGGATGCATCGAAGGATATCAATGTTTTCAGCTGCAATGACACCAAGGAGGAGAAAGAGAAAATGGCGAGAGAAGAGATGGAGAGCAAACAGATTGGTTGGAATTGGATAGATGGCTAGCCCGATTCCTACAAGAAGAAAAAAGCTGATGGATTTGTTATATGTTGAAGAAATAAATGGTGTGATTAAATAGAATTCAAACAAGACGTAAATGAACCAAAGGAAAATGACATATGAGGCGGTCGGACGATGGAAGAGATTCAGGGCAGTGCGTATTGATTTTGCTGAAAAATGATGTTGGACGAGCGGGATGAGAGAGAGAAGGATGCCCAATATGACGAATGGAACAGCGAATTTTTGGAATTTGTCTTTAATAATGCAAAAGTAATCGACTTTATTCTTCAATGGCTTTCGATTATAGTGGATAAGGAAACCAGATATGAAGAAGAATGCGCCGATATGGAAGGAGTATATCCAGCTTTTCAAAGCATCATACCAAGGTGGCGCGAAGCGTGTACTACAATGGCCGGCAATAACAAGCAGCAAAGCAATGATGAGCCAGACATCAACTAGGAATAGTCTTTTCTTAGTCGTTTTGCGGTCCATTGTTTTGTTGATAGAAGCCTTTCGGGGCGTTTTCACACCATAAGTTCCAGAAGGCGAGCAAGCAGAAAGCGAGCGTGGAAAGTGGGCCCCATGTGCTGCCGATGATGGGCACGCTATTGTTGTTTACGGCGATGACAAGGAAGGCACTTGCGACTGCTACCGAGTAGGGGGAGTCAAAGATAATTTGGAGCATCAGTGATTTGAGAAGGCGTTTAAAGAGAACAAGCCAAAAGGCTAATCCTAGCAGGCCGGTATTGATGAGAATGGAGAGATAGCCGTTATGGGCGGAGAGCGCATACATGAAGTTAAAAGTCCTGCCTGCGCGTTCCCCAACGGCGAATCCCCATCCAATGAATGGGCGTTTCGACCATATTTTTATATAACCAGTCCATAGATATAAACGTCCATGTAAAGATGTGACATTTTGTATTGATTTATTCGGGAAGAGGATTTTGATGAACATGCGTTTGCCGAAATAATAGGCGGCGAAGAGAGAAAATAACGTGACAATGAAGAATGAAAGATGGAAACGATTGTGTTTAAAACTGTAGATGAAAATAAGTCCGCACACGAAGGCAACATTACTGGCTGAACTTGTTCCGATGAGAAGGAAGAAAAGACCTCCGAATATATAGGGCTTTAGCTCTGCACTTGATAATAGATTGCGTCGGTATGCGGACAAGGCTAGGCAAGCCATGACGGCTGCGCTGACAGAATAGGTGTTTGTGTGCAGGGTCCCATTTCGAACATTGCCAATAAATAGTAGCAAGGTTAAACCCATGCAATAGTTAAGTAACCCTTTAAAGGCATTTTGTGGTGTTCGGAACTTTGTGAAAAGCATATAGATATATGCAGAAAGAATCAGCATGGTACCTGCACGGTAGCAGATATAGAGGGCACTGCTGCCTCTGATTCGCCACAGGATAGTAACAAGTGCGAACATATAGTATCCGAACCAGCATTTGACGGTTCCGTACCAAATATGTTTCCAAGGTATTTGATTCTGGTTCTTGTAAAGCCAGTATGCACAATATGCAATGACCATGATATCGAAGATGGCGAGTCCATCGATGGCAGTGTAATTGCTGACGTCTGCCCGGTAACGGCGCAAGAAAATCGTATTGCGCAGAATCGGTATCAAGATGGGTATGAGCATCTTGATATTGGGGCCATCTGTAGGATTTAGCAGACTTTTCAGTTGCATGACTGGTTATTATGGTAATACCGGATCAGCGAAGGTATTCGCGGATTCGAAGAATTGTTGCGAAAAGGAACCATAAGCAGCGTGAACGGCTGCAGAGGGCGAAAATGGAATTGAGACGGTTTTTCGGGAAGAGGGCGGAGTATCTGAGGACGTCTTGCCGGGCGGCTTCGTAGCGTCCATCCATCATCATGGAGTAGGCAAGGCCACGGGCGATACGGGCTTGGGCGCGTGGGAAGCTGTCTTTTAGTTGTTCAGGAAGTCTGGCCACAATTCTCCGTGACCAGTTGTCAATTGGCACGGCTGATGCCCAGCGTTTGCGGGCCTTTGTGCGCCAGCCAATTGTGTTCGTAATGATACCACCGTCGCTTGTGAAAAGGACTTCTGGAATGAAACCCCATGAGCCATATGTTGCTATAAGTGCCCAGAATTCAAGATCTTCACAGACTCTTAAATCCTCTCTCTGTCCACCTGTTGCCTTTGCGACTGCAGTACGGATAAGTACGGAACCTGTGCAGACATGGTTGTATTTCGCCCAGAAATCGTAGAAGTCGTCCAACAGAACAGGCTGTTGGACCGGTGGTTGTGACGGTACGATGGAATCTTTGCCGTTGAAGGTCTTATGGCGTTGCATGACGCTGACGGCGACGGCTTGAGGATGACTTTGCAGAAACGCTGTTGTTTTGTCAAGAAAATCCGACTCCCAGAAATCATCGCCGTCAAGAAAAGCGATGTAGTCGCCTGTGGCGGCGATGAGTCCACGACTTCGCGCGGCGGCGGGGCCTTGATTGCTGTCTTGTTTCAATATTTTGACAAATGGGATGGCAAGGTTTTTCACAACGTCGATTGTATTATCAGTCGAACAATCATCGACGATGATGATTTCTATGTTATGACTGCCAACTTGCTGAATGATGGAATGCAATGTCCTTTCAATCAAAAGAGAGGCATTATAAGTTGGAATGATGACACTTATGGAAGACATAGATGGAGGACGCTATCTATGTGAGAAACAGGATATACTTGACGAAATGAAAAAGCATTATTTGTTATCGGAGGGAGACCGTCAATGACTGGCTGTTAGTTTGTCATCTGAAGAATAAAAGCGATTTTATAAATTTCTTGATTGATTGCCTCAAGGCGGCGATGCGCCAGGAGAGCGGAACGTGGAAATCGTTCCATTGTTCGGCAGCTTCTTGATTGTTTTCGATTCTGTCGGCCGCCTGAAAACATAGACGTGCGCAGTTATAACGGCCACGGCGGATTTGATCATGCGCATCTAAACGAAGGCAATATGCAAAGGCACTGCGATTAGCCGATGTGTCATAGCCGCGTTGGACGGCCATGTTGAATAGATGGTCATAGAATTTAACGAGGAAATCATCGGGAAGACGGTCACGAAACGTTGTGCATTGGCGGCGGCCTGTGTTATGGAAGCGATATGCGCCAAGTGATTGATCGACAAGGCCGATGGTACCGCCGTTCATCGCATGGCGGAGAGTGATTTCTGCATCCATGGCAAAATGCAGGTCGGCCTTCCAACCACCGATCGCCCGTAAAACATTAGTCTTGAACATCAGTGTCGCCACGAGGAGGCATTCATTGCGCAGGAGGTGTTCGACTAGATTTTTGGGATCATCCGGTAGGGTAATATGGGACGAGGCGAATGCCTTGCCGTTGCGATAGTAGTCAAGTTGGTTGACAATGAGATCACAGTCGGGATGCTGTTTTGCATATTCCGCTTTGGCCTGAACGGCATTGGGGTAGATCCAGTCGTCGTCATCGACGAATTGGATGTAGTCGCCATGTGCTAGTTCCAAGCCACGATTGCGCGAAAGGCTAGGTTTACCATTCGGGAAGGTCTTCGCAATTGACGTAAAATCCTTTGTGTCAGGATGTTCAGAACGCCACTGCTCGACGACTTCCATCGTGTTGTCTTTGGACTCGTCATCGACGATAATCAGTTCAATGGGGCGGTAGGTCTGGTTCCATACGGAATCCAACGCTGTCCGAACCATGTTTGCCCGGTTATAGCAGTTTACGACGAGTGTAATCAACATTATGAATGTCCTTTATGGTTGCACGAACATGCGGACACGTTCGGCTGGAGATAAAGCGAGATATTTGCGGAAGTTAGCGTAGTCACCTCGGAAGAAACGCTTGATGACGGAGATTTTCTTATGGATAGTGGCGGATAAGGAAGGGGCGGCCGTCGCGGCATTTAGTTTTGCCTCCGCAAGTTTTTTGAATTCATCGGCCCATTCTGGATGGTTGATGTTGGCGGCCATGCGGATGTGGGTTTCTAATGAACGTTGGGCGAATTTTCTTGCTTTTTCAGCATCGTCATAGGATGAAAATGAAGAAGCATGTTGGCGATAAGTGACCATGCGTTCACGGATGTATCCTAATTTCCCTTTGGTCGAAAAATGATAGAAAAGTTGTGTGTCCCCCATTGGCGCGTTTTTGGCATCACGTTCCCAGGCGTCTTGAATGGCGCGGAATGTGTCCATGCGGAAGAAAATGGCGGGGGTATGGAATGGATGGCAGTTGAAGAAGATGCGTCTACAGGCTTCATCCTGTGACAATGGCCATTCATCTGTGGGGAAACCTTGCGGTGTATAAGTCTTCTGGAGATGGTTGAGATAGTAAATGCCACAGCCGCAAAGTGTGTAATCTGGATGACTTTCCAGAAGATCGAACTGCTTTTGGAGCTTATAGGGGTTGCACCAAAAGTCATCTCCTTCGCAAAATGCGACATATTTTCCTTGTGCACGTTCGAGGTTGGTGAGTTTAATGCTGCGGTGGCCTGGCACGGAATGGATGTTGGTTTCGCGTAGGATCGGCTTGATGATGTCTGGGTATTTTTCCGCGTATTTTCTTATGATGTCAGGAGTTGCGTCTGGTGAAGCATCATCATGGATGAGCACTTCGAAGGGGAACGTCGTCTTCTGGCAAAGAAAGCCTTCTAGGCAATCAGCGATATATTCTTCATGGTTGTATGTGGGACAGTGGATGCTGACAAGTGGCGTTGACATGGTGTATGAATGAAACTAGACTCGGGACGATTGTTGGAATTTGGTTGCAATTTTGACTTTTAGTGTAAATATACCTTCCTGATTATTCATATAAGGTAATCTAGTACAAAAAAGTCAGAGAAGATCCAGTGCTGGAATCGTGACTAGGGAATAGCCGAGAAATTCAAGATAAACGATGAATTCAGTGCGATTCTTACGTTTTACGATGACTCCCTCGGTGCCTTTCAGCGTGCCGTGTGTGACAGTAAATCGTTTGCCTGGAATAAGATCCGCGCGGACTTTGACAGGTTGTGTATGGCTGATAAGTTCGAATTCACGGATTTTATTAAGATCTTCGATGAGTTTCGGTTCTGTTTCTTCTGTAACGGGAAGGATACGGAGAGCAAAACCGGATGTCTTGACTTGCCAGTTATCGAGGCGGTTCAGACAGAGAAACACATAACCGGGAAACATCGGGATTTGCGTGGCGATACGGCGGCCTCGCGTTATGCGCGAGTGTGGAAGCGTCGGCAAATACCATGAAATATTCTTTTGCGCCGCCAGTTCGGCGAGTTTCTTTGCCTTGTTGGGCTTGCAATAGACTGGATACCATCGATGTTCCGGAATGGTATCTATTAAATAATAGTCATCTTCTATGAGCTTTGATTCAATGGAAAGTGGCATGGAAAAAGACATCTAGCAAATTCTGATCAGAATTTGCAAGTTATTTTAAATCATAATGTTAGAGTTTTTGTGTTTTTTGATTTTATATCCTTGGAGACACAGCAAGAGCTCTCTGCTTTGCAGTTGTTCCTCTCTTCCTTCCTCCATTAGAATAACTGTAATTTATTAGTAAAAATGCGAATGTCCAAATAAGATAAGATTAATTAATTTACCATCTTATGAGGAATAATCAAACACATGCGGACGTTATTTGTCACTTAGTCGTAATATTGATGAATTTACCGTCAATGACTTCAAAGAAGTCGAAACGGACTTGCGCAGGATTCGGCTGGCCGGCCGGAACACGCCATTCGCCGATGTGGCTGACTTTGAAACAGCGTGGGTGCGGACCTTTGTTGCGTGATGATGGCAGAAAGTCGAAGCCTGTGGAGCCATTGAAACGAATAGTTTTGACAATTTTCAGATCCGGCGTGAGAATTACACAGGGCATGCCGCCATTGGCCGCGTAGAAGACGGCGTAGATGAATTTCCCGTCGCTTGCGAGGCATTGGGCTGCATATCTTGTTTCGGACCCATAGTCCAGCGTCATCGTGGCGATGGGGCGGCAGTCTTCTAAATTGAACATCGTGATGTTGTTGAAACGGTGCGGCTTGGAGTCTCTTGGGCCCGTGCCTGCATAGAGGATGCCGTCGTGAACGGTCGCACAACCTCCGCCGGGGGCTTTGTGCTTGGCGACGATATTGATGTCGTTGTCAAGCACGATGATGTTGGTTTCGCCGTCCACGTCATTGTAGAGCGAATCGTAGATGCGTCCTTTCCAGTAGCAAATGTCGCCTGTGTGTTTCGGTAATGCCGTGTGCTTTAGGACCTTGCCGTTCCAGTCAAGCTTAAAGATGCCTTCTATATACGAGAGATAGATGGCGTCTTCGGAACAACAGGCCCCCTGGATATGCCCTTTTAGGGCGGCCAAGGCACTTGGCTCGGTGATGATGGCGGGAATCTTATCCTGTGCAATGCAGATGGTTGCGATGCAGGTAATTAATGATAGGATGAATCTTTTCACGATCTATCTTGAACGGTGTCTGTCAGTTCTCCGTGATGTTGATGAAGTTGCCGTCAACGATTTCGAAAAATTCGATACGAACCTGTGCAGGCTGTGTTTTCGCGTTCTGCTTACGCCATTCACCGATGTGTCTGACGCGGAAAAAGCGTGGATTCGAGCTCTTGTTTCGGGATGGCGGCAGGAAGTCAAAACCTGTGGAAGCATCGAAGCGAACGGTTCTTACGACTTTCAGATCAGGCGTGAGAATCACGCATGGATCGCCGCCGTTAGCCGCGTAGAACATTGCGTAGACGTATTTGCCGTCATTAGCGAAATCCTGCACGCCGTAGTTCGTTTCAGAGCCGTAGTCCAGCGTCATTTTTGAAAGGAACGTGTTTCTCAAGTCAATAGCGGTACCGTCCTTCGGTTGTTCGTTTTCGGCTTTATTGATGCGGTTCAAATCGAATGTGGAGATGCTGCTGTAGCGGTGGGGCTGTGAAGGGCATGGGCCTGTTCCAATGTAAAGCACGTCGTTGAGGACAGTTGCACCATCACCGCCAGGGAATTTGTATTTGCCGACGACGTTGAGGTCTTCATCGAGCACCATGAGATTGAAGCCTTGTGGATTGGAGAGCGAGTCGTAGATGCGGCCTTTGTAGTAGCAGATGTCGCCTGTATGTTGTGGCAACTCCGTGTGTTTGAGGACTTTGCCGTTCCAATCAAGCTTGAAGATACCGCCTGCATGGGAGAGGTAGATGGCGCTGTCGGAGCAACATGCGCCTTGTACATGGCCTTTGATGGCGTCCAGTTCGCCAGGCGTGGTGATAATGGCGGGAATCTTGTCTTGCGCAATGCAGATGGTTGCGATGCAGGCAATTAGAAGAAGCGTGAGTTTTTTCATGATGTTTCCCCTTTTGTTATTGTAATGATTCCAGTGAGAACGAGTTGTCGAGCGCGGCGATGGCGGGCAGGAGCGACTTGTACCATTCGTAGGACATGACACGGTTGCCTGCGAAGAAATGATTGGTGCCGCTGCCATTTTGCGTTGTCCATGTGATGAGCCACAAGGCGTTGTGGGCGCGGACGTTGCGGAGGCGCCCAAGCTGTCGTTGCGAACGCGGCGGCACATCGATCGTGCCTTGCAGGATGACGTTGCCTGTTTCGGCGTCTTTGATTTCAAACGTGCCTTTCATGGCCGCAGAGGAATCGTTGACGGCCATGATATTGCTGGCGTGCCCGACGACATCCGAGCAGATGATGGCGAACGGTTGTTGCGAACGCGTCAGATAGTAGAACGCGAGTTTCCGTTTGAAATAGTAATCAACGACCGCATCGGAGAGTTGCGGCCAGCAGTCCATGACGTTCCACCAGAGGATGCCGCCACAGTCTTGAGCGAGACGGTAGTGTTCAACGATGTACTTAAATGCTTCGGCCTGATGGATTTGGCTTGCCAAGACAAAATTCGCGAAGTCCTGTGGCGGATCGGTGAAGTATTCATCGTTCTGCAACGGCATGATCTGGTTGCGGCCGCGCAGGCCGCTAACGTCCCATGGGCAGGAGGCATGGTGCGCCATCTGCGGATCCAGCAGGTCAATATGGTCGAGATGGAGATGTTCGGGAGAAATGTATTTTTGCAGCGACGACAGGGCGGGGCAACCATGCCAGCCCATTTCGCTGACGAATTTCGCCATGCAGTCGGTATAGAACGGCTGGCGGAAATTTTCACGGGAGCCCCACAGATGGCGTTCTGGCATGAGCAACGTAAGTGCCCATGTATTACGGAGATCAGCAAATTCGAACGCCTTGTCGGAAAGATATGGCGAACTCGGCAGATAGGGGCGCGTTGGATCCATTCGCGAAAGGACTTCCGGCAAGACTTCGCGGTTGATTTTGTTCTGCCGTGGATCTTCACGATGGCCTAAGTACTTCTGGTCACATTCGTTATCGCCGCACCAAATGGCCAATGACGTGTGATGGCGCAACTTTCGGACAACGGCTTCCGCCTCGCGGCGAACGGCTTCCAAAAACGACGGCGCTTGCGGGTATTTATGGCCGGAGAACATGAAATCCTGCCAGACGAGCAGGCCGTGTTCATCACAGTAGTCGAAGAACTCGTCGTCTTCATAAACGCCTCCGCCCCAACAGCGAATCATGTTGCAGTTGCATTCCGTGAAGAGCTTTAAGATTGGAACAACACGCTTCGGATCCTGAGAATGGAACGCGTCCGCCGGAACCCAATTGGAGCCGACGACACGGATGGGCTGGCCGTTGACTTTGAAACGGAACCAACCAGTTCCTGCGACGTTGATGTCGCTGCGGTCCAGTTCGACCGTGCGGAATCCCGCGCGGATGTCCTTCTGGCCGACGACGCGGCCGTGCCAGCGGAGCTCCGCATGGATGTCATAGAGGTTCGGTTCACCGTAACCGAATGGCGCCCAAAGCTTTGGATTCGGGACACGGAATCCCGCGTGGCCGAAATTCGCATAGACGTGGTTGTCCGATTCGAAATGCGAGTCGCCGCAGTCGCCGCTGATATGGATCGTCAAGCCTTCCAGATAAGGAAGTTCCGTATGGAAACGATAGTAGATTTCGGCGCTGGCCATGTCCGGCGAGGCGCTGCCTGTGCGCAACCACAGTTCGTCAATGGTCGCTTCTTCCGTCTCTTTTTCCAGATAGACCTGCCGCCAGATGCCGCCGAGATTGAATTTCGGCGCGATGTCCCATCCGAAGGAATGGGCGGGTTTGCGCAACCACAGGTTGGCGGATGCTTCGGGCATGTGGTTGATGGCGGCGAATTCGTCCGGCATGCTGCGGGAGACCTTTTCGGACGAAAGCAAGAAGACCTGCAACGTGTTCTTTTCGCCTGGAGCCTTGAGAGTTACGTCAAATTTCCATGGAATGAACGCGTTGTCGGTGGAACCGATTTTTTCACCATTGAGGACGATATCCGCGAAGCAGTCGATGGCGTCGAAGGCAAGCTTGACATGGCCTGTGAAACCGTCGGGCGTTGTGAATGTCCGTTCGTACAACCAGTCATGGCAGGCGTATTTACGGTAGGCTTTGGAATTTTCGCCGTAGAAAGGCTCTGGTTCGAGGCCATGGTGGAAAAGATCGAGTTCGATATTTCCTGGAACGTCCGCCTGGACGGCGACGGAATTCTGCGGCGATGTGAGCCGCCATTTGCCGTTGAGTGAGTAGCGCATGTTACAATATGATATTTAGAAGGTTATTCAGTTTTTTCTAAATGGCAAAAAAACGAATCATCAAAGATTGTTTTCAAACGTGACGGTGATGAGCGGCAGCAGCGAATCCGGCCGCGAGCCGGGCAACAGCGTCAACGTGGAACCATCCTGTTTGAACGGAACGGAAGCGGAGACAACTTGCGACGGAACATCCTGGATGACAAGCTGTTTCGCCCAGTCGCGGACGAAAACATTCAGCTGGTTGCCGCTGGCCGTGCAGTAGCCGAAGGGGACTTCCGATTTCAGCGGATTCGGCTTGCAGTCGTGGACGGCATTCGTGACGGTTTTCATCCACGGCGCGAGCTTTGCGAAAACGTCCATGGCGGCCTGCGGGAGGCGTCCGTCCGGTTGCGGACCGACGTTCAGCAGGTAGTTCGTGTTGCGCGACGCGAGCATGGCGAGCTGGTTGGCGACGGTTTCCGGCGTTTTCCAGTTCGTGTCCTTTATCTTGAAGCCCCATGTGTCGTTCAGCGTGACGGGAGATTCCGCAGGGAAGTCCAGATAGCCCTCCGGCAGCTTGTTGTCCCCCATGCTGCCGTAATCACCTAAGTCATTGCCAATACGGCTGTTGATGAGACACCATGGCTGCAGGCCTGTCACCAGGTCATAGACCTCTTGGGAGTACTTTTTCGTCATCAGCTGCGGGCAGTCGCACCACAGGGTGTTGATGCGACCATAGTTCGTGAAGATTTCGCGGAGCTGCGGGAGGCATTTATCGTAGAAATACTGGTCGAAGTTCTTGTGTTCACGGTCTGGAAAGTCCCAGTTGTTGCCCCATGGCATGCCGCCGACATTTTGCGGGCAGTCCTCTCCGGGATCGCCGCCGTTCGGCTCATGCCAGTCCAGATTATGGGAATAATAGACACCTAATTTTACATCGTACTTTTCGCAAGCGGCGGCGAGTTCCGCCAGCGGATCCCGCTTGAAGGGGGTCGCGTCATAGATGTTGAAGTCGCTGACACGGGAGTGGTACATGGCGAAGCCTTCATGATGCTTCGTCGTGAAGACGATGTAGCGCACACCTGCCTGCGCGGCGGCTGAAATCCATTCATCCGCATTGAAATGAATTGGATTGAATTCCTTTGCTAGTTTGCTATAGATGGCGTTTGGAATGCGGAAACATGATTGAATCCATTCGCCAATATATGGCATTTCCTTTCCTTCCCAGATGCCTCCCGGTATGCAATAGAGGCCCCAGTGGATGAACATTCCAAAACGTGCATTTCTGAACCAAGTTGTGTCTTTTTGCATAAGCGTAAGAGATAAAAGGGATGAAAAGGGATAGAAACAAAATGTTTATGATTGCAGGAAGATGTCACGGAGCGCGTCAAGCGTCTTTTCCGTAACGCCGATGTCGCGGAGATATCCGGTGCCTTTTTCCGCAAAAGAGTTGCCTGGATATCGATCTAAGACATTCAGCATGTCGTTGAACAGCTTGAAGTTACGTTTCCGCGCGCCGTAGATGGCGCAACTGGTCAGTTCGTAGTCGAGAATCAAATCGTCGTCGGACATACCGAGCAGGGCACCCAGCAGGAAGGCGGTCGTTCCCGTGCGATCGGCACCTCCCCAGCAGTGACAATAGGCGGGATAAATATCTGGATTCGAAAGGAATGTGAAGTATTCGCGATATTGATTGCGCCAATTTGGCTTGTCGATTTCGCCATACGGCTCGACGGGAATATTGATCCATCGGATGCCGTTTTCAGCCAACGGCGGAACGAAGCCGGAATGGATTTCTGATGCTCCGCGTATGTCCAAATCAGTCTTCAGGTGGATGTCATGGACGAGTGCGTAACGCCCTGCGGGCGTGATGGCATGGTGGCGGTTGAATTCGGATCCGCGGTAGAGGAGGCCCTGCTTGATACGGCGGCCGGAGGCGGTTGGCCAGCAGCCGCTGTCGCGGACATTTGTGCAACCGTCGATGAAAATCCAACGCGGAGCTTCCATGGCCGTCTGGAAGGAACGGATTTCCGCGCCATCGGACGGCGTGTCTTCTATGAAGACGCGCCAATAGTATCGTCTGCCGTTTTCGAAATTGAAGACGGCGGCTGATTCACTTCGTGCAAGTATCTGCC
>JAEEGF012342850.1_pt1 | contig 38834 bp, 30 predicted proteins | sample 9134171 | NCBI WGS metagenome assembly JAEEGF01 (sample SAMN16246542, study PRJNA631951) | gut metagenome | biome: gut microbiome; feature: rumen; material: AP-attached | host: Bos | place: Iran: Karaj | collected 2018-10 | reverse complement strand
TTCCATTAATGATTTTCCCTATTTCTTTTTTTCTCATATACTCAGTTTTTGTTGCTGCCCTACTTTCAAAACCCTGCAAGGTATGTAAACATCTAAAACAATGTTGCAAAGGTATATATTTTTTTTTGATATCAAGACTATTTATACAATATTTTTAACATACTGTTATAAATATTCATATTAAAAAAGGAAGTCCCGAATGAGACTTCCTTTTAGTTTGAACCGTTATAAGCGGTTATTTTCTGATATCCATTTCGTCTATTAGATTTTTTGCTCCTGCATATTTATCTATAACAAACAAAACATATCTGATATCTACGTTGATACAACGTTGTAGATTTTCTTCAAAGTCGATATCTCCGGACATAGCTTCGCTATTGCCGTCAAATGCCAAACCTATCAACTCGCCTTTGCCGTTGATAACCGGAGAACCGGAATTTCCGCCTGTAATATCATTATTGGTGATGAAACAAGTTACCAATTCGCCGTCTTTGTTAGCATATTGGCCATAATCTTTTACCTTGTACAAATCTTTCAAACGTTGTGGAACAACAAATTCAGCATTGTTAGGATCTTCTTTTTGCATAACACCTTCCAAAGTGGTGTAGTATTTATAAGTTACACCGTCTTTTGGATCGTATTGACCAACATTTCCGTAAGTTAAACGGATAGTGGTGTTGGCATCCGGACAAATAGGCTTATTGCCGTTTATCTTCAACAAACCTTCTACAAAGATACGTTTTCCTCTTGCCATATTGGGAGCAGCTTTTTTGCTCAAGCCGTTCAATTCAGCATATTTTTTATAACTGCTAAGAGAAATTTTATAAACCAAATCTTCGTCAATAGCCTTTACGGTCGGTTTTGCCAAGAATGCATTCCAGTTTTCAGGTGTTGCCAAAATAGATTTTGCAAAAATGTCTTTCACCATTTTAGCTACATTTCCTTTGTATTTTTTCTCCAAAATATTCGGAATGAAATCCGGATAATAGTCTTTGTTCATATTTTTGTAAACATAGTCTATCATAGCCGTCATCAATCTTTGTTCTGTTTCGGCATCATAGTCTTTGTAGAATGCTTCTAATGCCGGCTTGGCTGCTTCAATAGCATTTTTTATTTGACCTTGGTCGCCGGAATTCAAAGCACTTTTCAAAGTATTCAATTCCATTGATTGCAACGGGAACAACAACAAATCCGGTCCTTGCAACAAACCTTCCATAATATAACTATTGGCAATCATATAGGTTCTTCTGCCTTCATAACCATCTTTGATATCTTTCAAAGCGGTTTTATAAGCTTCTGCATTAGGTTGTTTTTCTGCCCATTGTAGATAATTCTTTTCAATTTCCTGCTTTACACCCATTGTATTCAAAGCTTTCAAGGCCTTGTTTTGTTCATTGGAATATTTCCAATAGTTAGAGCAAGAAGCATATTTAGAAGCATATTTAATTCTTTTTGCTTGGCTGGATGCCATTTCGTCTCTTAAGATATTGATTTTGACAGTTCTGATTTCATATCTCAACTTGTTGGTAACGTTGATGGTTTCATCCAAACCGTATGATGTCAAGAAACGATCGGTTGTTCCGGGGAAACCCATTATCATTGCAAAATCGCCATCTTCAATACCTTTTATGCTGACAGGCAAATGGTGTTTTGGTTTCAATGGCACATTTTCTTTTGCGTATGCTGCAGGAGAGCCGTCCGGAGCGGTATAGATACGGAACATAGAAAAGTCGCAAGTATGACGCGGCCATTCCCAGTTGTCGGTATCGCCACCGAATTTTCCCATTGAGGAAGGTGGTGCACCTACCAAACGTACGTCTCTATAGATGATATAAACAAACAAAAAGAATTGGTTGTTGTTGAACATATTGGCAACATAAGCCTGATATTTGGTTCCTTCAACAGCTTTTTCTGACAATTCCTTACCGATTTTTGAAATCACTTTTGCTCTTTCTTGTTCGGTCATGTCGTCTTTTAAGTTCGACATAATTTTGTCGGTTACATCTTCCATGCGTACCAAAATAGAAGCCGTGATGCCTTCGTTTGGCAATTCTTCTTCTTTGCTATAAGCCCAGAAGCCGTCTTGCAAATAGTCGTGTTCCACACTTGAATGTGATTGAATCATACCATAACCGCAATGGTGGTTGGTAGTGAACAATCCTTGGTCGGAAATAATTTCTCCGGTGCAAAAATGCCAAAATGGAGAACCTTCATTTCCCAAACCAATCACTGCATCTTTTAAACTACCATGATTGACACTATAAATGTCTTCCGGTGTTAGTTTGAAACCTTGTTTTTTCATTTGTTCATAGTTCTTGCCCAACAAGGACAAAAGCCACATGCCTTCGTCTGCTTTTGACAGAGAACAATTCAACATGAACAAACATGTTAATGCTAAAATTCCTAATCTCTTCATCTTTAAAATATTTTATTTAACTATTATAATTTATTTTATTTTTCTTCTACGACTATTTCTTGTAGTTTCTCATGTTTATCTTTTGGCGGAAATATCAGCGATAAAAGAATACAAAGCACTATTACCGACAAAATGATTGCCAAAGACATGCCTACACTGATATGTATATCGGTGAAACTTTCCAACAATATTTTTACTCCCACAAATGCCAGCAATACACTCAAGCCCGACTTTAGATAATGGAACAAATTGACCAAACTGCTCAACATAAAAAACAAAGACCGCAAACCCACTATGGCAAATATATTGGAAAAGAATACCAAATATTGGTCTTGTGTGATGGAAAAAATGGCCGGTACTGAATCAACTGCAAAAATCACATCCGAACCCTCCACTATCAACAATACCAACAGCAAGGGTGTGATCATTTTCTTGCCATTTTCTTTTACAAAAAAATGTCCCTCGCTAAAATGAGAAGTTACGGCAAAATGTTTGCTGACAAACTTCACCACCTTGTTGTTTTCTATATCCACTTTTTGCTGTTTGTTGCGATTGACAAACATTTTAATGGCAGTGTAAATCAAAATAACACCAAATATTGCCAATATCCAAGCGAACTTATGCACCAAGCCGGAGAGAATAAAAATGAAGGCAAATCGCATGACTACAGCGCCTATGATTCCCCAAAACAATACCCGGTGATAATATTTTTGTTCCACTCCAAACGAAGTAAATATCAGCAACATGACAAATATATTGTCGATCGACATGGCATATTCAATTACATAGCCTGTAATGAATTCCAAAGACATTTGATTGCGATACAATTGCAAATTTTCGGCAAAAGTTGCACCGTCTTTAAAGTCGATATGATGACCATATCTAAGATTTACTTCCGCCAATTGAGACATATTGTCAATATTGTGCAACAAATGCCCTCCATAGCGGAGAAATACAAAAAACAGCAATGCCAACACCACCCACAAACTTGAAAACATGAGTGATTCCTTAAAAGATATTACATGGCTGTTTTTATTGAAAACGCCTAAATCCAATGCCAAGGCAAATGCAATAAAAACTATAAATATTATCAAAAATATAATTTCGTTCATTCGGCTATTTTAAGAAAGCAAAAGTACTAAAAAAATACATGCAATTGCCCATTTTTGCCCCATTGATGCAAAAAACTTTTTTTCACTTCATTATCAATATCTTTTTCAAATATTTACAACCATTATTTTTTAATTCTTCATTTAGCGATTTCTTTTTTGTAAATGATAGTCAAAATTTGTAAACTTTTTTGTAACTTTGCAATTTATTTTTTATTGTAGACAACAAAGTATAACTATGTATAGGACAAACACTTGTGGAGAATTAAACATCAACCACGTAGGACAAGAAGTCACCCTTTGCGGTTGGCTGCAACGCTCTCGCGATTTAGGCGGTATGACATTTATAGATTTACGCGACCGCTATGGCATTACACAACTTGCCTTCAATATGGAAACCAATGCCGACTTGTGCAACCAAGCTCGCAAATTGGGTCGCGAATATGTTTTGCAAGCAAAAGGAATTGTAGCGGAAAGAAGTAGCAAAAACAACAAAATTCCCACCGGAGACATTGAAATTATTGTCAACGAACTGCATGTTCTCAATGTTTCCAAAACACCTCCTTTCACCATAGAAGATGTTAGTGACGGTGGCGATGATTTACGCATGAAATACCGCTATTTGGATTTAAGACGTACTCCCGTTCGCAAAAATTTGGAACTTCGCCACAAAGTGGCAATGCTGACACGGAATTTTTTAAGCAGTCACAATTTCGTAGAAATTGAAACGCCTTTCTTAATCAAATCCACTCCTGAAGGAGCACGCGACTTTGTGGTGCCGTCTCGTATGAATCCGGGCGAATTCTATGCCTTGCCGCAAAGTCCGCAACAATACAAACAATTGTTGATGGTTTCCGGTTTTGACCGCTACTTCCAAATTGTCCGTTGCTTCAGAGACGAAGACTTGCGTGCCGACCGTCAACCGGAATTCACGCAAATTGACTGTGAAATGTCGTTTGTGGAACAAGAAGATGTCCTCAACACTTTTGAAGCCATGATCAAACACTTGTTTGCAGAGGTAAAAGGACTGCATTTCGATACTTTTCCGCGTATGACTTGGCACAATGCCATGAAATATTATGGCAGCGACAAACCCGACATCCGCTTCGGCATGAAATTCGTTGAAATCAACGATGTAGTGAAAGGAAAGGGCTTCGGTTTGTTTGACAATGCCGACCTTGTAGTGGGTATTTGTGCTAACGGCTGTGCTGAATATTCCCGCAAACAATTAGACGCTTTGACAGATTTTGTCAAACGCCCGCAAGTCGGTGCAGGTGGTTTGGTATATATTAAATACAATGCTGACGGCAGTTTTAAATCATCTGTTGACAAATTCTATACTCCTGAAGATTTGAAGACGATAGCAGAAAAATTTGCCGCAAAACCGGGTGATTTGATGCTTATTTTATGTGGAGAAACTATGAAAACCCGCAAACAACTCAATGAATTGCGTTTGGAAATAGGCAATCAACTCGGTCTCCGCAATCCCGACCAATTTGCTCCACTCTGGGTGATCGACTTTCCATTGTTAGAATGGGACGAAGAAACACAACGTTTCTACGCCATGCACCATCCTTTCACAGCCCCCAAACCGGAAGATGAGCCATTATTGGACGACAACCAACAATGGGGACGCATAAGAGCCAACGCCTACGATATGGTTATCAACGGTGTAGAAGTCGGTGGCGGAAGCATTCGTATTCACGACCGCACCCTGCAAAACAAAATGTTCCATACTTTGGGTTTCTCCGACGAACAAGCTCTGTCGCAATTCGGTTTTTTGATGAATGCCTTTGAATATGGAGCACCTCCTCATGCAGGTTTGGCATTCGGATTTGACCGTTTGTGTGCTTTGTTTGGCGGTGCCGACAGCATTAGAGATTTTATCGCCTTCCCGAAAAACAACGCCGGAAGAGATGTCATGAGCGGCTCGCCTTCTGCTATCTCCGACGAACAACTAAATGAATTGTGTATTGATATAAAGGTGGAATAAACCCACTTTTATCATCCAATTGCAAACTATTTTTTCAAGTTGTAGCAAACTTACAAAAAAAAATTGTACATTTGCAGTTTGAATCAAGCAGACATATCTGCAGAAAATTTAAAAAGTAAATAAAAAAAATAACTATAAAATGAAGGGTACAAAAAACATTATTATCCAAATCTGCCTAATCGTAGGCATTTTAGTATTGTGTGTGATGGTATATCGTTCCATTGCACGTCCGCAAAAATGTGCAACTATCTGTGAAGCAAGAAAATTAGAAGTAGTTGGAAAATTGAAAGACATTCGTACACTACAAGCTTTCTACAAAACAGAAAAGGGTTCTTATGCCAAAACCTTTGACCAGTTAAAAGATTTTTGGTACAACGGCAATATGACCATCGTGGTTAAAGAAGGTACTGTTCCTGATACATTGACAGAAGCAGAAGCCCTCAAACAAGGCATCATCCGCCGTGATACAACCGTTGTAAAAGCAAAAGACGAAATGATAAAAAGTTTCCCGGAAACTTTCAATATCGACAAAATAGATATCATTCCTTTTTCCGGTGGAGAAAAATTTATCATGGATGCAGACACGATTGTAAGAGCCGGTATTCCTGTATATGTATATGAGGTAAAGGCTTTGAAAAGTCAATATTTGAAAAATATGGACGAAGACCCTCGCGTAAAAGATGTCTTTATGGGAAGATTGCTTTTCTCCGGACTTCAAGAACAATTTTTAGGAAAAGACTTCAACTTTAAAGAAAGCGTAAAAGACGTTGTCTTGGGTTCCCTAACAGAACCTTCTACTGATGGAAATTGGGAATAGTACAAGCAAGAATTTGAGTTTATTATATACTCTTTCTGATGAGAAACCTTTAACCGATACCACTAAAGAGGTTGTAAGATTGTCATCAGAGGGTTTTTGTGTTGCTTTCACCGACGAACACAAAATTCTTCGTTTGTCGCAATACGGCTTCACAACTCCCCTTTCCGAAAAAGAAAAAATAGAAGAAATTGCTCATTTGGTCAATACTTTAGATACTGCTAATGAGCATATTTTTTCTTACGCAAATTTTGCCAATACACAAATTCCTTGTGAATTGTTTTCGGAAAAAATCATCTTGCCGACCATGACAGCCTTGGTGGACAACACCGACCGGTATCACTTTATTCACGAAGAAATCACAGACTATCAATTGGTGAATATCTCCGCTTGGGACAAAGACATCTACCAAACAGTGGAAAAATTGTTGCCGGATTACCGATGCACTTCATTATCTACCGCATTGCTGAAAATTTCTGCCTCCTTGCAAGAAAATATAGCCGTTTATGTAGATAACAGTGTCATCACCATTATAGTGAAAAAGGACAAACAACTACAAGCCATCAATAGCTTTTATTTCAGCAATGAAGCCGATTTTTGTTATTACTTGTTGGCATTTTTGAGAAAATTTGCTCCCGACTATGTGATGCAAACAACTATTTTGCTGGGTAATATCAACAATACCTCCCCTATTTGCGAAACTTTGAAGCGATATTTTAAAAATATACAAATTCTTAGCCATCCTGCCATGGATACTTACCACCATTATTGTGATTTAACAACCTATTAGCATGAGAATCATTTGTGGAAGTAGAAGAGGCAAGAAAATTACAGCACCCGAAAATCTTCCGGTGCGACCCACTACCGATTTTGCTAAGGAAAGTATTTTCAATATCTTAAACAACTATTTTAATTTTGATGCCGTCCATGTGTTGGATTTGTGTGCCGGCACCGGCAACATCAGCTACGAATTTGCTTCACGGGGAGCCCTTTCGGTAACCGCCATCGATAACAATGCACATTGTGCTGCCTTTATCAAAAAGACTGCCAAAGAATTGCATTTTGACGCCATCAGCGTTTTCAATGTGGAATGCCTCGCATTTTTGAAAACCGCCAAAATGAAATTCAACATTATATTTGCAGACCCTCCCTACGATTGGGACAACTATGCCGCTATCCCGGAATTAGTCTTCTCTAACAATTTATTATTGCCGGACGGATTCTTGGTGATAGAACACCCGAAAGAAATTGCTTTCAAGGAGCACCCTAAATTTTATCAACAAAGAGTTTACGGAAAAGTCAATTTTTCCATTTTCGCAGAAAATCTTTAGAAAGGAAAATTATGATTCAATCAATGACCGGATTCGGTAGTTCCGTTTGTGCAATTGACGACTGCACCTATACTATCGACATCAAATCCATCAATTCAAAAACATTGGATTTAGTGCAAAAATTGCCTTCGGCACTTAAAAATAAAGAAAATAGTATCAGAACTATCATCGCTCAATATTTAGACCGTGGCAAAATAGACGTCACCATCACCGCCGAAGCAGCCAACGGATCGGATTCCACCTCTATTGACGAGCCGACTTTTCACAAACATTACAACGAAATAAAAGCATTGGCCGACAAAACCAATGCCACCCTCTCTGATGCCGATATTTTCAACTTGATATTCAAAATGCCCGATACATTTTGTTCTAAAAAAGAAACCATAGACGAGGAAACCTGGCAACAACTTACACAAGCCATTGCCGGTGCCTGCCAACTATTGAACGAAAATCGTGCAGAAGAAGGAAAAGAATTAGAGAAAGATTTCAGACTAAGAATTTCTTTGATTTCCAAATATTTAGACGAAGTTGAATTGTTAGAAAACAACAGAGTGGATTTGATAAGAAACCGTATTGAAAAACAATTAGCCACCTTAGAGCAACCCTACGATAACAATCGTTTCGAACAAGAAATGATTTACTATTTGGAAAAGTTTGACTTTACCGAAGAAAAAGTCCGCCTCCGCAAACATTGCAGCTATTTTTTAGACACCATCAACACCGAAGATGCCGCCGGCAAAAAACTGTCTTTCATTTCACAAGAAATCGGCAGAGAAATCAATACACTCGGCTCTAAAGCATCCGATGCCGACATACAAAAATTGGTGGTAATGATGAAAGACGAATTGGAAAAGATAAAAGAACAATTAGCTAATGTATTGTAGATTAAATCTTTTCATATTTTTCCTTTTTGCCGTATTTTGTTCCCAAGCACAATCTTTAGATTCGCTGCTACACCCGCAAAATGTAAAAAAAATCTCCGGCAAACTATTGCAAACAAATCATATTGTACTAAAGAAAAATCAATTGCTTTCTTTAGACACCATTTCCGTTCGGGAAAACGAACTTCATCTGTTTGACAGACAAGGCAACAAAATCCTTTATGCCCAGTTGGACCAAAAAGACAGTGCCTACCAATTCTACAACTATACCTACAATCAATTGAACCAGAAAATAGAACAAGCACAAACATTTAATTATTACTTCTACAAAGGCAAAAACACCTACACCTACAATTCGGACGGCACACTCCGGCAAATGAAGCAATTGGACTATCGAGACAGCATTTACCGCACCACTAATTATTCCTACGTCAACGGAAAAATAAAGGAGGAACGCACTTATAATGCTTCCAACTTGTTGATTATTCATCGACAATCGTTCTATGACCCACAAGGCGACCTCACCTATTTTGTCAACAATAGCACCAGCGTTTCTTATAACAACAATCTGCCATTTTCCATCAAACAATATTTCGACGACAATCACCACATGATTCGCCGGGAATATTTTGACGAATACAACAACTTGAAAATCTATTGGCTCTATACTTACGATGAAAACGGCAACAAACTATCCGAAAAACAATTCAACAGCAAAGACCAAATAGTCGGCAGCACCTATTATGTCTATAACAAGAAAAATTTGGTGACAGAAATCCGCCAATACGATGCCAACACCGGCAAACGCACAAAAATGAATTATCAATACAATAAAAACAACAACTATTCACATTTAAAAATCTACCTTGACAATTCCAAAAAACCGGAATACTACAAAGACTGCTACTACGACCAACATGGCAATTGGATCTTGTGGATTGAAAAAGACAAGCATAAAAAAGTATTGGCTGTCGGCAATCGTAGCATAGAATACTACGAATAAACCTACTTTTTGACCAATAAAATCAGAAATTATTTGTTTATAAAGTAGAGAAAGTGTTGAAATAAAAGTCAATGATTTAACTGATAACCATGTATTTAAAATCGTAATATGGAACAGCAAAGATTAATAAAATATAACCATTTTAATATTCTCTTTATCTTAACACTCTTATTGATAACGACCTCATGTATTGGCATAAGAATGGATAGTGACATAAATTTGGGCGATGGATATTATTATGTGCAAGACTATCCGCAATGCATCTGCCGATATCCCAAACCGGGGAAAGTTGTTTTACCCATTGGTGATAAAAAAGAAATCGTTGTAAGAGTACAATACAATGATTCTATTATAATCGCAGTATGTTCGTCTTTTTATTATTCATTAGATTCAACAATCTATCAAATAGAAAAGAAAACAGGAGAAATTTCTTCTATAAAAAATGTTATTAGTAATTCGAAAAAAAATGATTATAAAGAAATATTGAATCATCGTAGGTATAAAAACAAAAAAACTGCTAAATAGCAACTAAAAGAATAAAAATATTTGTCCAATAATTAACTATATTCGAAATAATCCGATAAACCTACTTTTTAGGTGTCAAACCCATTTTTTTAGCCTCTTCTATCATATAATTGTAGGAACTTTCATACTCGTTGGGGATGATTCCGTCTAAAATAGCTTCTCTGATGGCATTTTTTATCACGCCCACTTCCTTGCAAGGCGGCAATTGAAACAAATCCATGATTAATTCTCCGCTGATAGGAGGCTGGAAATTTCTGATTTTATCTTTGGCTTCTATTTCTTGTAATTTTTGTCGCACAATTTCAAAATTGTGCATATATTTCAGCACTTTTGCCCTGTTTTTGGAAGTAACATCGGCTTCACACAGCAACATCAAATCGTCAATATCATCACCTGCATCAAAGAGCAAACGGCGTATAGCCGAATCGGTAACCCCGTCTTCCACCAAGGCGATAGGACGCAAATGCAACAATACTAATTTGCTGACATAATTCATCTTCTCATTTTGCGGCATTTTCAATTTTTGGAAGATTTTTGGCACCATTTTATAGCCGACATATTCATGTTGGTGGAAAGTCCAACCGACTCCTTGGACAAACTTTTTGGTTGCCGGCTTGCCGACATCATGCAACAATGCCGCCCATATCAGCCATACATTGCCGGTATTTTGAGCTACTTTGTCCATTACTTCCATGGTATGCAAAAATATCTCCTTATGACCGCGACCTTCTACATATTCCACCCCTTTCAAAGCGGCTATCCAAGGAAGTATTCGCGGCAAAAGCCCACTCTCGTCCATCAAGTGAAAGCCGATAGAAGGTTTGTTAGAAAGCAGAATTTTGTTCAATTCTTCAACAATTCTTTCTTTCGACACTATATCGATACGACCGGCAGACTCTTTGATACCATTGAACGTATTTTCCTCTATGGTAAAATGAAGTTGCGTGGCAAACCTGATAGCCCGCATCATCCGCAAAGGGTCATCAGAAAAAGTGATTCCCGGATTCAACGGTGTACGGATAATGCCGTTTTTTAAATCTTCCATGCCATTGAAAGGGTCTGTCAGTTGCCCATAGGTACTCGGATGCAAAGAAATAGCCATGGCATTGATAGTAAAATCCCGTCTGTTTTCATCATCCTGCAGTGTACCCACCTCTACATGAGGATTGCGGGAATTGTGGCTATACGACTCTTTTCTGGCTCCGACAAATTCTATCTCGGCATTCTGATAGTGAAACATAGCCGTTCCGTAGGTTTTGTAATAAACAACTTTTTCTTCCGGAATTGCCAACTTTTTTGCCACCGCGAGGGCAAAGTCCACGCCATTGCCCAAGACTACAATATCTATATCCTGGCTATGGCGATGCAGAAAAATATCGCGGACAAAGCCTCCCACCACATAGGCTTCTACACCTAATTCAACACTTATTTGAGCTATTTGCTCAAAAATAGGATGTTTCAATTCCGCTGTTAATGTCTGCATCTATTTTTTTTTGCAAAAGTAACATTTTTTTCTAAAAGATAGAGAAAGTCTATGGTCAAATTGTTTCTTCCAACTATTTTTTCAGCATAAAATGCTCCTTGATAAGGAAAAAAGTTTTATCTTTGCAACTTGAAACAAAAAGTAACAGGCTGCATTCGTCTAGAGGTCTAGGACATCAGATTCTCAGTCTGAGGATCGTGGGTTCGAATCCCACATGCAGTACTATATTCCCCATCATATAGTATTTATTTTTCATTGGAGCATGTCAAAACTACGACATGCTTTTTTATTGTCGGCAAATAGGGTTTGCTAAGAAAAAAAATGCTACCTTTGCTAATTATAATTTAATTTTTGTACTATGAAAGAATTATTGATTGCAGCAGACCACGCCGGTTTTGAAACCAAGGAATATATCAAGCAACAATTAGTCAAAGACGGCTATACATTTAAAGACTTTGGCACATTTTCCACCGAAAGTATGGACTATCCGGATGTTGTCCACCCTTTGGCAACACTTATCAACCAAGGAGAATATCCTATGGGGATTGTGATATGTGGTTCCGGCAATGGCGTTAACATGACTGCCAACAAATATCCGAATGTGCGTTCCGCCCTTTGCTGGAACACCGAATTGGCAGCCCTCGCCCGCCAACACAACAATGCCAACGTGTTAGCTTTGCCGGCTCGATTTATCGACAAAGAATTAGCCCTCAACATTGCAAAAACTTTCTTAACTTCCTCTTTTGAAGGTGGTCGCCACGAAAGACGTGTCAACAAAATTGCCCCTAAACTATAAAATGGTCAAAAACTCTCTGCAACTTCAATTAGATGAATTCATCAAAGCCTACTACAACAATCGCATTCGCAAAGGTTGTTTAGTACTGTTGATTGTTGTTTGCAGTCTGTTTGCTGTTTTTTCATTACTTGAATATTTTTCATATTTCCCCTCGTGGATAAGAGGCATTTTCTTCTACAGCTTCATCGCCATGGCAATATTGGTCTTGACAGGTTGGATTTTGATTCCTCTTTTCAAAAAACATAAATGGATAAAAGGACTTTCCTACAAAGACGCCGCCGTCATCATCGGAAGGTTTTTCCCTGAAATTGACGACAAACTGCTCAATGCCATTGAATTACAAGAGATGACAAACGATTGCGACAAGGCAAAATTGGAATTGTTGCAAGCCGGCATTGAAGAAAAAACCATTTTAATGAAAAAATTTCACTTTCCTCTCGCCATTGACTGGCAATCAACACGAAAATATATAAAATATGCCGCCGTTTTGCTGTTGGCAATTGTCATTTTGTTTGCTTTCAACAATGAATTATTCACCAAACCCACCAATAGAATTATCCATTACAGCCAATATTTTGAAAAGCCGGCTCCCTATCATTTCTATTTGAAAAATGACAATCTGCAAGCATTTGAAAATGAAAATTTTACAATAGAAATTGTCGTTGACGGAGAAGAAATGCCCGAAGAGGCATTCATTCATATAGACCAAGCCGACTATCGTCTGCAAGCCGACAAACACCACGTGTATAGCTTTGAGTTTAAAAATCTGCAAGCCAACACATCTTTTTATATTCATTCCGAAGAAGTTCGCTCGCAGGATTTTGAAATAAAAGTTCTGCCAAAACCGATTTTGATAAGTTTTTCGGTAGAATTGGATTATCCCGCCTACACCGGAAAACCCAACGAAACCTTGGAAAACAATGGAGATATGTTTGTTCCGCAAGGCACCCATATCACTTGGCGGCTCAACTCACGCAATACCGAAAGCATTATTTTTCGCCATGATGCCACCTTTGACACCATTGTTGCCGACAAAGACAAAAGCCAAGTGCAACTCAAAGCCATGCAAAGCCAAACCTATTGCATTTCCAATTTGAATAAATATCTGCAAAACAAAGATTCGCTTTCCTATGCCATTACGGTTATCCCCGATATCTATCCCGATATTGAGGTAACAGCCGTCAACGACAGTGCTTTTCTGGATAGATTTTATTTTAAAGGAACAATCAAAGATGACTATGGCTTCCAGAAACTGAATTTTGTCTATCTCATCAAAGAAGACGACAAAGAAATTCGTCGGGAAATTGTCCCGATTCCCATTCAAACATCGGCTATCATTCAAGATTTCTACCATTATTTTGACGCACAAACATTGAATATGGAAGCCGGACAATCTATTGAATACTATTTTGAAGTATTTGACAATGATGCAGTAAATGGTTCTAAATCGACAAAATCGACTATTATGGAATTCCATTTGCCGTCAGAAAATGAAATGCGAGAGCAAAACAGCCAAACCAACCTTCGCTCTAAAAACGATATTGACAATATTTTGAAAAACAGCGAAAAAATTCTGAAAGAAATTGAAGAATTGAAGAAAAAAATGGTTGACCAGCAACAACCTACCTGGCAGGAAAAACGCCAATTGGAAGAATTGCTCAAACAACTGCAAGACCTGAAAAAAGAAGGAGAAAATCTAGTCAACGAACAAAAACGACAAGAACAAATCAACGAACAATACAATACCTTGAATGAAGAAATTCTGGAAAAACAAAAAGAATTGCAACGGCGTTTTGACGAATTGTTCAACGATGAAATGAAATCCATGATGCAAGAAATTCAGCAAATGATGAATCAAAATTTAGACAAAAACAAATTCAACCAAATGCTGGAGAAAGTGCAAATCAATACCGAAGAACTCAACAAACAATTAGACCAGAATCTGGAACTGTTCAAGCAAATGGAAATTGACTCCCGTTTGGACAATGCCATGGAAAAATCACACGAATTGGCAGAAAAAGAAAAAGAATTGATGGAGAAAAACATCAAAAACCAAGCCTCCACCACCGATTTGCAACAAGAACAACACAAATTGAACGAAGCGTTTAAAAATTTGCAATCTGAATTGAACGATATCAATCAACTGAACCAAAATTTAGAAGATCCTTACAACCTTGACCCATTGGATTCGTTGAGCAAAGAAATCGCCAAAGATATGCAACAAGCCCAGCAAGATTTAAACAACGGCAAACGTGAATCGGCTGCCAAACATCAAAAAGACGCCGCCTTGAAATTGGAAGAGATGACACAAAGCATGCAATCGATGATGAACGAGGAAGAGCGACAAAGTTTAGGCGAAGACATCTATGCTGTTCGACAAATTCTTGACAACATCATCAAAGCCTCTTTTTCCCAAGAAGAAATTATAAAACAATTGTCAAAAATCAATACGCAAGACCCTGCTATGCGAAATTTGATACAGCAACAACACAAATTGAAAGACCAACTTCGCTTGATAGAAGATTCCATTTCCGCTGTTGCCCGCCGACAAATAAACATACAACCATTTGTTACCAAACAAGTTACCACTATCAAGCAAGCCGAAGACGACATTTTGAAGATGATGAGCAGCACTCAAGAGCCTTCCATGCGTTATTACTACGGCAACAACTCCCGCTTGATAACTTCCAATCAACAATTTGTCATGAAATCGTTGAATGAATTGGGACTAATGCTTGCAGAATCGTTGGAGAAAATGCAAGAGCAGCAAAAGTCAGGACAAGGACAAGGTTCCGGCAACTGCTCCAGCAACCAAAGTCCAGGCGGCAAAAAAAACAAATCGGGCAAATCTGCCAAAAGCATGCGGGAATTGCAAGAAAAACTCAATCAGCAGCTACAGGAAATGCGAAAACAAATGCAAGAAGGAAAAACACCTAATCCCAATAGTCAAAATCCGCAGTCGATGAGTGAACAATTTGCCCGCATGGCAGCCCAACAAGAAGCCATTCGCCGCATGTTGCAAGACTATCAGTCGGAACTCAAGAAAAACGGACAAGGCTATGACGGGAAAATAGACAAAATGCTCAAAGAAATGGAGCAGACGGAACGGGATTTGGTCAACAAAATCCTCAACCAACAAACCATTGACCGTCAGCAGAGAATTCTAACCCGCCTATTGGAATCGGAAAAAGCCGAACTACAACGTGAAAAAGAAGAAAAACGCGAATCGAAAACCGCACAAGAAAAAATCTACACCGCTCCACCTGAATACATTCAAGAAGAATTGCAAAAGAAAAAAGAAATAGAACTCTACAAAACAGTTCCCCCTACGCTCAACCAATACTACCGCAATAAAGTCAACCAATATTTCTATCAGTTTGAGAAACATGAGTGAAATGAATAAAAGAGTTGTGAAGTTGGCCTTGCCCAATATCATTACCAACATCACAGTTCCTTTGTTGGGCATGGTTGATTTGGCGATTGTAGGACATATCGGCGACCAAACTCACATTGGTGCCATTGCCATCGGCACCACCATCTTCAATTTCATCTATTGGAATTTCGGCTTTTTGCGGATGGGTACCAGCGGCTTCACCGCTCAGGCATACGGTGCCAAAAACTTAAAAGAAAGTATCAACATTTTGGTAAGAGGTTGTACATTGGCACTCACCTTTGCCCTATTACTAATTATACTGCAAATACCCATCAGCCGGTTTTCGTTTTGGATTGTCAATGGCAGTTCGGAAATGGAAAGACTCGCCTACGATTATTTTAAAATCAGAATCTGGGCAGCCCCTGCCACATTAGGCCTCTATGCTTTCAAAGGTTGGTATATCGGCATGCAAAATTCCAAAACTCCCATGTTTATTGCCATTTTTATCAATCTTTTCAACATTGCCTTTAGTCTTTTCTTTGTCATTGTTTTAGGCATGCAGATAGAAGGCGTTGCTTGGGGAACCTTGCTGGCACAATGGTGCGGACTGATAGCGGCAATCGTTTACTGGCTGATATACTACAAAAAATTATCTCATTATATCAATCTTAAAGCCGCCCTCCACCTCAACGAACTCAAATATTTTTTCAGGGTGAACGGAGATATTTTCCTACGCAGTTTGTGTTTGGTGATAGTATTTACTTTTATTCCTATAGCCGGTGCCAACATGGGAGATGACATTTTGGCTATCAACACTTTGTTGCTGCAATATTTCACCATTTTTTCCTATATGATGGATGGTTTTGCCTATGCCGGCGAATCTTTAGCCGGAAAATATATCGGTGCCAAAGATATTGCCTCGTGCAAACAGGCTGTCAAAAATATTTTTTCTTGGGGAACGGCTCTCACTATCGCCTTTACATTAATATATATATTGTGGGGTGAGGACCTTTTAATACTATTTACCGACAAAAAAGATATTATTGCCTCTGCACATCCTTACTATTATTGGATTTGTTTGGTCCCCATTGCCGGATTTTCTGCATTTTTGTGGGACGGCATACTCATTGGTGCAACCGCCGGAAAGATAATGCGAAATTGTATTTTTGTTGCCACGGCATGCTTTTTCGCCTGCTATTATGCTCTCTTTCCATCCTTGCACAACCATGCCCTATGGCTGGCTTTGTTGATATTTTTAATATTAAGAGGAGTCCTGCAACACTATGCCACCCGAAAATATATCTATCCCAACATAGCATAAAAAAAAAGGAAGCTTTTGGGCTTCCTTTTTTACGTTTTTAATCACTTATTATTTCAAAGTGAAAGTATCAACTAAGTGAAATTTTTCACTTGTATTGGGAACTTCAATAGTATAATCAGCTACCAATAAAGTATATACACCTTCAGTTGATGTAGGACCATAAGTAATAGTACCTTTAGCTTGTCCAGTACCTGCTTTTGTTTCTACTGCACAATCAATAACTAAAGTATTGGTTCCATCACCATAAGCTTCACCTTCTGCATTTAAAGATGCAAAATTGTCAATAAGTATGCGGGTAGCTGAAACTGAAGATAATTTAACGGTTGCAGTGTAAACAATTGGATCATCATCTGGGAAATCCATATCCATAGAAGATACTGAATAAGTTCCGCATAATCTTGCTGCACCTACTACTGCAGGTCTTTCTGCTGTTGCAACGTTGTTGGCAGCGTCAAATGCTGAATAAACCAAGGTGGTATTACCTACGTAATCCAAACCTAAAACTGACAAGTTGGCTGTTACATCACCGTCTTTTGCATCATTTGCAGTAACACCTTCCAATGCAGATTGTGTATCACCTAATTGGAAAACCGGAGTAGCTGCATCTTCCGGCAATGTGATTTCAGGAGGAACCAAATCGTCTTTACATCCTGTGAATGCGAATGCTAATGCGATAGCTAATACGCTTAAAATACTTTTTTTCATTTTCTTTTGTTTTTTGTTAATAATAATTTAATATTGTTTCTTAATATTTATAATCAAAGTGCAAAAGTACAATATTTTTCAACACAAAAACAAAAAATAAAAAAAAATTATAAAAATTGTTTCTATTTGTTTTTTTTTTTATACTTTTGCACGATAATTATTCAGAAAATAAATTAACTAAAAAAGGAAAGAAAGATGAAAAAATTGTTAGCATTATTAGCAGTAGCAGGTATGGTATTCGTATCATGCGGTCCAAGTGCAGAAGAACAAGCAGCAGAACAACAACGTATCGCTGATTCTATTGCACAAGTTGAAGAAGAAGCTCGTTTAGCTGAAGAAGCTCGTTTGGCAGAAGAAGCCCGCTTGGCAGAAGAAGCTCGTTTAGCTGAAGAAGCAGCAGCAGCTGAAGCAGCAAAAGCAACTAAAAAAGCAGCACCTGCAAAGAAAACCGTTGCTCAACAACAAAAAGAAGCAGCTAAAGAAGCTGAAACTGCTACCACTAACGCAGATAGAAGAGCAGCTCTTAGAAACTAAGAAAAATTCTTCAGTCAGTTAGCAAAATAAAAAAACCGAGTGTTACTCGGTTTTTTTTATTATCTGTGTGGTATATTGGTCCAAATATAGGTTAATAATGGAGTTAAAACATTATTTATACTATCTTTGCCGATATAAAATAGTATAAAAGAAATGTAAATATTGTAATTTTTGTTACACAAAAAGAAACAAAATAAATGAAAACAAAATTTCGCTAACTTAGATATTTTTTCACAAATACATAACGTGCAGCAAGCACATTATTTCAATTACTCTATATAAACGTTAGCGTAATATGGAGTAAACGATAATCCTATACGCATAGCGTGTTGAAGACACGCTACTACTCATTATTGAAAAAGTAATGTTTTTCTACGGTCAAACCATTTTTTATGAGAAAATCTTGATATTCATCGAAAAAAGTTCGTCTCCGCCCGCAAAAATCCGGAAACGAATTATAGCCTGTTAGTAGCGTACCTCCGGCACGCGAGACCGAACGTGTTTTTTCTACTCCACACTTTGACCCTTGGTCTTGTATGGAGTTAATAAAATAGTGTGCCTTTGGCACACTATTTCGTTTTTTCTTTTCTCTTAATTTCTAAAAATTTTGCAAAAATGTAAAAATAGTCTGTAAGTTTATATTATAAACTACTTTTTAACCTATTAACCTTATCTGTAATAATCAATAGACCTTACTACCACTTCTGTCGGATTTTTGTCCGGACCTTCGTAGGTAATACGAGATATCCAATTGCCTTTGTCATCATAGGTATAGGTGTAGGAGATTTCTCTTAATATAAATGTTGTTTCTTTGTCGTACCAAATTTCCTCCACCAAATTACCGTATTGGTCATAACTATAGGTTGTACGTCTTCTTGATGCACCTTGTTCATTGATACTTTTTCTCACCACTATCTGACCCTCATCGTCATAAGTAAAAAGATAATCTGCCGCCATCTCGCCGTTTTTATCGTATTTTTTTTCTTCCGATATACGATTTTTTCCGTCATAAGCATATTGGTCCACAAAAAAGATTTGGCTGCCGTCCACTTTTTGCTTTGACAGCAACTTCCCGTTATTATTATAATTAAATGTAAAATAGAAAGCACACTGATCTGCGGTATCGGACAAAAAATGATTTTCTGTACTCAATTGATTGTCAGCATAAACATATACAGTACTATCCAATAAAACATCATTACCGTTAAAAACAAGATATTCAGACATGTTGCCGCCTGCATATTTAGAGATATAAGTTTGATAAACATTGCCCTTGGAATTATACCATACTTTTTTTGTTTCACGACCATTGTTGTCGTATTGATAGACAAACCGGCGTTGCAACTTGTCGTTAGAATAGTTTTTTTGCTCCGACAAATTACCTTGTTTGGTAAAAGTATATTGAATTTCTCTCATTAGACTTTGTCTTTGGATTTCTCCGTCTTTCAAACCTGCCTTATAGGTATTTACTTGCATATACGACACCTTCCCGCTCAAATTCATATGTTGGGCAGTCATTTTCTCTGCAGGTTGTGCCTGCAAGGCACCCATTAAGCAGGACAATACAATAAAAATACTAATTCGTTTGTTTTTCATAATGAATATTATTGAAAAATAAAAGCCGATAAAAATCGGCTTTTATTTTTTGTTTCATTGTTGATTATTTTACCACTTGTATTTTTTCTACACGTGTACCATTCTGGTTTTGAATTTTTACCAAATACAAACCATTGGACAAATTGCTCATGTCAACAGAAATAGTGCCTTCTGCATGGTTGACAGATTGTACTTCTTGTCCGCTAATAGTATATATGCTCACTTGTGCATTGTCTAAGTTTTCAATTGTCAACATCCCATTGACATTTGTCGGATAAATATTAACATTGCTCAATGCATTTTCTTTAACAGCGGCATTGCTTAAAATTTTGAAAGTGGCACATTTGTCAGCACCTTGTTTGTTCAAAGTTCCCAAAGTGGTAGTAGCAGTCACTGTTGCACAACACGAACCTTGATAACATTGATCACTTTCCAACCATGTTAGTGAATTTTGATATTGTGCAATCGGAAAACTAAGATTTTCTTGCAACACAACTTTTCCATTAGCGGCAAGTGGAGAAGTCAATGTATAGGTATAGTTACCATTATCGCCAAATATATTCAACGATAGTGTTATTACTTCACCTACAGGAAGTTCTGTTGCACCATTTGTTACTTCAAATCTAAAATATATCATGGCGCTCAAATAACTTGAAGTACGATAATAAAATGGATTAGTGGATAGATCCGCATATTCGCCATTTTTGTTGTAACAGCCGTAAATACCTGTAACTGTTTGTGCTTGTGATACACTTACACAAGCAAACACTGCTAATAAAAGAATAATTTTTTTCATTTTTAATTGTTTTTATTAATACTAAAATTTTATTGCATTTTTGATTTGGCAAAAATACAACTTTTTTATTTATCTTTTGCATTTATGAAAAAAAAAGTCTCCTAATTTTTCATTTGGAGACTTTTTATAAATTCTAAACAATCTTATTTTACTACTTGTATTTTTTCAATACGGGTTTGTTTGCCGTTTTCCATTTTTACAATATACAAGCCGGCTGCCATTGCAGACATATCTATTTGAACATTACCGTTTGCTGATGGAACAGATTGTACCAATTGACCGGTAATGCTATAAATGCTGATGTTGGCATCTGCTACATTTTCAATAGTTAATGTATTGCGAACAGGATTTGGATAAACTTTTGCCATTGAAAAAGTATTTTCTTCAATTGAAACTGCACTATTTAACTGCAACACCGTACAAGAACCTTCATCGTTAACAGTAGTTTCATTATACTTTGCTACTTGATAGCAAATATCATTACAACCTATTTGGGTACGGCCACCTATCAAAACATATTCATCAAATGTGATAAACAAAGAAGAATCCACCTCTATGTTTTTTGTTAATTCTATGCTATAATTAAGCAAACTTTTACCATTATAAGACATCAAAATTTGAATAGCATCACCAGCGAGCATGTCGCTTTTTGTGTTGTTCTTCAATTCTACCGCCACAACAAATGATGACAAACCTACTTGAGATAATTTATACCTTCCTTCCGTAGGTATATTTGACCCTATAGATACTGTTACAGTATCATGGATAGATCTATCCGGGATGTAAACGAAAAAAGCATCTGCCACTGTTTGAGCTTGTGAAACATATATACAAGCAGATACTGCTACTAAAAGAATAAATAATTTTTTCATTTCTAATTGTTTTGATTAATACTAAAATTTTATTGCATTTTTGATTTGGCTAAAATACAACTTTTTATTTATCTTTTGCAAAAATAAAAAAAAGTCTCCAGATTTTCATTTGGAGACTTTTTATATATCTAAACAATCTTATTTTACTACTTGTATTTTTTCAATACGAGTTTGTTTGCCGTTTTCCATTTTTACAATATACAAGCCTGCTGCCATTGTTGACATATCCACTTGAATACTGCCATTAGCTGCTGGAATGGTTTTTACCAATTGTCCGGTGATGCTATAAATACTGATGTTGGCATCTGCCACGTTGTCAATAGTCAATGTATTGCGAACAGGATTTGGGTAAACTTTTACCATTGACAAAGTATTTTCTTCAATAGAAGTATAGCCTAACGTAAATTTAACACAACCACCATTATCGCTTACCGGTTGACCATTCAAAGCAGTTACCTTAATACACATATTGTTTTCACCACCTTGTGCATATGCAGTTGGAATAACTGAATTTAATAAAAATACAAGACCACTATCCACTTGCATTATTTCTGTTAATGTATCATACAACGTATTATAAACATTTCCGTTCATGCTCATTTCATAAGTGATAATATCACCTGCTGCAAAATCATTAGCTGTATTGTTTTCTACTTGTACTGCCAAGTATAAACCTTGACTTGACAAAGAGATGTATGCACCTGCTGCTTGTAAATCTTCTACTGTAGCGGAAGATAAATTAACATTTGTAAAAAATTGGTTTTGTTGAGAAGCATACCAAGCATAAAATGAAACTGTTTGAGCTTTAATTGATGAAAAGCAGAATACTGCCACTAAAAGAATAAATAATTTTTTCATACCTTACAAATTTTTTGTTAATAATAATAATTTAATGTTGCAAAGGTAACACTTTTTTTGTTTACAACAAGCAACTATGAAAAAAAATATTTGCTAACTATTTTTTTGTAATTTTTTCTTTCAAAAGAGCAAATATCGGTTGCAGATTAACCATCCCCATCAGACAAGCTGTTATAGTTGATAACGATAAGGCTATCAATATGTTCCACCAACAAGAAAGAGGAGAGTAAGTAGACAACAACAATAATAGTATCGATAAAATGGTAAAAAACATGATTTTGAAAATATATCGGCCGGAAAAACGGATGTCAAAAATTTTGCTTACCAATATAATTTCTGCCACTACAATAAAACATTGTGTTGTCAGGCTGGCAATGGCGGAACCCACTGCTTGCAAACGGAAAATCAACAACAAATTCAACGATGCATTAATGGCTAAAGCTATGAGTGCTATATAGTTCAATTTTTTTAATTCCCCACGGGCAGTCAGCAAGGAACCGAAAACATAGGTGGCTGACAGTGGCACAATGGAAATCATCAATACACGAAATACTTGTGCCGATTCTTTCACATGGTTGTCGTAAAGCAAAGTCATTAAATCGTCACTATAAAAGAGAGATGTAGCCGCCAACAACAATCCATATACAAATATTAATGAAAAGGCTGTTTTGAGTACATCTTTTATATTCTCATGCTTACTCAACATATTGGAGAAAACCGGCAACAAAATCACCGAAAAAAGATAAGAAATCATGTTGGCGGCATCCAACAAGCGAAAAGCCTTGGCATAGATTCCCGATTGTGCACTACCGACATCTTCCGGTAACAAACGCTCCAAAAACACGGCATCCATACGGTTGTGGAGACTTGTTATCAATGCCAATAAAGCAAAAGGCAAACTTTGGATGAGAATTTTTTTGAAATACTTCCAGTCGACAAACGGAGAAGATAACTTTGTGTGCGACAATACTATCGGCAGAGCAATGGCAATTGTTAGCAAATAGGCAAAAGTTTGGCAATAAACAAACCACTCTATTTGGAAAGGTTGATCTACCACATGTCCCCAAAGCAAAATGCCGCATAAAACAATCATTATAAATCTATCGGCCACCGAAATAAAACTATCGGTTTTAAAAAAAAACAACCCCGATATGTTGGATCGAAGATAGAGTATAAAATACGACAGAAATTGATTGAAAGCCAACAATATCAGCAAATAAAATGCAAAACCTTTATAGTGAGCAAACAATCCTGCCAACAAGACGACCACAAAATAAACAATGCCCAACAACAATTTCAAAGTAAGAATTCTGGAAAAATTTTCGTCTAAAAAATTCTTTGACATAGACACACTCCTATTATTGAAATTGTTGATACCGAAATCCAAAATGCAATTGAAAACTACCGTAAAGTTGAACAAAGTGAAATACAAGCCGTAGATATTCTCCCCGACAACATTTTGCACCGTTCTGTCAATGCCAAAAATCCAAAAGGGCTTAATCAACAAATTAAGACCTATCAGAAAAAACAAATTGACAACAAATTTTCTATTCATAATCTTTTGTAAATAAATTAACGACAATATAGAAACATTTCGTATATAATCAGTAAAAGATTTTTTTATAAGAATGACTATAAAATTCATTCTTTTTCAACAAAAAAATTGTATCTTTGCAAGTTATATTATTTTAATGAAATTAAGTATTATCATTGTCAACTATAATGTTGTTCACTTTTTGGAACAATGTCTGCAATCAGTCATGGTAGCCACCAAAGATATTGATGCAGAGATATTTGTAGTGGACAATAATTCTATTGACTTGTCGGTGGAAATGGTCAGAGAGAAATTTCCACAAGTAAAAGTCATTGCCAACAACAGCAACTTAGGCTTTGCCAAAGCTAACAATATTGCCATCAGGCAATCGCAAGGAGAATATGTTTTGTTACTCAACCCCGACACTGTGGTAGAAGCTGATACTTTTTCCAAAACTATCACTTTTATGGACCAACACCCCGATGCCGGCGGATTGGGAGTAAAAATGGTGGACGGAAAAGGCGTTTTCCTGCCGGAATCAAAACGCAGTCTGCCAATTCCAAGTGTGGCTTTCTATAAAATTTTCGGGCTGGCAAAAATTTTCAAAAAATCCAAACGTTTCGGTAAATATCACCTCACCTATTTAGATGAAAATGAAATCAACGAAGTGGAAGTTTTATCAGGAGCATTCATGCTTCTTCGCAAAACAACACTTGACAAAGTGGGTTTGTTGGACGAAGATTATTTTATGTATGGTGAAGATATAGACCTTTCGTACCGCATTACCCAAGGGGGCTACAAAAACTATTATTTCCCCAAAACAAGAATCATTCATTATAAAGGCGAAAGTACAAAGAAAAGCAGTATCAACTATGTGATAGTCTTCTATCAGGCCATGCAAATTTTTGCAAAAAAACATTTTTCACACAAAAATGCTGCCATTTTCAACACCATGATCAATTTTGCCATTTGGCTAAGAGCTGCCATGGCCATTGTAAAACGTATGTTTTTGCGGATTTTAGTCCCGATGATGGACTTTTTACTGATATATGCAGGCTTGTGGAGTATTGCTTTTTATTGGCAAAGACAAGTTCTATCATTGCATAGTGCCACATTTTCAAATTTTTATATTTATCTAATACTTCCATTATACGCTTTGGTGTGGGTGTTGTGCATTTGGGGCTGCAACGGCTACAAAAAACCTGTTGTCTGGTCTCGCATCAATCAAGGTGTAGCATTAGGATTAGTACTTATTTTATTGGTATATGCTTTGCTGAGTGAAAATTTTCGTTTCTCCAGAGCCGTTATCCTTTTAGGAACCTGTTGGACATTTGCCATTATAAATATTTTCCGCTATATATTGGCAAAAATAAATTTGAAAAACTATCCTATCGGAGAAATTCACAACCGCCGCGTGCTGATTATCGGCGATGAAAAAGAAGTTTATCGGGTTGCCAACATTTTGAACCTCACTATCACACAAAATGAATTCATCGGTTTTGTCTATTACCTCAACCAACCGAAACCCAATGCCGACTTTGTCGGTAATATCAGTCAACTAAGAGATATTGTTAATATCTACCAAATTGGAGAAATCATCTTTTGTAGCAAAAATTTTACTGCCAAAGACATCATCACACTGATGGAAGATTGGCAAAGTTACAATTTGGAATACAAAATTGCTCCGGAGGAAACTTCTTTTATCATCGGAGCCAATTCTGTCAACATTGCCAACAAGAATTATTTTGTAGATGTAAATGCCATCGGCAAACTAGAAAACAGACGCAAAAAACGTATTGTAGATATTATTTGTTCAATTTCTCTGCTAATAACCGGCATTTTAACTTGTTGGTTGGCAGACAACAAAGGCAAATATTTTTGCAACTTATGGGCTTGTTTGACCGGCAAAAAAACTTTTGTAGGCTATACTCCTGTCAATGAAGAAGCATTGTCAACTTTGCCAAAACTCAAGCCGAGCATTTTGTATACTGTCGATGACATCAATTTAGAAATTTACGATCAAGATATAATTATGCAATTGAATAATTTATATGCCAGAAATTATTCAGTATGGAGAGACATACAAATCATTATTCACGCTTTTAAACATTTAGGAAAATGATAAAATTGAAAAGAACAGTAAAAATTCCGCTAATCATTGTAGCAAGTTTGATAGGATTGATAGTTTTGTTGGCTGTCATTGCACCGCCCATTGCAAAATGGTATGTAGAAAAACATAGCAAAGAAATTTGCAACCGCGTGGTGACCATGGACAAATTTAAAGCCAATATTTTCACCGGAAGAGCTAAAATTATCGGCTTCAACTCTTTGGAAGAAAATGATAAAGACGTTTTTCTTACATTTGACACTTTGTCGGTAAAAATCAACTTGTTCAAGTTGATATCTAAAGAAGTGAGAATCAACGAAATACGTTTAATCAACCCCAACGTTCCCATTTTACAAAACGGACCTAAATTCAATTTTTCAGATATCATCAATCATTTTAAACGCGACAAACCCAAAGACACCACTAAAAGTGAATGGATTGTCAATTTGAAAAATATCACCCTGCGCAACGGCAACATTATTTATGAAGATCTTCAGCGTAACAGCCATTTTGGATTAAAGGAATTGGGATTGTTTATTCCCGGATTGTATTTTGGTCCTGAAAATTCCAACATGGGTGTACATTTAAAATTTGATGATGGCGGAGATTTAGGTGTTCAACTAACCTATAGCATTGAAGAAAAATCATTCAATTTGAATGTGGATTTGAAGCAATTTTCCATTGCCTCTGTTCAACCTTATGCACAAGAATTTTTAAATATCAACAAGTTGGACGGTCGCCTATATACACAATTGCATGCCAAAGGCAATACAGAACATATAGCCGAAATGGTGATAGACGGAAATGTTATGTTAAAAAATGTTGACATCGACAACATTCACAATGAAAACATGGCTCAACTCAAAACTTTGCAAGTTGTTATAGACACCATTGATTTAAAAAATAATTCATTCACTTTTGACACCATAAAAGTAGATGGCTTGCATGTCAATTTTGCACAAAATGCAGAATACAACACATTTTCTAATCTTGTGAAATCAAAAGAAGAAAGAACTAAAGAACAGCAAGACAAAAATTCTACAAAAGAAACAGATACAGAAACTGCCTCTGACGACACAACAACTGTTGATTCCGAGCAAAAAACTCCTGTAACATTTCTTGTCAAGAATTTGGCACTTGTCAATTCTGATATAGAGTACTCTAATAATACAATGAAACGACCATTGTCTTTACCTGTAAAAGACATCAACATTACATCCAAAAACTTTAACCTGAAAAATACGTCTATCGTTGATTTGAAAGCCACTTTGCCGACTACCGGTACTTTGATGGCACACTGGGAAGGCTTGCTGGATGGTTGGAAATCGCACAAACTAAGATTGCGTATCGCCAACTTTGACATGAAACAAATTTCTCCCATTTGTGAACATTATATGGCCTATCCTGTTACTGCCGGCATTTTTGCTTTCAATACCAACGCAAATGTCAGCAACGGACAATTGGATACCAAAAACGAAATTGACATCCATGGATGCAGAGTGGATAAAAAAATGCAAGACATTAAGCCTGAGTTCAATATTCCGTTAAGAGCAGGTTTATTTGTTTTGAGTGACAGAAATGATGACATCAAATTTGAGTTGCCTATCAAAGGTGACATTAATTCTCCTGAATTTTCTTTGAAAAAATTGATATTCAAGGCATTAGGAACATTTTTAGTTAAAATCGCTACCGGACCTATTGATTTGTTGGCCAATGCTTTCGGTTTGACACCTGATGATTTTGCAGACATTAGCTATCAAGTATTTGATATGGACTTCAGTTCATCTCAGTACACACAATTAAACAAAATGGCGGAAGCCATGAAAGTGAACGAAAGCCTTTCTTTAGTGATTGGCAATCAAGTCAATCTTGACCAAAGTATTCAAGAATTGTCGCTATTTAGCGTAAAACGTGACTATTATTTCAGCAAACATCCGGACAAAAACATGCAAAACATGGAAGCATCTGATTTCGAAGCGATAAAAAATATAAAAAATACCGATAAAGATTTCACCAATTACTTAAACGAACGTTCACAATTAAGCAACGGAAATATTTATGAAAAAGCTGCGGCTGTATATCCAAGAGAATTGATGGAAAACATGGCTAAAAAAAGCAACGAACACAAAATTGCCACTTTGAAAAAATTCTTTTACGAAACACACGGTTTCAATGCTGAAAAAATCAGCTTTGAAGATACCGATTTCACATCTACAAATAGCAAAAACACCTTCTCGTTTACAGTCAACTACACTCCTTCTGACAGTGAAATTGACGCAGGAAAAGAATAAAAAATGGATTTTATAGCAGTTATATCACAGGAACTCAATGTAGCACCAACATATGTAAAAAATGTGTTGGATATGTTGGAAGAAAAATCCACCATTCCTTTTATTGCCCGCTATCGAAAAGAAGCCACCGGCAGCATGGATGAAGTGGAAATTACTGCCATTCGTGATAAATTTAAATGGCTGATGGAAATAGAAGATAGAAGAAATACTATTTTGAAATCCATCAACGAGCAAGGCAAACTTACTGCCGAACTGAAAGAAAAAATTGAAAAAGCTAACACGTTGCCGGAATTGGAAGATATTTACCTTCCTTACAAACCAAAACGCAAAACCAAAGCCAGCATGGCCAAAGAAAAAGGTTTGCAACCATTGGCAGATGAAATCTACAAACAAAAAAACATAGATGTTAATGCCTTGGCAGCAAAATTTATCAACGAAGAAAAAGGTGTCTTTTCTGTAGAAGAAGCCCTTGCAGGAGCAAGAGACATTATTGCCGAAAAAATTTGCGAAGATGAGCACACCAGAGCACAACTTCGTAGTTTGTTTAATAAAAAAGCCCATATTTTTTCTAAAGTTGTCAAAGGAAAAGAACTCGAAGGTGACAAATATGCCATTTATTTCAACAACGAAGAACCTGTCAATAAAGCTTCTTCGCATAGAATTTTGGCCATGTTTCGTGGAGAAGAAGAGGGCTTTTTGAAATTGAGTATTGAACCTGATGAATATTCCGCTCTAACTACTATCGACCATATTCATTTGCATGCCGACAACGAAGCTGCCGACCAAGTGGCTGACGCTATTGAAGATAGTTACAATCGTTTGCTACAACCTCAATTGGAAACAGAATTGAGAAAAAAGGCGAAAGACGCCGCCGACGATACAGCTATAAAAGTCTTTGCTAATAATTTACGACAACTTTTGCTGGCAGCTCCCATGGGAGAAAAAATTACCATGGGCATTGACCCGGGATTTCGTACCGGCTGTAAGGTGGTTGTCTTGGACAAACATGGCAACCTTTTGGAACATACAGCCATTTTTCCACACCAACCGCTTGTACAAGTACACGAAGCTAACGAAATTATCAAAAATTTGGCAAAAAAATACCATGTAGAAGCTATCGCTATCGGCAATGGTACCGCCGGCAGAGAAACCGAAAATTTTATCAAACATGTTGATTTTGAACAAAAACCTATCATTGTTGTTGTCAACGAAAATGGGGCTTCTGTTTATTCGGCTTCTGAAGTAGCAAGAGAAGAATTTCCCGACTACGACATCACAGTGAGAGGGGCGGTTTCAATTGGCAGAAGATTGATGGACCCTTTGGCAGAACTTATAAAGATAGATCCTAAATCTATCGGCGTTGGCCAATATCAACACGATGTCAATCAAAAAAAATTGGCGGAAAGTTTGTCAGAAACAGTGTCAAGTTGTGTAAATGCCGTTGGTGTGGAAATCAATACAGCAAGCAAAGAACTGCTATCTTATGTATCCGGAATTGGTCCCGCTCTGGCAAAGAATATTGTAGCATACCGCAAAGCAAATGGTGGCTTTAAAACAAAAAACGACTTAAAAAAAGTGAAACTCTATGGAGATAAAGCTTTTGAGCAGTCGGCAGGCTTTATCCGTATTGCCGAAGCCAAAAACCCTTTAGATAGAAGTGCAGTACATCCGGAAAGTTATGCTATTGTGGAAAAGATGGCACAACATATTCACTGCACTGTAGAACAACTGACTCAAAATGAAGATTTAAGAAAACAAATCAACATTCGTGAATTTGTTACCGACAAAGTCGGCATTCCCACTTTGACAGATATAATGAAAGAATTGGCAAAGCCCGGTCGTGACCCGAGGCAGCAATTCGACCTATTTGAATTCGACCAAAATATCAACGATATCAGCGATTTGAAAGTCGGCATGGAACTAACAGGAATCATTGTCAATATTGCCGCATTCGGTTGTTTTGTAGATATTGGCGTACATCAAGACGGATTGATTCATATCAGCAAATTGGCAAAAAAATATGTCAAAGACCCCAACAAAGTAGTAAAACTCAATCAAAAAGTTCGTGTAAGAGTAGAAGAAGTGGATTTGCGAAGAAAAAGGATTTCTTTAGCAATGATATTTGATGATAACAATAACTAAAAATTTGAAAATTCTATATATATGAAAATTTTACTTTTAGGTTCAGGAGGAAGAGAACATGCATTGGCATGGAAGATTGCACAAAGTCCCTTATGTAGTGAATTAGTGATAGCTCCGGGAAATGCCGGCACAGCACAATGTGGTACCAACATTAATCTTTCAGATAGTGACATTGACGGAGTAAAAAAATATGTTCTTGACAATCAAATAGACATGATTGTTGTAGGTCCGGAACAAGCCCTTGTCAATGGTATTTATGATGCTATTAAAAACGACCCTCAATGTGCCGATAAAATTGTAATCGGTCCGTCAAAAGCCGGTGCACAATTAGAAGGAAGTAAAAGTTACTCAAAAACTTTTATGCAAGAATTCAACATTCCTACTGCCGCCTACCGCTCATTTAATAAAAATGAATTAAACAATGCTATTGCATTTCTGGACACATTGCAACCGCCTTATGTTCTCAAAGCCGATGGCTTGGCTGCAGGAAAAGGAGTGATAATCACTTCTGACAAAAATGAAGCCATCAACGAATTGAATCTTATGCTGGGAGGAGAAAAATTTGGCGAAGCTGGTGAACATGTTGTCATAGAAGAATTTCTATCGGGCATAGAACTATCTGTCTTTGTGCTCACTGATGGGAAAGATTATGTTTTGCTGCCGTCTGCAAAAGACTACAAACGTATTGGCGAAGGCGATACAGGACTCAATACCGGCGGTATGGGCTCAATATCTCCTGTACCATTTGCAGATACCGAATTTATGGAGAAAGTGAAAAAACGTATTATAGAACCCACCCTTCACGGCATTCAAGTAAGAAATCTTAACTATCACGGATTTATTTTCTTCGGACTTATCAATGTAAAAGGCAACCCTTATGTTATAGAATACAATGTTCGTATGGGAGATCCGGAAACAGAATCTGTCATGCCTAGAATTGAAAGTGATTTGGTAGAATTGTTCCTTCATGTTGACAAAGAAACAGTAAAAGATGCCCGCATTAGCATTTCTCCTAAAACTGCCACCAGCGTCATGTTGGTATCAGGAGGCTATCCTCAAAAATACCCGAAAGGGAAAATAATTACAGGCATTGACAACATAGAAGATGGAATTGTTTTTCATGCAGGCACAAAAATTGACGAGCAAGGACATTTGGTAACCAATGGAGGTCGTGTACTGACAACTACTACCCTCGGCAATTCCATTGAAGAAGCACTATCGATTTCCAACAGAAATGCAGAACGCATTCAGTTTGAAGGGAAATATTATCGCCACGATATCGGCAAAGATTTGTTATAGTCATGAGAAAGACTTTTTTCTTAATAGTCCTATGTTTGGCACTTACCTACCAGATAAATGCACAAAAATTTAAAGGAGGAGTGCAAGCAGGCTTGTTGCTAACACAAGTTGACGGAGACGACTTTAACGGCTATCATAAAATGGGAGCTTTTGTCGGAGGATTTGCCAATATTCCTTTTGAAGAAAAAAAAATACAACTGCAATTGGAAATCGACTATGCACAAAAAGGCAGTCGTGCAAAGATGGACTATAGTATGTATAAAATTCGCATCCACCAAATAGAAATGCCTTTTTTGTTCGGTTGGAATTTTTGGAAAGGATTTCTTTTGGAAATAGGTCCTTCTTTCAATTTTTTGGTATCTGCAAAGGAATTCAACACTTTATATGGAGAATTGGAAACAGAAAATCGTTTTCACCTATTTGAATTAGGGGCTGTAGCAGGTGTTGGTTATCGATTTCAAGACCATTATGGTATAGGGTTTCGTTTCAACTATTCCATCACCTCCATTGGCAGAATGCCTGTTGACCGTAATGGAACAACCATCACACACAACATGTGGAATAATGCCTTGTTATTTTTTGCCTATTACCAATTCTAATGCTTCGCTATGAAAAGAATTTGCTGCTTGCTAACATGTATGTTGTTTTTGTTATCGACAGCAAAAGCCCAATATCGTGTGCAAATAGAATGGATTGAAAATTCTCCTCAAGCAGAAAAAATTATTAGCCAAGTTAAACAGAAACGTACCTATCGTTCCACATCTTCAGCAAATCACTATGTTCAAAAAATTGTCTACCAACTGCAGAAAAACCAATACCTCTCCGCCAATATTGACAGTACTTGGCAAGAAGACAACAATCTTCACTATATTGTCTTTATCGGCAAAAGTATGCAATTGGTCGACATCCATTTTTCTGGAATAGATTCTGTTGATTATCAAAATCTTAAAATTGACAAGAAACTCAAGAAATGCCAACCTGCCACCATCATAGACATTAATAAGATTAATGAAGACATTTTAACCTACTACACCAATTCAGGTTATCCATTTGCAAATGTACAGATTGTAAACATGCAACCTACTGACGAAGGCATGCATATAAATATTAATGTAGAAAAAAATAACTTTGTAATTTTAGATAGCATTATTTTTGAAGGTAATGCCAAAATATCTAAATATTTCTTGTATGGCTACCTTGGCTTGAAACGAAAATCACCTTACAATGAATCTGTTATCAACAAAGTAAATGATCGTATTCAAGATTTGAATTTTGTGCAGCCTCTCCAGCCGGCAGGAGTAGCTTTCACAGAAAACAGCTCCGCTCTCTATATTTTTGCTGACAAGAGAAAAGTCAACCAATTTGAAGGCTATTTGGGAGTTGTTCCCAATGATAACATATCCGGAAAAGTATTGGTTACAGGTAATATTTTGCTCAATTTGCACAATATTTTCACCATTGGCGAAAGTTTGCACTTTGCATGGAAACGCATTCAAGTACAATCACAAACATTGGATATTTCAATGGACTTCCCCTATCTTTTCTATACTTCCTTGGCTATTGACGGCTCCTTCAATTTAGAAAAACGAGACACTTCTTACACCAACCTAAAGGCAGAAATCGGTTTAAGATATTATATTTGGCAAAATGGTTATATTAGAGCTTACTATCAATATGCAAATTCTCGATTAATCAACAACAAGTCGCTATCCTCACTAACAAGTTTGCCGTCTGCAATAGACTATAATTTAAATTGGTATGGATTGACTTTCAATATGCAACACTTAGATTATCTCTATAATCCACGCAAAGGATATAAATTAAATTTTGATGCAGCTATCGGACAAAAGAAAAGCATTAAAAATCAAAATATCAATCAAGAACTCTATAAAGACTTGCCAAGTTCGTCCATTCAAATGAAAGCCGCATTGGATTTCGATTTCTATATTCCTATCAAAAAACGTTGGACATGGAATATCAGCATAATGGCTGCTACCATGTATGCAAATAAACTCTACGAAAACGAATTATTTAAAATTGGCGGTTTAAAAACGTTGAGAGGTTTTGATCAATTGTCTATTTCCGCTTCTACCTACGTTATAATATGCAATGAAATACGATTTTTGTTTGCAAAACAATCCTATCTACACGCATTTTTTGATGCCGCCGGCTACGAAAAACGATTAGATAAATACACCAGCGATTTCCCGTTCGGTTTCGGATTAGGCATTTCCTTTGAAACCAAGGCAGGCATTTTCTCTTTAAGTTATGCCTTGGGAAAACAACTAGGCAATCCTATTAAATTTTCCACCGGAAAAATCAACTTCGGCTACATTGCTATGTTTTAATTTCAATAAGAAATTGCCGTTTCAAGATATTTTAGTACTTTTGCACTTTCTTTCAATATAATTATGAAACGAGTTTTAGGCAATAATTATCAATCTACTATCGGAGAAGAAAAAGCCAATACTATTTCTCACGCAGTAATGGCATTGATTACCTTGTGCACCATTCCTTTTGCAACTCTTTGGGTAAATAAAATTGGCACTACTACCGATATTATTGGCGTAAGCATCTATATGATTTGCCTTTTCGGCATGTTTCTTACTTCTACATTATACCACATGATGCCGGAAAGCAGTATCAAAGAAAAATTTCACTTATTAGACCATATTTTTGTCTATATAACTATCGCCAGTTGCTACACGCCTGCCTCTCTGAGCATTATTGGCGGATGGCAAGGCATTGTATTGCTATGCATTGAATGGTCAATTGTTGTATTTGGCATCTTTTACAAAACCTTTGTCAAAGTACAAAACAACAAAGTAAGTGTTGCTCTTTATATTGCCATGGGATGGTTGATAGTTTTTTTCTTGCCAACATTTTTTCATAATGCGAGCATAGAATGTATCATTTCTCTTTTTGTGGGAGGTGTTTTGTACACAATTGGTGCCATTATGTATGCAAAATGGCACTTTAAATACCACCATTTTGTATGGCATCTGTTTATCAATGCAGCCGCTATTTGCCAATTTTTATCCTTTGTTATCTATTTAAAATAATTTATAACTTATTGTAAATATTTATTTTACAGACAATTTTAATTTTAAAGTGAATGTTATGAAATATTTTTTGTTAATAAATACAATTTATATTAAAAAAAATGCTACTTTTGCATTTCAAATTTAAACGAAGAAATTTTAATCGATAAACAATAGAAGACATGTCAAAAATTTGTACAATCACCGGCAAGACAGCGTTGAAAGGCAATTATGTTTCTCACTCAAATATAAAAACAAAACGTAGATTTTATCCAAATCTTCAAGAGAAAAAATTCTATATACCAGAAACAAATGAGTGGGTTGTATTAAAAGTTTCAGCAAAAGGAATTAAACACATTAACAAAAATGGTGTTTTGAATTCTTTGCAAAAAGCATACGATAAAGGCATTATCTATTAATTTTGCAAATTTATAAATACAAAAAAGAGCAATTTGATTGCTCTTTTTTTTATTCCATGCAATAAAAACACACTTCAGTCGTTTGTTTTGTTGATGATTAAAAGAACAACAAATTGGTTTGTTAGCTGTTGTTTGATAGCTTTTATTATTTGCATTACATCTTGCAACAAAGATGTCTTTTACACCAAAAACGATGCGAAGCTAAACTTTTCCACCTCAATAGTTACCTTTGACACCATTTTCACTTCAGTGAATTCTATCACAAGAACATTGAAAGTTTTCAATCCTTACAATGCCACTATTCAAACAAATATTTCCCTTGTCGGCGGTGATAATTCATATTATAGCATCAATGTAGATGGCAAATCCGGCAAAACTTTTAAAAATGTAGAAATTGCCGCAAAGGATAGCATCTTTATTTTTATTCGTACAAATATTCCGCCCAATGGTGCCAATGTGCCTATGCTGGTATCCGATACATTGGCATTTTTCACCAATGGCAATCAGCAAAAAGTGGAATTGTTAGCATTTGGACAAGATGCTCATTTTATTGTTCCCAATGGCACCTATGCCGGCATCAGCGGAAACATTATTGCCCACGAAGGAGAAACTATTTACTGGACCAACGATAAACCCTACGTCATCTACGGCTATGCCATTATAGACTCTACTGCTAAACTCATTGTGGAGGCAGGTACAAAAATTTATTTGCACAAATCAGCCGGCATTTGGGCATATATCGGTTCTTGTTTGGAAGTCAACGGAACCAAGGAAAATCCTGTTGTTTTTCAAGGAGATAGAACTGAAAATTGGTATCAAAAAGACTATGCACAATGGGATAGAATTTGGCTGAACGAAAGCCAGCAAAATCATGTTTTCAATTATGCCATCATCACCAATGCTTTTATCGGCATACAAGCCGAAACGCTCAATGAAAGTTATGGCAACAAATTGCAAATATCCAATACTATCATACAAAAAAATGAATTATATGGTCTGTTTTCAAGAGGTTATAATATACAAATGGAAAATTGTGTGCTAACAGAAAGCAAAGAAATGTGTCTTTATGTAGCCGGTGGTGGCAATCAGGAATATTATCACAATACTATCTACAATCACTATTCTGTGCAAAGAGGCACACCTGCTGCCTATTTCTGCAACTATTATGAACTCTCTGTCAATGGAAGCATTATCACCTATTACGGAGACCTTGACGTACAAAATACCAACAATATTTTCTATGGTTCCAATACCAATGAATTACGGACTGCTTCTCTTGACCAAGGGATTTGCGACATCAAATTTGACAATTGTTTGATAAAAATAAACGATAGTCTTTACAATTTACTTGATCAAAGAAATTGTCTGCACAATATCAATCCCAACTTTACCAACTATAGCGAATTTGACTTTAGCCTAAGCCAATATTCTCCTTGTAAAAGGGCCGGAATCTATTTACCATCGGTCAATTGCGATATCTTAGGACAAGCACGTAACAATCCTCCTTCAATTGGTGCTTATGAATAAGAAAACTTTTCTTAGATTTTTTTCAAAAATTACAGCATTTTTCTATTGAAAATTAGTATCTTTGCAGTTTGATATATTCTATCGTCTTAAAATTGAAATCACACGAATGATGAACAGATACAAACACATTCACATTTTGGTATTAACCTTATTGCTAACACCATTTTTTGCTATTGGACAAACGAAATATAGCAATGAATTTCTTAAATTAGGAGTGGGGGCAAAAGGTTTGGCATTGGCAAACACACAAACAGCCATGAGTAATGATGCCACTTCCGGATATTGGAATCCGGCCGGATTGGCATTTGTGGAAAAAAACTACCAATTATCGTTGATGCATGCAGAATACTTTGCCAGCATTGCAAAATACGATTATTTGGCAATTTCCGCGAGAATCGATGAACACCAAGCCGTTGGCATGAGTGTATTAAGATTTGGTGTAGATGGAATTCCAAACACCACACAATTAATTGACAATCAAGGAAACATAAATTACGATAGAATTAGTTATTTCACCGCTGCCGACTGGGGTATTCTATTATCTTATGGTCGCACATTCCAACAAGTGGAAGGATTGGCATTTGGTGCCAATGTGAAAATTATTCGCAGACGAATCGGTGATTTTGCAGGAGCTTGGGGATTTGGCTTGGATGCCGGACTTCAATATCGTATCAAAAAATGGTCTTTAGGACTCGTCGTAAAAGATTTAACAAGTACTTTCAATGCATGGAACTTCAATTTATCTGATTCTATGCAAGCAACTTTCATCAAAACAGGTAATGCCTTGCCGGAAAATGGGTTGGAATACACTTTGCCAAGTGCCAATTTCGGTTTTGGTAGAGATTTTGAATTAGGAAAGGGCTTCAATTTTATGGCTGCCCTTGACTTAGACATGACATTCGACGGAAAACGAAATACGCTCATTAGCAGCAAAGTTATTAATATTGACCCCCATTTAGGAATTCAATTTGGATACAAAAACATTGTCTTTTTACGAGGAGGAGTGGGTAACTTTCAAAAAGAAACCAATTTTGACAACAAACAAAAATACACTTGCCAAATCAATTTAGGCATTGGCATTGGCATAAAGAATATTGTTTTTATTGACTATGCATTTTGTGATGTTGGCGATGTGTCAATAGCACTTTACTCCCATATATTCTCTTTGAGATTGGCTATCGACCACTTCAAACAACAAGCATCTGATAACAATTAATACCGAAACACGATGAAAAAATTTTACTTTATTTTACTTTTATTAGGACTAACACTTTTCTCAACAAAAGTAAATGCACAAGCATACGGAAATGAATGGATTGACTATAATCAAGTATATTTGAAATTTCCTGTATATAAAACTCAAGTATATCGCATTAATTATACAACTTTATATTCTGCTTTGCAAGATATAGGTATTTCTTTAGCAGATATCAATCCAAAATATATAAAAATTTACGGAAGAGGTCAAGAAATTCCTCTTTACATTGCCGGCGAAAATGATAATCAATTTGACACTAACGATTATATTGAATTTTACGCACAATACAATGACGGATGGTATGATGAACGTTTGTATCCCAATGCCAACCAACACCCTAACCCCTATTATAGCAATTTTACCGATACTGCCTACTATTTTCTTACATGGGGACAAATATCAGGACTGAGATATTCGTTAGAAACCGATACAAATACAAGTATTTATAGCGAACATAATAGAATTTTTGTTGAACGAATATTAAGATATTCCGGTTATTATTGTTCGGGTGCCTATAGGAACGATTTTGCCATTACTCCATACAAACCTACCGAATCATGGATGGACACACGAATTTCGTTAGGAGGTACTAGCAACAAATCATTCAGCACCACCAATGCAGACAAGACTTACACAACAGCCGAATTGGAATATGCCTTTGCAGGCGTCAATACTCCTACCTATCCGCATCACATGCGAGTAGCAATCGGCTCTACTACTTTGACCGATACTATTTATAGTGGTGTTCAATATCTGCGATATAGTACCAATATTGCCAGCACTTTGCTGGGAACTTCTACAACAGCATTG
>JAEEGF011818717.1_pt1 | contig 38840 bp, 30 predicted proteins | sample 9134171 | NCBI WGS metagenome assembly JAEEGF01 (sample SAMN16246542, study PRJNA631951) | gut metagenome | biome: gut microbiome; feature: rumen; material: AP-attached | host: Bos | place: Iran: Karaj | collected 2018-10 | reverse complement strand
CTGGTTCTGAAAATAGCTTCTTGTATTCTATCATAATCAAACCATTTAGTATACGAAGAGGTCGGAAATAGTTTCCTACCATCATATTCCAAAACCGCAGCCTTCGCAACTCCCAGCCCCGGAATAAAGAAATCTTCTTCATCTCCGGGATTTAAATCCTTTGGTACAGCAATGTCCTCTGGGATTTTATCCACTGGCTTTTCTGCTTTTTTTCTGATTTCCATTCTATCATAGCTGCGAACCGCAATTAATGAATATGGCAAATCTACCGATGCACTGCCTTCGCTGCCTTCCGCCAGCTTCATTATGGAATCCACATGAGCCGTGGTTATATCTTTTCGCTTCGGCGTCACCTTTTCAAGGGCTTTTAATATAATTTCCGTTTTTATTATCTGCGGGGCTCCATCAAATGCCTTTAGATCAATTTCGATCCTTCCATCGCCTTCTGCTACAGCTTTTTCATACAATTCCCCGGAAGATGTTCTTATATATTCATCTGCCCCGGCAAAAGAATCCGCTGCCCTGCACAAATGGGAAACAGTAGCAGAGTTAATGCTCTTTTCCATCTCCGGAATCAGAATATTACGGATAATATTTCTGGTATGATTGTTTTCCTCGTTGGTATAATCGTTACAATAATCCTGCCCTTTTTCCGAAAGATAATCCTCTATTTCACTGCGGCTTACGCACAAAAGAGGTCTTATGATATTATCCCTGACAGGTCTTATGGCGCCAGCTCCGTGAAGACCGGTTCCTCTTATAAGATTCATCAAAAGAGTCTCCGCAACATCATTCTGATGATGTGCCACCGCAATTCGCGTCGCTTTACATTCTCTTGCTATATTGTCAAAAATCTCGTATCGGACATATCTGCCGGCCTCTTCCTCCGTCATATTCCATTCCTTTGAAAGTGCCGGAACATCCCTTTTTTCCTCAAAAAAAATGATATCTCTCGCCTTGCAGAATGAAGCAGCAAAGCTTGCATCCTTCTCAGCATCATCTCTGATTCCGTGATTCACATGCACAGCAGCCAATTGTATCCTGAGTACATGCCTTAGTTCGTAAAGAGCCGTTAAAAGTGCCGTGGAATCCGCTCCCCCTGAAAATCCCACAAGGATAGTAGTATCAGGATCTACCATGGAATTATCCCTTATGAAATTCAGCACCTTTGTCTCAAAAGCATTCATCTACTCTTCCCAAAAGCAAAGCGCAGACTATATACGATTCCCCGTATAGCTGTCTGCGCCTTTAGTTGTTTGAATTCTTAAATATGATCTCACCCGGATACACAAGTCCTAATTTGTCTCTAGCTGTGTCTTCTATGTACTTACGCGTCTGCGTATATTTCTCAAACTCAGCGATGTCTTCGCTGCGCTGCATCTCACTCTCAATCTGCGTTGTAAGACTATCTTCCCGCTCTTTGTATTCTCTGGCCTTTTGAACCAGACCGATACTCTTAATGGAAACGACAGCCACAAGAATAAGAACTACAATGCTCGCCCAGACAATTCCCGCTTTGTTCTGGAAACGACGCCTCTTATAGCGTGCTCTGTTTGCCATGTTCTACCCCACTGTTATTCATTTATCACACAGTACTCCTGTTTAATATTCTAATACAATTTTCGCGGGGATGTCAAACATTGTGGTACAGTTTATATATATTTATAAAGCTGCGACACATCCTCTTTGTGTATGGTCTCCTGAACGTCCAGTACTTCTACACTGACATCCTTGTTTCCAAAACCGATGGTGATCTTGTCTCCAACCTTTACCTCTGTCGAAGCCTTTGCAGGACGGCCGTTTATAGTGACCCTTCCTGCATCACAGGCCTCATTTGCCACTGTGCGTCTCTTTATAAGTCTGGTAACCTTTAAGTATTTATCTAATCTCATTAGTTTTCACCTGATGCCGTACTTGCGGCATCACCTGCCTCCTCTTCTTTTGAACTTGATCCGGACGAACCCTCACTTCCGGAACTTGTGCTTTCCGATGAAGCCGCGCTGCTTCCGGTACTGGATGCTGAATCCGCTGAAGATCCCGAATCCTCTGTATTTCCCGAGTCCTCCGACGAACCTGAATCAGACGATGAACCTGAATCAGATGATGAGCCGCTGTCACCTGTGCTTCCCGAATCCGAGGAATCATCACTACTTGCCGTTGAACCTGCACTTGATCCGGAATCGGATTCGTCCTTTTTTACCTTGATAAGAGCCGGGAACTTATAGCTTAAATCGCTCTGATCCTTATCTATGCTTATCCGATAGCTCTTGGTCTGATAGCCGGATTTTTTCAGGATAACCTCATGTGTACCGGATATCTTCTTTATGTTCGTGGGAATCATCCCAATATAGCTGCCATCAAAATACACCTCGGCGCCGTAGGGCTCATCGAAATAAATCTTATACCCTTCTATTACTTTATTTTTCCCATCATCTGAAGAATTCTCACTTACCTTTTTGGAGCTTCCTTCCGATGCGCTGTTGGAAGAGATCGAACTATTTTTTTCTCTGCTGCTTTTCTCACTGCTGCTGTCATTGCTCTTATCCGCTGTAGACTTGCTTGATGCCGACTCATCCTCGCTTGTCGCACTTGAAGAAGCTGCAGAATCTTCGTCCTTTTCCAACTCAATCTGAATAACCGAATCCGGCGTTCCCACCTTCAGATATTTGGTCTGAGTCTTATAACCTTCGGCAATGACCTTTAGGTTGTGATAACCATACTGGATACTCTGGGGCACCCCTGTCAGCATTCTCTTTCCGTCCACAAAAACTTCTGCTGTATCAGGAGTTATCTCAAATGTTACCAGGCCTTCCTTGGGTTTTGATATTATAATATTACTGGTATCAACCACTGTCTCCTGATTACGGGCCACATTGACCTCGGACTGATAATTGGCTCCATTTCCCAGAATCTGCAGTTTATAATCCCCTTCCGGAGCGCTAAGCATCATATTTGGGGAAATCTTATATATCACTTCACTCCCCAGCTCAATCCAGGCTCCAACAAGGCTCTGATTCTCCACCGTATCGGAGGACAGGCTGACATATCCGTGCCCACCGGTAACAACTACACTGTATACGTCCTTTCCGATGCCCCGAACACAGATTGAATCCGTCGAAAGTATATCTTCAGCAAGAGCCGGCTGGTCTTCCGCAAGAACAAGTGCTCTGGAATCCATTTTAAGAACCTTATCCTTGATGACAACAGTTCCGTCATTTCTTACAAGATCATGCCTTCTGGTGCTGTCAATGATCCATGCCTCCTTTGATTTCTCAAGAGTCGTAATATGTTTGGTACTCTTAAGGAATGTGACATCCACAATCTCTCCCTGCTCCAGGAGTCTGGCGGAAATAGGATTACCGTGTACATCATACATCATACTTGTATTGTCATAAGTAAGGGTATAGGTTTTCCCTGTAGTATGGTTCCTGAATCTGATCTTTTGCTGATCCGGATCTACTAAGCGAATGGTTGCAGTATCCGCAGAATCATATTTTCCCAAAAGAGAGACATTTACCTTAGCGCTGTCGTTAAGAGCGTAGGCCTTGTCCGGCAAAAGACAGACCATCACCTGCACCATAAGAAACGCTGTTATGATTTTTACAAGTTTCTTTGCTTTTTTCACAATTATCCCCTCGTAGCCTCACTGCTTTTAACAAAACAATCCAGATTCACCGGATCCAGTAAATAATCCCTGGTATTATGTCCGGGATTATCCAAAACCTCCATTAGCATGGCGTTTAAAACATTTCCCAGCTGCTTCCCCGGAAGAATTCCCGAAGCGATCAGATCCTTTCCGTTGACTGCAAGATTTTTAAGGCTGACGCATTCATTTTTACTCATTATCTCCCGGTATAACTCTTTGGTATCCTCGATGAGTTTAAGTTTCTCATCCCGGTAATAGTCACTCTGTGCCAAAGTATCTGCTATACGAACTTCCATAAGAAGGGGAAAATCCTCGATACCCACTTTGTTTATAGCCCTTCGTATACTTGCGGCTGTAGCCGGAAATCTTTCATCGTGGTATCTGATGAGATTACATACCCTGTCCATGGTATCCCTGTCAAATTTAAGACGCTTGAAAATCTTTCCGGCCATTTCCACTCCCTTTTGTGCGTGACCGTGGAAATGGCTGACGCCTTCACTGTCAATCACATGGGTGACGGGCTTAGCTATGTCATGCAGGAGCATCGTAAGCCTTAAGACCTTGTCTGCTCTTATGTTTTGCATTGACTTTATTATATGCTCACCCACAGAATATGCGTGATGAACATTGAGCTGCTCCGTCTCCATACATTCATCAAATTCCGGCAAAAAAACTTTTGTTATGCCAAGCTCATATGCCTTTCTTATTCTGTCCGGATTATCGGAGGTCAGCATCTTTACCAATTCAACCTGTATTCTCTCAGCGCTTATCTTTTGAAGGGTAGGCGCCAGTTTCTTTATTGCTGCCTCTGTCTCAGCTTCTATTTCATAGCCCAGCTGCGCAGAAAAACGGATTGCCCTCATGATCCGGAGCGCGTCTTCGGAGAATCGTTCTTCAGGATTTCCCACGCATCGGATAATTCCTTTTTTTAGGTCCTCTTCGCCGCCAAATTTGTCTATTATGCCCTCTTCTTCATTGTACGCCATGGCGTTTATGGTAAAATCCCTGCGCTTCATATCCTCGGTCAGATTTCTGGTAAACGTCACCTGACTTGGATGCCTGTTATCCTCATATTTCCCGTCTATCCTGTAGGTGGTTATTTCATATCCTTCTTTTCCCACCATTACAGTAACGGTCCCATGTTCTATTCCTGTATCGATAGTCCTTCTGAAAAGAGCTTTTGTCTCCTTTGGTATCGCATTGGTAGTTATGTCCCAATCTCCCGGAGTTCTTCCAAGAAGCGCATCTCTCACACATCCGCCCACGATATAAGCCTCAAATCCGGCTTCGTGCATGGTGTCTAATATCATCTTCACATTTTTAGGTAAATTAATCTTCATATCTAAATAATAGCGTAATTTAAAGTAATTTCAAATATTTTATACCATGTTTATTGTTCTTTATTCTCCAATGGAAGTATACTGTATGTATGAAATTATGAGGATTTTATTATGAAATTTCCGAACATCAAAAAAGCTATTGTCATTTTGCTTTCGATAGCTTTCTTTGCCGGCACTTTTATTTTTTTAAGAAATCTGGATAAAAAGGCCGATGAGGGCAGCGATGCTATTATAAACCTGAGCGATGGCTGGACATTGGAGCTTGATCAGAACGTTCAGGAAAATGTTAATGTCGAAGCGGTTGATATCAAGATTGTAAACTTTATGGAAACTGTTACCATAACCCGTAATCTTGACATAGCCGATCCCGGCATTGATTCTCCGTGCCTTAATTTCTATTCAAGCCATGCACTGGTAAATGTTTATCTTGATCACGACCTGATATACTCTTATGGTCAGGATTACTTCAATAATCAGAACTCTGTCCCCAAAAAGAGCCATTATATTCCCCTGGGTAATGACTATCTTGGCAAGTCTCTGCGGATAACCTTCACCGGCGGAAGAAACGATGCCTTCTCCAATATTTCCGGTATCTATCTTGGGAGCAGAAATGCCCTTTTGTCTCTCTATATTTCCACTATAAGACACATGATGGTAGTTGGAATCTTTATGTTTACCATCGGTCTTGTACTCATCATACTGTCTCCTTTCCTTTTCCTTTATCACAACAGAGATCTGAGAATCTTTTTCAGTGGCCTCATTTCTCTTGTACTTGGAACTTATATTCTGGGATACTACGGTATCTTCGACATGCTGGTTGACAACAGTCTTTTAAATACTGTAATGGAGTATGCCGCTCTTTATAATGTTCCCACTGCGATCACAGGGTATCTCATGTCTGTTTTTACCGGAAAGGTTAAAAAGGCATATGCTCTGATGTTTTATCTGGATGTATTTCTTTTCCTGTCCTCACTGGTACTTCACTTTACCCATATAGGTAGATTTTCTCAATACACCCTGATCCTTCACATTGTGGCCTTTATAGAATTTGTTTTTACTGTCTATATACTTGGTCGCACATACCTGGGAAGGAGAAAAGAGCTTTTGAGCCGTATACATTTTTCGGATAATATCTTTCTATTGGGCGTCCTGAGTTTCATGTTGCTGTCTCTTATAGATGTTATAAGGCACAACTTCTTTAAATACGGTACAGCAGTCAACACTCCTTATACGGAACTTTTGGGATTTTCCATAGGCTCAATGATATTTGTCAGTTGTCTGCTGGTTAGTTATCTCTTTTACAATATTTCCAGTTCCAGTATGGCATCAATGCAGAGTAAAATTGCCAATCTCGCCTATACTGACCCGCTCACAGGCCTATCCAACCGCGCCAGATGTGAGACCATGATGAGTTATCTTACTCAGGAACACAGCAATTACACCATTATCAGTCTGGATCTGAATAAACTCAAACAAGTCAATGACACCTATGGTCATCGCGAGGGAGACCGGCTTATCACCGGTTTCTCCACTATACTCTCGGATTGCTTCTGGGACGCAAACCTCATTGGGCGAATGGGCGGCGACGAATTCATTGTAATCCTTATGGAGGACCGCGCTCTTCAGGTAACCAAGAGGCTGCACGAATTATATGCCCTTATAAACGAGTGGAATCGCAAGGAGCAGCTGTTTAAATACAGTGCTTCCTATGGCTATGCGTACAGCTATGAGGTTCCAAACGGGTCTGCCAAAGAAGTCTACATGCTTGCCGACAGCAGAATGTACGAAATGAAAAGAGAACATCAGGCAAACAAGGAGGCGATGGAAAATGCATAAAGTAATTACATTTCTGGGCCTTTCATTTACGCTCATCATATTGATTTTCATATCCATCCACTTCCTGTTTAAGTTCACCCCCAATTACCCGATTGATTCCCTGGATAACGGATGGACTGTGATCTATCGCAATGAGAAATACATAAACACTAATCTTGAGCGCATGAGCGATCAGGTGGGCACCACCTTTTCCAGGGGTGATACCGTTACGCTCACACAGGCCAAGCCTCTTACATTTGAAGAAGTTCCTTTTCCTTATCTGCTGCTCAAAACTCAGTACAGTGCCTTTTCAGTATTTCTTGATAATGAGCTCATTGCAAAGAAAAACCTTGATACCGCGGCAGAATATGGCTTTATAGGAATCGGATATAATGCCATTTCCCTCCCCAAAGACTATTATGGAAAAAAACTGACCATAAAACTCTATATTTCCGAAAATAACACCAGAGTAGACCTGGTAACTCCTCTGGTGGGGAATTTCGATGACCTGTACAGATATTTACTTCATTCGGAACTATTCCCGTTCTTTGTAGGGATATTTCTGATTATTTTTGGTTTAATATCACTTATCATTTCATTGATGTTTTATATAAAAAGTTCCGGCGCTGTGACGCAGATAATATGCTCTCTCATAAGCATTGCTCTCGGGGCTTGGATGATTTCAGCATACAGTTTTTTGGACTTTTTCCTGAAATCATCTGTGATAACCACAATTGAATTTATTGCCATGTACTCTCTGGTTCCGCTTTTGTATATATTGGTATACAGCCTTCATCCAAGATACAATAATACGGTCATTGCTTTTCTTGGATATTCCAGCATTTTTTTCAGCATTATTTTCCTTGCGCTTCACTTTTTGAATCGGGTACACATCAATCATTTCCAATATCCCTACTACCTGATGTCGGTCATTGGCTTTGTTATGCTGGTATTCTATGTCTATCTGGATATAAGAAACCATCTGAGAAATGCCTCTGCTCAGATTCTAATGGTGGGCACCTGCGTTTTGGCAGTCTCGCTTTTAGTATATATATCAGTGGCAGTGTCAAACTCCCTTGTGGATTACAGGCAAAACTCCCTGTTGAACGTCATTATTCCCTGGGGAAGTCTGTTCTTTGTAATAACACAGCTGCTTAATCACTTCATCTATATGACGCGAACATTTGCCCAGCGAAAAGAGTATGCTTCTCTGTCACAGATTGCCTATATCGATAATCTAACAGGCGTAAACAACCGTGTCAGCTGCGACAACAAACTGTCAGAACTTGATAAGACCACCTCTGATTTCTGTATTTTAAGCCTTGACCTGAACGGGTTAAAGGAAGTCAACGACAACGCAGGACATCCTGCCGGTGACAGACTCTTAAAATCCTTTGCAGACAGTCTTCTTTCCGTATTTGGAAGGGCTGGTTCCTGCTTCAGAATAGGAGGCGACGAATTCCTTGTGATATTCAATTCCATAGAAAAAGAGAATCTCAATGATATGCTGGTAGTTCTTGATCAGAAGCTTAAGATTCTTGATGAAGAGGACTCGGAAATAAATCACAGCGTCTCCTACGGCTACGCCTTCAGATCTGAGACCGAAGACAAAGACACCCACTCCGTTGTTATGCTGGCCGACAAGCGAATGTACGATTACAAGAGAAAGTTTTATTCCCACATGATGCGGACGTAAATAAATAACTTGTAAAAAAACTCGGGGAGCCTTTCTTTGACTCTCCGAGTTTTTTGTATCAGCATTAAATTAATATGCGCGTCCCCAGTATACCATCTTGATTGCAGGCTTTCCGCATACCACACAGGTATCTGACAGATTTTCCTGTTCGAAAGGAATACATCTGCTGGTTACATTGTATTCTTCCTTGATCTTATCCTCACACTCGCGGCATCCACACCACATAGCCTTTACAAAGCCCTTTGTCTCCTTGAAGGCTTCTGCAAACTCATCCTTATTGTGTGCTGCAAAGGTATGTGCCTCAAGATGCTTCTTAGCTCTGTCGAACATATCCTTCTGAATCTGATCAAGAAGCTCTCCAACCTTAGCCGGAACCTCAGAAATAGCACATTCTATCTTCTCTCTTGTATCACGACGTACAAGAACACACTTTCCGGCTTCAAGATCCTTAGGTCCGATTTCTACACGAACAGGAATTCCTCTCATTTCCTGCTCAGCAAATTTAAAGCCCGGTGTTCTGTCCGTATCATCAGTCTTTACTCTGAAATCCGAAAGGCTCTTTGCAATATCGTATGCTGCGTCAAGAACGCCTTCCTTCTTCTGCTGGATAGGAATTACAACAACCTGGACAGGTGCAATCTTTGGCGGTACAACAAGACCTGAATTGTCACCGTGAACCATGATCATAGCTCCGATTGTACGTGTTGTAAGACCCCATGAGGTCTGGCATACATAGTGGAGCTGATTGTCCTTACCGGCATACTGGATTCCGAATGCCTTCGCAAATCCATCACCAAAGTTGTGGCTGGTTGCGCTCTGAAGAGCACGGCCGTCATGCATAAGTGCCTCAACAGTATAGGTTGCCTCCGCACCTGCAAACTTCTCTTTGTCTGTCTTCTGTCCCTTAATAACCGGGATTGCCATATCATTCTCAAGGAAGTCAGCGTAAACATTCAGCATCTGCTGAGTGCGCTCCTCAGCCTCCTCCATTGTAGCGTGAGCTGTGTGGCCTTCCTGCCAGAGGAACTCACGGCTTCTAAGGAAAGGTCTTGTCTCTTTCTCCCAACGAACAACGCTGCACCACTGGTTAAGAACCTGGGGAAGATCCTTGTAGGAATGGATTTCTCCCTTATAGTAATCGCAGAAAAGTGTCTCTGATGTAGGACGTACGCAGTATCTCTCGGTAAGAGGCTCAAGTCCTCCGTGTGTTACCCATGCAACCTCAGGTGCAAAGCCTTCTACATGATCCTTCTCCTTCTGAAGAAGTGATTCGGGAATGAACATGGGAAGGTACGCATTCTGTACTCCTGTTGCCTTGAATCTTGCATCCAGGTGCTTCTGGATGAGCTCCCAGATTGCATATCCTGCAGGCTTTATTACCATGCAGCCCTTGATGTTGGAATAGCTCACAAGGTCAGCCTTGATGCACACATCTGTGTACCATTGTGTGAAGTCTTCATCCATGGAAGTAATTTCTGCTACTAATTTCTTATCTGCCATGTCTTTCTCTCCTTTTACAAAAATGATTTCTGTTTTGGGAAACAAAAAGCCGATGCTCTCCGATCCCTGTAACAGGGACCGAAGTTCATCGGCGGTACCACCCTTGTTAAATCCGTCAATCTGACGAATTTCTCTCAACTGCCCCTTAACGCGGGAAACGCTGTATTTACACCGGAAAACGGCTTTCACACAGAACTCCAAGGCAGGTTCACTGTTTTATCGTAAGGATCTCACACCAACAATCCTCTCTCTGAAACGCATCCGCAGCTACTATTCCTCTTCATCGTCAAAAAATATATTTATTGATGATTTTATTAGCAATCGAAAGCTTTGTCAACTGTTTGGTTACTTGAGCACTACTTGTTTTACTTGATAGGGCACTTAACTATATTAAAGGTAACTTTCTTTGTTCCGGCAAATTCATTAATTCCCTGTATTGTTACAGTAGCTTTTCCGGCTTTGATGTTCTTTGAATACGATATAATCTTGAAATCCTCATCCAAATGCAACGTCTTTTTATAATTACCAATGAAAAAAGCAAACGACGTATCTCTACATCGCTTGCTTTGGTTAACATATTAATGAATCAATATCATCACACCTCTTACTATCAGTGCCACAATCCATGCTATAAGGCATTGTCTCACCACTACGCCCAACGCCCAGCGCCTTCCCAGTTCTCTTTTGACTGCTGCAACTGCTGCCGCGCAGGGGGTATAAAGTAAGCTAAAGGCCAGCATTGTAGCTGCTCCTGTGGTATCAAGCACCCCTCCCACGTTATCGCTAAAGAGCATCTGCATTACAGAAACCACACTCTCTTTCGCCACAAATCCGCTTATAAGAGATGTGCAAATCCTCCAGTCCCCAAGGCCGAGAGGCTTAAACAGTGGAACAAGGAGGCCTCCGATAATTGCCATGACACTGCCCTGCTGATTCTCCACCATGTTGAACCGCAGATCAAAGTGGCTCAGGAACCAAATGATAATTGTTGCGACAAAAATGATAGAGAAAGCCTTCTGGATGAAATCCTTTGATTTCTCCCACAAAAGCTGAGCAACACTCTTGGGACTTGGGAGACGATAACTTGGAAGTTCCATCACAAAAGGTACTGCCTCGCCTTTAAAAACAAGCTTTTTAGCAATAATCGCAAATAAAATCCCGACAACAATTCCAAGAAGATACAAGCCTGTAATAATAAGCCCTCCTCTTCCCGGGAAAAACGCGTTTACAAAGAACGCATAGATTGGAAGCTTGGCAGAGCAGCTCATAAACGGCGTCAGAATAATAGTCATCTTTCTGTCACGGTCACTGGGGAGTGTCCTGGTGGACATAACAGCCGGTACCGTACATCCAAATCCAATAAGGAGCGGCACGATACTTCGCCCCGAAAGTCCGATTCGTCTAAGAAGCTTATCCATCACGAAAGCAACTCTTGCGATGTATCCGCTGTCCTCCATAAGTGAAAGGAAAAAGAACAGAGTGACAATGATGGGCAGGAAACTTAGAACGCTACCAACGCCTTCAAATACGCCTTCAATGATGAGTCCCTGAAGAACAGGATTTACATTATGTGATTCAAAAAATGCTGCAACAATGTCGGATGCTGCGCCTATTATAGTCTCAAGTATTCCCTGAAGCCATGGGCCAATAAGGTTGAAGGTTAGAAGAAAAACACAGGCCATGATCAGGATAAAGCATGGGATAGCAGTATATTTTCCCGTCAGCACCTTATCTATTCTGTTACTTCTTAGCTGTTCCTTACTCTCTTTTGGCTTTTTAACGCATCTTTTGCTGACTTTTCTGATATAGGAAAAACGCATATCTGCAATCGCAGCGCTTCGGTCAAGTCCGCGCTCTTTTTCCATCTGGGATACGATGTGCTCCAAAGCATCTTTTTCATTATCATCAAGTCTAAGCTTATCTATTATAAGTTTGTCGCCCTCTATTACCTTATTTGCCGCAAACCTTAAGGGAAGTCCGGCCTTAGCTGCGTGGTCTTCAATCAGATGCATCACAGTATGAAGGCACTGATGGACAGTTCCGCCATGGTCATCCTTGGAGCAAAAATCCTGCTCGATGGGCTTTTCCTGGTATTTTGCGATATGAATGGCATGATCGATAAGCTCATCCACACCTTCGTTCTTGGCTGCTGCGATAGGGACAACAGGGGTTCCCAGCATTTCCTCCATGGCGTTGATGTCAACCGCACCGTCATTTCCCGTAAGCTCATCCATCATATTAAGAGCAACAACCGTGGGAACTCCCATTTCCAGAAGCTGCATGGTCAAATAAAGATTTCTTTCAATATTGGTGACGTCTACAATATTAATTATCGCCGATGGTTTTTCCTGAAGAACATGATTTCGGGAAACTATTTCTTCATTTGTATAGGGAGACATGGAATAGATTCCCGGCAAGTCCGTCACGCAGGTATTTTTATACCCACGGATCTCACCGTCTTTTCTATCTACCGTAACTCCCGGGAAATTACCCACATGCTGTTTGGAGCCTGTGAGCTGGTTGAAAAGTGTGGTCTTTCCGCTGTTCTGATTTCCCACAAGGGCAAAGGTCAGCATTGTCCCTTCCGGAAGGGGGTTTTCTCCCTCTTTTTCATGGAAAATTCCGGTTTCACCAAAGCCGGGATGTTTAACCTTCTTTATTTCTTTTTCATCGTTCCAAGCCTCAACTTCGCTGATCTTTTCTATGTCTATCTGCTCAGCCTCTGAAAGTCTTAAGGTAAGCCTGTAGCCATGAATCTCTATTTCCATGGGATCTCCCATAGGAGCCAGTTTAACAACAGAAAGCTCTGCCCCGGGGATGACACCCATATCCAAAAAATGTTGGCGAAGAGCTCCTTCTCCGCCAACTTTAATTATTCTTCCGCACGAACCAACTTTTAATTCTCTTAAAGTCACCTTTATTGCTCCTTAATGATAATCATTTTCATTAAAGATATCGTAAACCTTTTTTTATCTTCTTTCAATTATCATGTTTGCAAAAACTAACAGATAAAAATCTCCTCTTATCCGTGAAATTCACTATTATACAGACACATCAAATCCTCCGCCGGTAGTTGGTGCTATCATTCCTCCACCGGCTGCTGCTCCGGGCATTGATATCACAATTTTCATCTCAGATATATCAGGTCCTTTACTGTTTCCAAAATCTGATTTCTGAACCATATTGGCTGCTTTATTCTTTTCATGCTCCATTATGCCCTTAAGATACTCCTTGTCGGCCTCGGCAATTTCCTTCATTTCCTTGGTCCTGTGCTTTATCTTTAGCATCTTGAGGTCTTCCTCTGACATGTCAGGGTCCGGGGCATATAAGGATTCTGCCAGATCATTTAGATCAAGCTCCTCCATCATCTCATTCATGGCTTCCGACATTTCGCTCATCATGTCATCAAGGCCATCTCCGCTCTCCTGCGCTATTTCTTGCATATTTTCAGACATTTCTGCTGCCATTTCCAGCATCTGTTCCTGCATCTCTATATCATATTCTGCTATCTGTTCCGGATCTATTTCCCATTCATCAGGATATACTTCCTCTTCCGGATAATTCTCATTGGAAAGATTTTCTTCATTTTCTTCCGAATTATCTTTCTCCACCTCTTCTAAAGCTACTGACAATCCCTTGCCGTTTCTTTCGATCATTTCTTCCTGTTCCAGGTGATTTGCCTTTTTCTTGGCTACTTTCTCCATAGACTTGGCATGATCGATGGCAAGCTGAAGCTCTTCTTCGTCGTACTCTCCGCTGTTCTTAAGACGTTTAAGCCTGGAAATCTCATGCCTGGCGGCCTGAACAGCTCTTCTTGCGCTCATGGAATCTTTGCTTCTAATTATCTGTGAGGAGATTTTCTTAAAACTGTACTGTAATTTTTTCTTTTCAAGGGAATTGTCTTTTGACTTGGTTCTGGAAGCGCGCAGCTGCTCAGCATAGGCCTTACTCTGGTCGATAATGCTTTTTCTTGAGGCTTCTCTTCGCTGATCGGATTCCATTTTTCTGATGGTGGATTCATTTTCATGCTCACTGAAAGGGCCGTATATGTCACTTGATTTTGACGCAAAACGTCCCCCAGAGGAATAAAGACCGGAATTATTTGATATAAAATTCCCGTAATTAGAAATTCCTACAGACATTCGCATCCTCCGTGACGCACTTATCAACCTGCACCCAAAATCCTTTTGCGGCGTTTCTTAAATATATATCGGCTTTTATCATTAATAGTTAATAGCTTGGACATAAAAAAGATCACCTGATTTTTCAGATGACCTTTAAAGATATGCAATAATAGTTATTAAGTTTTGATTGAAAAACAGCTCTGATAATTTTTATCTTTATTCTTCAGAAAGAAAAGACAAAGCATCAACCTTAAAACCGCTCATCTCCCATTCATCAAACAGTTCTGCCATTTTCATTCCGGAGATTCCGGTAGTGTCCATTTTTAATTTCTTCCAGGCATCCTCAAACTCTTTCTTTCTATCTTCGAACGTAATTTCCTTTACCTTTGTTGATACCTTTCCTCCTGCTACATTTGCAAGAACATCATCGTTAATCATTGTCTTTTTCATAGCTTTTGCTCCTTTATCAATCAAGATTACTTAAACATTATCTTATATTTTTTTATACGAAGCTATACCGCAGCGGGCAATTTTATAATTTATTAAGATTTCATAAACAAAAAAGACCGGGGACTCCGGTCTTTTTCTTTTGCGCAGGATTGCTCCCGCAGATTTAGAGGTTTTTATAAAGGAAATACGTTATGGCGAACGTAATTCGGCGTTGTTAAGTGCCATGGGCCAAATTTATCAACGATTCAACTCGCTGGTAGGACCATCTGACTGATGATTCCTGATAATGCTGTCAATCTCCCTTAAATCACTAGCCGGGAGATCTCCGGGTATAGTGTTCTTGACACTTGATGTTGCATTTCCGTAGGAAAGTGCCTTGCTGACATCATTGTACTTAAGCATTCCGTAAAGGACACCTGATACGTAGGCATCACCTGAACCGATTCGGTCTATTACATCGATATTTGTATAGGGCTTCTCAGTAAAAAACTTGTCCTGCTGAGCATCATAAATAGTTGATGTAAAGTTGTGCTTTCGTGGGCTTATGACCTCGCGCTGGGTTGTGCAGACAATCTTTACCGGATATTCCTTTGTGTAGCTCTTCATTATTTCCTCAAGATCACCGCTCTTTTGCATCATGCGGCGGGAGGTTTCCTCAGAAACAAACAGGATATCCACATAAGGAAGGATTGCCTTGATGGCACTTCTTGCATCCTCCTCGCTCCAGAGGTTTGCTCTGTAGTTGCAGTCAAAGGATACCAAAGCTCCTCCCTGTTTGAAGCGCTTTATCATCTCAGTGGTTACTTCACAGGTGTTCTTGTTAAGTGCCAGGGTGATTCCGCTGGTGTGGAACATCCTTGTGGAAGTGTAAACACTCTCAGGAAGCTCATCAAGAGATATTCTTGTAATCGAGGAATTCATTCTGTCGTATACGATTGAAGGCTTACGGGGTGCAGCTCCGTTCTCGTAGTAATAAATTCCAAGTCTTGCCTCCGGCGACTCGTCATAGATCAGATAGTCATCGGATACTCCTTCAAATCTGATCCTGTTCTTGATAAATGTTCCCAGCGCATTCTGGGGAAGTCTTGATATAACTCCCGTACGAAGCCCTAAAAGAGCAACACCGGATGCAACGTTGAGCTCTGAACCGCCGGCTCTTTTGTCAAAAACATCACCGCGGGTCATTCGCTCATAATTAGGCGGCGAGAGGCGAAGCATTATCTCACCAAAAGTTAATAGGTCAAATCTTCCGTCTCCCATAAAGCACCTCCTAATTTATATAACAACTCAAAACATTTTTCCTTCAGCAAAAAACTTCCCATCAAATACTACTACTTTGTTTTCCGCTGATATAGTCATAGTACATTAAAAGAAATTCTAATGTAAGAACTTACACTAAAGCAAATGTGGAATATTTTGAAGTCTTATAATAACTATAATCTCGATTCATCCTTGTCATTGTATTTTGAAAGTACTACTTCTCCCTGCTCCAGGGACTTCTTTACATCAATAACTCTCTGGTTCTCGGACCCTCGAAACCTTAGCATCAGATTCTTTTTATCCAGCATAAACTCCCCGTCCACAAGAACATCTGTCATGGAAAGGATTGCATCCGTATCTTCCCCGTGGCACCTTTTATTATTGAAATCCGTCAGTTCTTCCCAAAGATATCCTGAGTAGATCCATATGGTCGCCTTGGGAACCTCTTTTTTTATTCGTTCCAGCAAAGGTCTGATTTCTTTCTGATTCACGATCTCCATGGGCTCTCCACCGAGTATGGTAAGTCCGGCTATATAAGAGGGCTTAAGGGATTCCACGATCTCATCCTCAACCTCTTTTGTATAGGGAACGCCATAGTTAAAGTCCCAGGTCATCTCGTTAAAGCAGCCCTTGCAATGATGAGTACATCCGCTGACAAAAAAAGCTGTCCTGCAACCAATTCCGTTGGCAACATCATTAAAGTACACTTGTCCGTAGTTCATCTTGTTTTCCTCTCCAAATCCAGTAGAAGACGGTTAGTCTTCTGCTGGTCGTGCGGCCCGCATGCTACGAAGTAGCAATATTCCTCATGCGGGCCTGCACATAATACAAGCCGGGACAATGATTCCCGGCTCATATTGTTTATATTAAAATTTTCATATCCCCCACCCGATCATACACGGGTAATTTGCGATCAGAGCTTTGGGTTACTCATGTGGAGTACCCTCTCCTTGATTTCCTGGGTACGTCCCTGATTCCAGAACTGGGTTCCGATATAACCACAGGTACGTCTTGCAACGTTCATCTTGGACTGATCACGGTTTCCGCAGTTAGGACACTCCCAAATAAGCTTTCCGTCTGTATCTGTAACTATCTTGATTTCTCCGTCATATCCGCAGCACTGACAGAAATCTGATTTTGTATTGAGTTCTGCGTACATGATATTGTCGTAAATATACTTCATTACAGCTATTACTGCATCGATATTGCTGTTCATATCAGGAACCTCTACATAGCTGATGGCTCCTCCCGGTGAAAGCGCCTGGAACTCAGATTCAAATTTGAGTTTAGTAAAGGCATCTATCTGCTCGGTGACATGTACGTGGTAGCTGTTTGTGATGTAATTCTTATCGGTAACTTCAGGAATGATGCCAAATCTCTTCTGAAGTGCTTTTGCAAACTTATAGGTTGTGGACTCAAGAGGAGTACCATATAGACTGAAAGCAACATTTGTCTCAGCTCTCCACTTTGCGCACTTGTCGTTAAGGAACTGCATTACCTTAAGTGCAAAGTCTTTTCCTCTGGGATCTGTATGTGAAACGCCCTTCATATACTTGGTACACTCGCAAAGTCCTGCGTAGCCAAGTGATATTGTTGAGTAATTTCCAAAAAGAAGCGGATCAATAACTTCGCCCTTCTGAAGTCTGGCAAGAGCACCATTCTGCCAGAGAATAGGAGCCACATCCGAAGGTGTGCCAAGAAGTCTGTTGTGACGGCACATAAGAGCTCTCTTACAGAGTTCTGTTCTTTCTTCAAGTATCTGCCAGAACTTTTCCTCATCCTTAAATGATGAGCAGGCAACGTCTACAAGGTTAATGGTGACAACGCCCTGATTGAAACGTCCGTAATACTTGTGATCCCCTTCTTTATAATTGAGTGCATGGGACTTGTTGCCCTTATTGCAATAGCCCTCAGCATTTTCTTCGCTGTCAGGTGTCAGGAAGGATCTGCATCCCATACAAGGATAAACATCACCCTTCTTAAGTTCCTTCATCTTCTTGGCTGAAATGTAATCTGGAACAAGTCTCTTTGCTGTACATTTTGCAGCCAGTTCTGTGAGGTACCAGTACTTGGAATCCTCATTGATATTATCTTCATCAAGAACATAGATAAGCTTAGGGAATGCAGGTGTAATGAGCTGTCCCTTCTCATTCTTTACTCCGAGAATTCTCTGCTTGAGCATCTCTTCGATAACCATTGCAAGGTCTTCTCTCTGCTGTCCCTCGGGAACCTCATCCAGGTACATGAATACAGTGATGAAAGGAGCCTGTCCGTTGGTTGTCATGAGTGTGATGACCTGGTACTGGATTACCTGACATCCTCTCTCTATTTCTTTTCTGACTCTCATCTCGGCAATTTCATCAACCTGCTTCTTGTTGACCTTGACGCCGGCTGTCTCAAACTCAAGAGATACTTCCTTGCGGAATTTCTGTCTGCTGACATCAACAAAAGGAACAAGGTGAGAAAGAGTAATACTCTGTCCGCCATACTGTGAGCTTGCTATCTGGGCAATTGCCTGTGTTGCAATATTGCAGGCTGTTGAGAAGCTCTTTGGACGCTCAATCATGGTCTCTGAAATAACCGTGCCGTTCTGAAGCATATCCTCCAGATTTACAAGACAGCAGTTGTGCATGTGCTGAGCAAAGTAATCTGAATCATGGAAGTGGATAAGACCCTCTTCGTGTGCCTTGACAACATCCTCGGGAAGAAGGAATCTCTTGGTGATATCCTTACTTACCTCGCCTGCCATGTAATCTCTCTGAACACTGTTAACTGTGGGGTTCTTATTGGAATTTTCCTGCTTAACCTCTTCGTTATTACACTCAATAAGAGACATGATCTGCTCGTCAGTAGTATTTGACTTTCTGACAAGGGCATGTTTGTAGCGGTATGTGATGTATTTTCTGGCAACATCATACTTGCCCGCTTTCATAAGGCCATCCTCTACCATATCCTGGATTTCCTCAACGCTTGCAGCGCGGGTAAGTGTTGCGCAGAGTTTTTCAACGTTTGAAGCAATATCCATAATCTGACCGTTTGTCAGCTTCTTCTCTTCAGTGACCTCGTTGTTGGCCTTCTGAATAGCTGCAGAAATCTTGCTAACGTCGAAAGCAACCTCTTTGCCGCTCCTCTTAATGATTTTCATAAGTAACCCCCTTCGTAGATTTATATATATTAATATCTTCTCTTTTTATTTATCTCATCACAGAAATATAACCACAAGATTATTTCAGTAACTACATCTTGTGGTTACAATTTTATTTTAATACAATATTTTGTTCATTTCAAGCCCATTTATCTCAGGCTTTTCGAACCATTTCAAGGCGATTATGCAGTCTTTTCAAGCGTTCCAGCGTTTCTTTATCTTCAACCGATTTTTTGGAAAAATAGTACTTGGTTTTTGCTGACCCTAATATATTGTGGTAGTCATCGAAATATACTTCTTTATCTTGATTTTCGTTCACCGGAAGTCCAAGTACATCCGCTAGGTGATGTATCGTACCATAATTGCCATCTATGAGCAATGTATCTTTTCCATAAAAATTTCTGAAGGCAGGTTTAAAATAATTAAAATGTGTACAGCCGAGTACTAACGCCGCGTATTGCACGGGGTCAAATTCCGCAAACTGGCTCTGTATGTAGCTTTCAACCTCCGGGGAATCAAACTCTTCACGCTCTGCGAACTCTACCAGCCTTGGCATGGGAAGAAGGTCAACTCTATGGTCCCCATCCACCCTGTGAAGAAGATCCTTGAGCTTATCCATACGGATTGTAACAGGGGTGGCAATGACCATGATTCTCTTTTTATCCGTCCCCTCCACCGCCGGCTTAACCGCCGGTTCCATTCCCAGGATTGGAAGATCATAATGTGCCCGCAGATCCTCTACCGCCACACTAGTTGCCGTGTTACAGGCTATAACCAGAGCCTGTGCACCTTTATCTATAAGAAAATCCGTTATCTCAAAAGCATATTCTTTTATCTGCTCGGGAGTTTTAAGGCCATAGGGTACATGCTCCGTATCCGCATAAAAAATGTATTCCTGTCCCGGCAACTGATGATATGCCTCGTGAAGCACCGACAATCCGCCGATACCCGAATCAAATATTCCAATTTTCATATAACAAGTCCTGTCTTTACATTTTTTAAAAAACGAATTAATCTAATTCTATGAATGAAAAAAAATTTGATGAATTACAAAAATTATATGACAATTCCAAAATCGGCGACCTGGTTCAGGAGATCTGCGAGTACTGCGCCACCAGAGACAGCTATGAGGACAATTCCTATCAGGACGAGATAGAGCCTCAAAAGCTTGTGGAAGCGGTATACCTTCTTTTCTGCCTCCAGAGTCGGGAACAGATTCTGGATGAATTTTCTGTTGTGCAAAAAAAATACCCCGAGCTATATGATACAATCAGCGGGATCCACAACACTCTTCTTATCAATATGGACTATCGTTCACTTGAGGAAAACTGTGGCAGTACTATAGCCGCTTTTGCAAAGGACACTTCCGTGGAAGAGGTTCTTGCAAAGGCTGATTCCTGCGCACGTTCCAGCGCATCTTTATCTGAAGCGGTAGATAAATTCTATACCTGGTATCATTCCAAAAGAGCCTGAAGCTATTGTTTTACCTCAAGATACTTCATTGACGCATAGACGCGGCTTCCGTTGTAATCAATAAGCGCCCAGGTTCCCTCAGAATTTACCGCAACTCTCTTAAGTTCAGTCCCCTTGGGAACTGAAGTTATAACTGTTGAATCACTCTCTGAGCTGTCAACCGTCCTTAAATTCAACATCTGCGCGGTAACTACCACCGTGTCGTCTTTTTCGGTATAGCCTGTGGGAAGAGCCACAACTGTAGCTATGGTTTCTTCCTCATCGGGGTTCGGGATAAAATATCTGTCAAATACCTTAACTTTTAAAATCATGGCGATGAAGGCCAAAATAATAACTCCTGTGATTATAGAAGAAACCCTGACAAAAAGTTCCATGGGAAATCTGCCTTCCGATTCCTCATCCTCAGACTCTTCCCTGTAGTCGTCGTAATCTTCCGAGTCCTCCCTTTGCCTGTCATAATCTTTGGGTTCTTTCTCCGAAGCATTTCTGTCAGGTCTTTTTGCATGGTTCCTTGCATTTGGCTCTTCATGAGGTCTTTCATGCGGGATATCCTCCGCTTTCTTTTCGGGAACAGTTTTCTCATTCAGTTCCTTCTGCCTCTCCCGGAAATATTCCTCCCTTTCCTCCTGGTTAAAAAAATTGTAGGGATCCTCAATCTGTATATCTACGTCTGTGTCGCTGCCTACTTCTCTCTTTTTGTAGTCTTCAAAGTTTGTAATCTTATCTGCCATAAAAAAATACCTGTCAGCTACAACAAAGTGCTGACCCTTAGGCCAGCACTTTATCTATCATTCCTTGTAATTTAGCCTTGTTAAGTGCTCCAACTGCTGTCTCAATAACCTCTCCGTTCTTGAAGAAAGCAAACATTGGAATTGACATAACATTATATTTCTGCGCAATGTCTGGTGACTGATCGACATTGATCTTACCTATCTTCATTTCTCCTTCATATTCACCAGCAAGTTCATCGATAACCGGCGCCATCATTTTGCAGGGGCCGCACCAATCTGCTGAAAAATCAACGAGTACCGGGATCTTGCTGTTTAAAACTTCTTCTTGGAAATTCTGACTGTTCAAAGTGTAGTCCATTAGTTACTCCCCTTTCTGCTCACAATGTACTTGTATATAGGATTACCAAGTGAAGAGAATCGCTCTTCATACTCTGTCATGACATTGCCTGCATTCATGACCTCATCATTGTGAAGATCATAGGTCGCAGCATCCAAAGTCCATCCTGCCGGCTCTACTTCCTCAAGTGCAAATTCAAAAAGGTCTTTATTATCCGTCTTGAATTCCACCACTCCGTCGCGTTTCAAAATCTGGTCATAGCGAGCAAGAAATTCTCTGGAGGGAAGTCTTCTCTTGGCATGTCTGTCTTTGGGCCACGGATCTGAGAAATTGAGGTAAATCTTGTCCACCTCTTCCGGAGCAAAAACCTCAGTTATTACCTCTGCATCCATTCGAATAAAGATAACATTGGGCAATTGCCTTTGTTCCTGCTTCTGTATTGCTCTTAGGAGTACACTGGAATATTTTTCAATTCCAATATAGTTTATATCCGGATTCAGCTGCGCCATATCCATAAGGAATCTTCCTTTACCCATTCCGATTTCAATATGAATTGGCTTACTGTTACCAAATACTTCCTTTTTCCAGAGTCCTTTCATCTTCTCCGGTTCCTTGACCGTGAATCTGCTTTCGGCGATGGCTTCTCTGGAACCCGCAATATTTCTTAAACGCATTTCTCAATCTGTTACTTGTCAGCAACATCTCCTTGTCGATAATCCTTATATATAGAATTTTACAACATTTGAAAGCTCTTGGAAAGTAGTGTATTATCTATATACTATGAGATTATTATGTTTTCTTAATAAAAGAAAAACTAAATATAGACAAATTCTGATTCTTCCGGCTTTGCTCCTTTGTTTATCCGCGTCGGCCCTGAATATTCAGGCTGATACTATAGACTACAACGCTCAGGCTCTGGAAAGAAAGGAGCTTCCAATTCAGAGTAACCAGACTGCTGCCTGGCCCGAAGGTCCCGCCATAGGAGCCGAGGCTGCGATAGTTTTGGAAGCCCACACAGGAACAATTCTTTATGCCAAAAATATCCATGAAGAGCTCTACCCTGCCAGCACCACTAAAATAATGACATGTCTTTTGGCTGTTGAAAATGCCGGGCTTGGAGATACCATCACCTTTTCCCACGACGCGGTATTCAGTGTCCCCCAGGATGGATCCTCCATCGGAATGGATGTAGGCGAATCCATTACGCTTGAGCAGGCACTTTACGGAATTATGGTGGGAAGTGCCAATGAAGTGGCCAACGCTGTAGCAGAGCATGTAAGCGGGAGTATAGACGGCTTTGTCAGACAGATGAACAGCCGGGCCGCAGAACTTGGCTGCACCAATACTCACTTTAGCAACACCAATGGTCTTCATGCAGATGACCACTACACCAGTGCATATGATCTTGCACTTATAGCAAAAGAGTTTTTTGACAATGAATTTCTGTGTAAGGTGGGAAATACACCAAGATACCATTTTTCACCCACCGCCACACAGCCTGATGATTTTTATCTCAACAACAAGCACAAGCTCATCACAGGGGAAGTCAAATACGATGGAATTCTCGGAGGCAAAACCGGTTATACAGGCCTTGCCAGGGAGACGCTGGTAACCTGCGCAGAAAGAAACGGAATGAGACTTATCTGCGTTATATTAAAAGAGGAATCACCGGCGCAGTTTTCGGACACAGTGACACTTTTTGATTATGGGTTTAACAATTTCCAAATTGTAAATATTGCAGATACTGATACCCGTTATATGCCAAATGACTCTTTGTTCTTTGAATCCGAAAACGATGTGTTTGGGAAATCCGGCTCTATTCTGTCTCTTACTGACAACACCTCGGTAATACTCCCCAAGGGATCGGAAATAGATGATACAGATTATTCCTTTTCCTACAATCTATCTAAGGAAGATCTGGCCAAGGCTCCCAACGCGCTGGCAAAGGTATCCTACTCTTTCCACGGTGTAGATATAGGAAGTGCCTTCCTTTGTTCCAATACAGTAAAAACCATCGCTGACACTGAAAACACGCAGCATACACGCACTACCTATATCAACATAAAATACCTCTTTGCGGGAGCGCTGCTATTTGTAATCCTGGTTACTATAATCTGTTCCGTTATTACCGGTGCTCTTTCCAATCGGAAGTACTCCAAGAGAAGCGACCGCGTCCGGTATAACCGGCGAAAGAAGGAATATAAAAGCGGTAAATTCAAATTCTGAAACATTCGCCTCAATATGCAGGTCTGTGCACGCAAAAAAAGAACAGGACCCGGCGTTTAGCCTTCGTCCTGTTCCTGCTTTTTCTTAATCTTTTTTTGTTTTATCTTCATTGCCTCAACATCTTCAGGTTTTATGAACTTGGTAGTTTTCACGGCAAAAACTCTTCCGTTCTCGGCTTTTTTTATTCTGACCTTAGCCTTCATATATCCATGCTTGTCACAGACTGCCGCAGCATAATAGTGCTTGCCGTTTGGAGAAAACCACTTCACCTTTCTTCTGATGTTTTTGTGGCAAAGATAGCACTTTGTGGACATTATCTCCACATTTTCAAGGATATCTTCCTTAGAATCAAACTCTCTGGAGATATACTTATGATAATTATCAAAAGTAATGTGGATTTCCTGGGCCTTGCTCCTTGGCGTCACATAAGTGTCAAAAGAAACCTTCTGAAGCACCTTATCCTTCAGTCTCTTAAATATCTCAGCGGTGTATTCCGCATCAGCCAAAGCCCGGTGAAAGGGAATGTCACTTTCAAGCTTAAGTTCCTCGACTGCTGTCGAAAGGGACTTCCTGGATTTTCCATCATCAAAGGCAAGGCTGTACAGCTTTTGCACGTCATAAAAAGCTATCGGTCTGTCAGACAAAAGCGGCATATTAAAAAAGTCAAGATTTCGCTGAAATTCCGTGAGATCCGAAGGTCCCCAGCTACAGAACATAGGGTCATCGCCACACCAGTCCAGAAAATCCTTTGCCACTTCCTGAAAGACCTCTTCGTTTTCCAGATCTTCCATGGACAGATGTATCAGCTTCCCTGTAATCCTGTGCATATGCTTGTGAATCTGCGGCTTTATAAGTCTGGAAAATTCACCGATTTTCTCTTTATTTTCATTTAGTTTGACTGCACCGATCTCCACAATTTCAAAAGAAAGGGTCTTCCCGTTTTGTGTAACGGGCGCATTTCCCTGATTCCATTCGAGATCGAAAACTATATAATTTTCCATAAGCTTTATCCGTATACGTTTATTCAATAGCTTTTCATGTCTGAATAGTAGCATTGTAACAGCCTTTTTGCAATATTTTAAAAAAGTTGTTGACATTTTAGATTGTGCGCAATATAATTTTTATAAATCAAAGTACAGAACATAAACACAAACATTAAACATATCATTCAACGGAGGTACAGACATGAGCTTTTATGATTATTCAGTAACAGATACACAGGGAAATGCAGTTCCTATGGAGAACTTCAGAGGAAAGGTTGTCCTGGTGGTTAATACAGCGACAGGATGCGGCTTTACTCCCCATTATAAGGATATTGAGGCAATGTACGAGGAGTTCCACGACAAGGGCTTTGAGGTTCTGGATATCCCATGTAATCAGTTCGCAGGTCAGACTCCCGGAACAGATGATGAGATCCACGAGTTCTGTCAGCTTCACTACAATACAAAGTTCCCTCAGATGACCAAGTCTGATGTAAACGGTGAGGGACAGCTTCCTTTATACAAGTTCCTTAAAGAGCAGAAGGGCTTTGAAGGCTTCGGAAAAGGGCCTGCTGCCCTTGCCATGAGTGTGATGCTCAAGAAAATAGACAAAAACTACAAGGAGAACCCTGATATCAAGTGGAATTTCACCAAGTTTGTTGTTGACCGTGAAGGAAATGTTGTAGCCCGCTTCGAGCCAACAGAAGATATGAAGAAAGTATCAGAGTGCGTAGCTTCACTCCTGTAAATATGTAACGCAAAAGACCAGTCGCAATCGACTGGTCTTTTCACAAGAGATTAAATGTATGAAAAAATATAGGAACCGAAAAATTATTGCAGAGCTTTTTTCTCTAGCTCCTTATTTATAATACTACGTAACTGCTCATAAGAAAAATTAAAAGAAAATAAATTTCACTTTATAGTTTCTTTATCAATTTTTCAATGAAGTTTCACTTGAACAGTTTAACATTTACGAAGAGTCTTCCCTTTCTTGTAGTATTGGATGTTCCCAGGTAAATGAATTTTCCATGGCCCTTTACAGACACCCTGGCGCCGGGCTTTAGATCGTATCCGCCGCTAAAGGCTGTTCTTCCGTCCACAAAGACCGATTCACTTTCAATCAGCTTTTGGGCCTCCGATCTGGATAAGTGATAAACAAAAGCCAGTATCGCATCACATCTCTCCGAAGCCACGCTCCCGGATATTTCTTCGAATTTAGGCTCAATACTACACTCCGCAGCATTTACTATTCTGCATTTCACAGAAGTATGCCTTATTCGGATCAGCTCTTTTTCCATCATCTGCGCAATATCAGGAGTGGCAAAAATATACGCTTCCTTATCGCCCGCCATGATATCCCCTATCTGATCCCGTTCAATGCCGAGATTCATCACCGATCCAAGATAGTCCCTGTGATTCAGATCATCGGAAAACTTGCAGTTCAGAGGCGAAACATGAACACACTTAAGAACAGTATTCTCCGCATTCTCCTGCGCAAGAAACGTTTCCTCATCCAGATAATCAGGCAAGAAACACATCATAGCCCGCTCCGATTCGGCCATTCCTCCGTAAACCACATATTTTGCTCCGCAGTATTCATGCACATTGGCGGGAACACCTTCACCGGCAAGTATCTGATAAATGCATGCCTGCTCGGATACCGACAAAAAATCCGTATGAGTCACAAAGCTGTTCATATATGCTCTTGTCGCAAGATCACGCACCCGCCCGGCGAGAAAATCTTTTGTTTTTTCTTCCATAATCCCTTTTTCTGCCTAAGTATCTCTCAAGTTACAACCTATTATTTCATGGTTTTGTCCCTGTCATTGACCGTATTCTTTCCTCTGATAACACTTCTCCGTCAAGAACTGCCTCTATTAGTTTATCTTCTCTGTCATAGACCATTTTCAGGGAAAAAAATCTGTCACTTTCCTGCAGGAGCCTGAAAAAAATTCTGTCGCCCTCCCACAAATTGAGGCCGTAGACGCTTCTTTTATCTACCCATTCCAGCTTTCCTTCATTGCATTCCTTGGGCTCTCCACCGGGACACTTTGTGGTAAACAGGGACATTAATTCGTAATCTCCCCGCTCGGAAATAAAAGTAACTATAGCCCGGTACTTTATGTCCTTCATGGGAATATCATATCCGGTTTCCTCAAAGATTTCCCTCTTTATGCACTCCTCAGGACTCTCATTATCCTCAAAATGACCTCCTACTCCCAGCCATTTGTCCTTACTCAGGTCGTTTTCCTTGGAGATTCTGTGCATCATAAGGTACTTTTCATCGCGCTCTATATAGCACAAAGTTGTAAGTCCTTCTCTTCTTGCCATAGTCTTATCCTTTTTGTCTGTAAAACTTATTTTACAATGAAGGGTGCCCAATAATTCTGGCCGTAAATATCAGTAAAGCAATAGGATACAAGAACATCTCCATCTCCCACATACCTGTTATCAATGACCATGTCCTTCATGTCTTTTTCTACTGTCATCTGCTCACCGATATAGTATCTATCCTTGAACGACTTGTCATAACCGTAGAAATCGCAGACAAAATCAATTGTATCGCCCATATTGAGTTCAGTGAGGTTCTTTGCTATAGTCTCAGTTTCGCCCTCTTTGTAATCATAGCAGGCTCCGGCAACGAAGCCGTTTTCATTTTCGTTGTTGAATACAATTATAAGATTACAGCTTTCACCGTTAAGTTCACAGGGAACACGGCCCGTTATGGTATAGCTATCCTCAGTTCCCTGGGCATCGATGGTATAGAAAGACACAATCTGACCATCTATTGCAAGCCAGGTCTTATCGGAAGGAGCCACAAGATTTCCGTCATCATCATATTCAAATACTGCATCCATTCCCAGATTTACATATCCGGTTCCGTCATCATAGTACATATTCAGCTGAAGATTCTGAACCAGAGACCACTGATCCTCGCTGAGCATAATGCATTCTGCTCCGTCAGTATTCTTAGACCAGATAAGGGATGAGCCATCAAACTGATGAGACGCAATATAACCTGCTGCCTTATCCACATCCAGGCTCTTTCCCAGGAATGACGTATTTGATGCAGAAAGGCCTGAAATGCTGCTAAAGTCGCTTGAAAGGAAGGTTGTCAGAAGCTGTGTTATCATTTCAGCAGATGAACTTCCGCTTGATCCGCTGCTTCCCAGCTCTCCGAAGAGTGACGGCATTGCAGTCTGCGTTCCTCCGGTAGCTACCTGTCCGGCAACTCCCATAGAAGCAAAACTCTGGATACATTTTGCATAGTCTTCGTCCATTCCTATATCTTCATAGGTATCCACCATGGAATCAACCTTGGATGCCTTCTTGTAAGGGAAGTAGATGGAAAGACCATAGGTATTTGTCATATTTGAACTTGTTCTGTTGTACTTAATGGAACCCTTAAGTGCGTTTGCCAGTTCTTTTGCCTCATTGGTTCCGATCTTATTGGCAAAATCCACCAGATCCACCTGATCGATCCTTGAGGAAGTGGCAAATTCTCTTGTGCTGCTGCGGGCATCTGAAACTACTTTATACTCGTTATTATTTATAAGTTCTGAGGTATCCTTGGAAAAATCAGCCAGTTCCGAAGGTACAGTCTGTGACAGTTCTGCCAGGTCTATAAGTGAAAGCGTGGTCTTCTGTCCGGGACAAGTCTGTGCACATGCATTGGTAAAAGAATCTATGATGTTCTTTCCAATCTCCGTGGTCTCCATTGAGGTGTTTTTACCAAGAGCTGTAAGCCAGTCCGTGTAATACCAGCCAACTCCGGGCTCAGTCTCCTCTGACGCGATAAGATAATCACTGTAATTGGATACAACCAGAGCATTCTCTACCGTAGCCATAAGACAAGTATCGAATCCCACAAAGTCATAGATAACGCCGCCATCTTTAAGGGCCTTGTTTATGCCTGCAAGGGACATTGACCCTGCGGTTGTGAATTTCTCATCGTAGCCGTAACCCCCTGTGGATCCGCCGCCGTGATCCCAGAAAATAAGCGCATAGCGGTTAGCAGGGAAATTTGTTGCTCCCCACTTGATATACTCGGAAAGAGTTTCCGCCTTTGTCATGGGAACACTTCCCAGGTTGTCCTTAAGGCATACAAGCTGTCCGCCCTTTATCTGGTAAATCTGATTGGTCTGGCTGGATATGACGTTATTCTGCCACTTCTTTGCACCGCCTGTATAAATGATAAGATTGATATTATCTCCAAATTTGGCGGCGAGCATTTCCTGAAGATCCCTTGAAGCCATTCCGCTTCTGGACTCAAGGTCAGCTCCGCACATATATACCATAATTGTAACAACGTCTTCTCCGTTACCCTTTATAACTGTGCGCTTTGCTCTGGCATTTGCTGCCACAGAGGTGTCAAGCTTACCTGTATTTGGGGTATCACTCCAACCTGAAGACTGCAAGGATGCGCTCTGGTAGGAACCTGACCCTCCCAGCATTGATCCCAGCATTGACAATCCCGAACCGGAACCGCCCAGAAGATCTGAAGCTGACTGTGTCTGGGAAGATGTCTGAGATACATTGGTATAAGGTGACGAAGAAGTTGTGTCACCGGACAATAGTCCTCCGCCGAGGAATGATGTAAGGCCACCTCCTCCGCCAAGTACCAGAAACAATATTATTATGATCATGAAAAGCGGACTTCTTCCGCCGGATCTCTTAGGGCCATCGGAGCTACTGCCACCTGACTGGGATAAACCGCCTCCTCCAACAGGTCCGCCGCCTAACCCGTCGCCTCTTTTGTGGACACCGGAGCCTCCTTCACCTACATTTTTCTTTCTTCCAACCGGTCTGTTTTCCATACATCCTCCTTAAACTTTCGTAATTATTTTTTCTTACGAACTGCACATATGGTGCACGTTTCTGTTTGTACAATAACCCGCCACTATTATTTTATAATGAATGTAGTTATTGAACTTCCTTTGATAAATGCTGAAAATGTCTTTCCATTAATATCTGTTACATCTTCGTTACTTAAATCTGCCCAGTTCTCTCCGTCCTTTATTCCACCGCTGGTCCTTACAACCTGAATATCATTTACGTTCACGTCAAAATCAGACAGATCAAACTCCCACTTAAGGTCATCACTATTGGTGTTCATTGCCACAATGACAATACTTTTATCCTCAGGATTGTAGGCCGCAACAGAAAAATCACTTGATCCCACAAGACAGTATCCCGGCCTGATATATCTGGAGAACTGTCCGAAGGCATAATATTTTTTGCTAAGGAGCAGCTCTTCCTTGTCATGATCGGCTATTGCTATGCCCCAGAAGGGAGTTCCCTCCTCTATTATCTTATCTGCCTCGTCTCTTTTGCAGGTATCATATTTGTTATTGGAATCCACATGAAGATCCACCGCATCCCACATGATCCATGCTGAAGGCATCAGCCCGTTAAGGTCTTTCATTATTGCTTCCGCAAATCCAAGGGCTGCGGACATTCCTGTCTCCTTTTTGCCGATGGAAAAAGTTCCGTCCACCTCGCTCATCCAAAGATTCTGTCCGGCATCCTCTGCAGTCTGTCTTAACATCTGTCTCATCGTTCCCTGATAGGAGTGGGTGTCGATACGCTTTACAACTGCTTTTGCATCCGCAGTAAGATGGGAAAAAGATGTTATTGCCGCATCGATACTGGTCTCATCGGAAGAACTGATAATTATATCGATTCCCTTATTCTGCAGTTCCTTATTCAGCTCTATAAGAATCTTCGACTGGGACTCTCCCTGAGTAAAATGGCAGCCCTCCTGCTTCTCACTGAATGCTCCCCAGTAGCTGGTAGCCGGCTCATTCATAGGGGTCACGCTCTGAAAATCTATCACTCCCTCTTTACCCCAATGTTCAATTACATCTGCCATGTAGCAGGCAAAGGCTGTGAAGGAGTCCTCTCTGAGATTATCCACGGAAGAATCCTCTCCTCCCGAAGAGCAGCCGCTTACTGTCATAAAATACGGCGGTGAATTGGAGAAAGCTTCTCCGATAAACTCATTACCGGCTGCCTTTGCCGCAGCTATTAGGATGTTCATCTGGTTTTTGTCGGCATCCCAGTTGTAGTTCCAGGCAAATCCACAATCGTAGTCCACCCTTTCAAAGCTGCCTTCATAATAATCCTTGCTGTTTTTACCTAGATCTATTTTCGTTACGTCCGTGCAATATCCGGGAACAACGGAGTCCGATCTTCTTATGTGCTCTTTGTGGAGAAAAGGACTCTCTTCCTTCATCTCTACTGTGACATCCTCGGTGGTAACATTGTCTCCGCCTCCGATATTGTAGCGGCCAATGTTCATTCCCAGCCCGGTATCCTTATTATAAAAAGCCTCAGCTGAGGCCAAAGTCAGCTTATCACTGTAGCCGCACCGATTTGCCCACCAGCAAAGGGATGTTCCCCATCCCTCAAACTCTCCGTATCCGTCGCCGTTTTTGTCGTTAAAGTTCTGAATATTATTCTTATCAAGCTTAATTGTTCTTGCTGTCTCCATATTCTCCAGGCTGACCTCCTGTGACTCTTCCTCAACTTCTGTCTGCGCTTCTGTTTGCGCTTCTGTTTCCACTGTGGCAGCCTCCGGGCTTTCCGATGGCACGGTGCTGCCTGTATCTGCTGCATTCCCGCAGCCAGTAAGCAGGAATACGCCCAGAATTCCTGCCATTATTTTTCTGTTCATCATTTCTCTATACCTCTCTTATAACCTTAAGACCATTATAATGATGAAAAGTTCAAAAGTAAATTTTGCATTACTTAAGGCCGGTACTGCATTTTTAATAAAATTTCCATTTTATTTTAATATAATAAAAACATTATTTGTTCGAAATAATGCTAATATATTATTGGGTGAACTATGAAAAAAATTTCTAATTCCGATATTTTTAACAACATACTCTCTATGATTCCTGTAGGAGTTTTCTGGAAAGATAGCGAAAGAAGATTCCTTGGTGCCAACGAGATGTTTTTAAATTACTATGGTTTTTCTTCGGTTGATGAGATCCTGGGAAAAACAGACGAGGACATGGGTTGGCACATAGATCCGGAGCCCTACAAATCAGCAGAATTACAAGTAATCCAGAACGGCAAAATTGTCAGGGATGTCCCGGGACAATGTATAGTCAAGGGAAGAGTCCGCAATATTGTTGCCTCCAAATGCCCCCTTAGGGTCGATGGAAAAATTGTTGGATTAGTGGGTTATTTTGTAGATGTTACAGACGAGCTTGCAGAAAAAGGTCGTCTTTCTTTGTTGTCCATGACAGATGAACTCACAGGTGTATACAACAGACGGGCCTACACCGATATCGCAGAAAAATATGCAGCGCAATATCACAAAGATAAGACTGACTTTGTGCTTTTTATGATAGACCTCGATGACTTTAAACTGGTGAACGACAAGTATGGCCACGAATTCGGCAACCTTGTTTTACAGACAGTCTGTAAAAGTCTCACCATGATTGCCGCCGAAAGCAGTGTACTATTCAGATATGGCGGCGATGAATTTGTAATCCTTCATCAGATACACACTCATGAAGAGGCTAAAGAAATACAAAGACGCATCCAGAAAGCCGTTGACTCCCCAAGAAATATTGACGGAATCAATATAACAACCAAAGCTTCCATTGGATACGCCTTCTATTCCGAAACCGAATATCTCACCGCTCTTATAGAAAGAGCCGATCAGAATATGTACAACATGAAGAAAGAGCATAAAGCAATCTGATCATTACCATCCCATCTTGTTTCTGAGGTAATCCGTCAGAGCCTTTGTTGCATTTTCATGAGACTTAAGTCCCGGATGCATATGGGCTCCGAAGGTTTCCATTGTAGTGTTGGGCAGCTGGAAAAATGATACATTCTCATCTTTAGTCTTTTCCCTATATGTATTTATCCCCTCCGTCAGAGTAAGATTCAAATCCGATCCCAGCATTCCATAGCACCAGGCTATGTGTGCCTTGGGATTATTTTTTCTGAGCATCTCCAAAAATGCTACAACCGCTTTCTCAATCTTGAGCTCATCCTCTCTGTTTTTGGTTCCGTCTTCATTTAACCTCATCTTATAGGTCTGACCGTCATCCGGGTTATATATTGGAGGCTGGTTAAAAGAAGTTGCGTCATTTGTTCCCAGATTTACTACGATAACATCAGGCTGCCACTTGGCAAAATCATAGGGTTCACTAGTTCCGAACGCTTTGTCCACCGGACTGTTTTTCTGAACGAGACCGCATACTGCCTCATAAACTGACGGAATATTATGTCTCACATCATTGTCCCATCCGCAGAAAACACCCCAGCCTCCCTGAGAGAGAATGTGATAGTCCGCATTAAGTTCTTTGGCTGTCATGGTTGCATAGTTTACGGATGCGCTCATGTACATAGCAAGCCAGTCCACATCTGTCACATTGCCGTAGCTGCCTTCTCCTGAGGTGATACTGTCACCGATGAATTCAATTCTCCTTGTATAATTTGGCACAGCGCAGAATTCTCCGTCGAGCTTAAAGCCCTTTACTAAAACCTTGCATCTGTCGTCTTCGCTCATGGCCTGAAGCTCTCTGTAGAATCTTATCCTCTTTGGAGTTGTGGGCTCCATATTTCTGAAAAGGCAAATGGAATGCTCCCCCGGAAGCATCATCATCCTGCTCATAAGAGCTCCGTTTATCTCATAAGCTACCCAGGGCTCATGAAAATCGGAATCAGTCTCAATCTCAATCCACAGATCCGACCCTGTAACCACAATCTCAACTCCGCTTCCGTTGAATAAAAGCGGCAAGGGCTGTTTCTGTCTGCAAAGCCTGCCGAAAATATTGATGTTTTCTTCGCTTATACTGCTTACTTCAACAAATCTCATATCTGTCATTTTTACCCTCTCCCCATTTAGTTTTTTACGTACCTTTTTTATTTTCCTCCACAACTTGCGGTATTTCAACAGAAAAATAAAAATTAAAAGACTAAAAAAAGCATTAAAGATATTCAATAATTCGTAGTAAATAATACAATAAAGATATCAAATGTTCTTTTCGAAGCTCACCCGCACACAAACTTGGAGGATAATACATGAAATTCAAATATTGCAGAATTCAGGGAAAAGAACTGGCAGCCAATACCCGCACCGGAAAAGGCATCTTTAGCATGCTGAATCAGATGGTAACCAACGGAGTAATGGATGAGGAGGATGTAGGTCTTTTTAAAGAAATTGATTCCTGGTTTGCTGAGGAACTTCCCTGGCCGCCCCAGTGCAAACGTCAGGAAAAGGTCATCTGCTATTTTAAGATGGAAAACTCCGAAATGATGATGAAGATGATCAATCCTCTCCTATGGCTTCTTGAGCGCTACAAACATCCTTACTATATGGTATACACCAATTTCCCGGGAGAAATAGTCTACGAGGACGAGTACCAGATAGTTGTTAAAGTTGATGAAAACATAGTTGTTGAGGATCTTCAGGCCAATTGGTCTCCGCAGGACTGAGCCCTATTTTGTTGCGCAGTGTTGCGCTTTGGACATACTATTTATATAGATGAAAGTACCTTCCCTACAGCAAAAAATGTATGATTTTATGTATAGAATTGCGCAATGTTGCGCATATATAATTAAAATCAACTTATAATTTTCTTTATATTGTTGGAGGGAAATATGATAAAAAACAGATGGGGAAAGGCGCTGTCACTGGCGCTGGCTTTAACTGTGTCCGCAGGACAGCTGTCAGCAGTTGAGGCTTTTGCACAAGAAGGAGATGTTACCGCCTCCGAAGTAAACATTACCAATTCTGACTTTGCTTCCGATATCTGGGGAAGCGATTGTGGCTGGACTGTAAATGTGAGCGACTGGGAATCCACCGGCGCAAGCATTTCCGCCTATTCTTATTCTTCGGATCAATGGATGGACAAACCATCCGATGGCTCCGATACCGGCGTAAACTACTGGTTTGGAAGTGGTGCCGGGACTCTTACTTTTTCTCAGACAATTGACATTCCGGCAGGTACCTACAATTTTTCTTCCGAGGCCATGGGAGAAAAAAGCTCTTTTCATATTAATATAGGTGAATCTGAAAGTGCGGGCCTGACCCTTACCGGATACAACAACTGGCTTACAGACAGTTGTGTTTATACAACCGATGAAGATCTGTACGCAGTTACCTTAAGTGTAACATTCGATGTGGAAAAAGAGGGTTGGGGCTATATCAATAATGTAACCTGCACCCACGATATTACAATTACTCCTGATCCGGGTGATGACCCTATAGTAATAGAGCCGGAAAATCCCGAGCCTTCTGTAGACGAACCTGTTGAAGCCGAAATTTATGTTGAAAAAGTACCCGGCGCCGACGGCGACTTCATCACCGGAGCAGACCTTAGCTCCTACATTGCTGAGAAAAACAGCGGAGTAAAATTCTATGACTACGACGGCAATGAGCTTGATGACCAGGGATTCTTTGACTTCCTTTATGACGGTGGTGTCAACTATGTAAGAATCCGTGTGTGGAATAATCCTAATGATTCAGACGGGAACGGCTACGGCGGCGGTAACTGCGACATTGAGGTAGCCAGACAGATTGGATTACTTGCAACCAACGCAGGTATGAAGGTCCTCATCGATTTCCACTTCTCCGATTTCTGGGCTGATCCCGGCAAGCAGACTGCTCCCAAGGCTTATGCAGGCTTAAGCGCAGATGAGAAGGCTTCTTTGGTAAATACCTTTACAACAAAAAGCCTTGCCTACCTCCTTGATGAAGGAGTAAATGTGGGCATGGTCCAGGTAGGAAACGAAACCAACAACGGAGTCTGCGGAGAAAAAAGCTGGGAAAATATGGCAAAGATTTTTTCAGCAGGTAGCAGCGCTGTAAGAAATGTCTCCGAGCAATATGGCAAAGACATCCTTGTGGCTCTTCATTTTACAAATCCCGAAAGCAGCGGAAGATACGCAGGATATGCCAGAAATCTTGAAAGCTACGGAGTTGACTACGATGTATTTGCTTCTTCCTACTATCCTTACTGGCATGGAACCCTCTCCAATCTTGAAGCAGTTCTTTCCAATATTGCCACAACCTATGGCAAAAAGGTAATGGTAGCTGAGACATCCTATGTCACAACCCTGGAAGATGGCGATGGTCATGGCAATACCGAAAATGAAAGTAAATCAGGAGATGCCTTTAACTATGAAATCTCCGTTCAGGGACAGGCTAACTCAGTCAGAGCAGTTGTTAACACTGTTGCTTCCATAGACGGCGGTATCGGTGTATTTTACTGGGAACCCGCCTGGATACCCGTTCAGGTTTATGATGAAAATGCCGATAATGCTTCACAGATTCTTGCAGAGAATAAAGAACTCTGGGAGACCTACGGAAGCGGATGGGCCAGCTCTTTTGCAGGTGAATATGACAAGGATGCCAAGGACTGGTACGGCGGATCTGCTGTGGATAACGAAGCATGGTTTGATTTTACAGGACACCCTCTTGCAACAGCCAGGATCTACAGCTATATACGTACAGGTACTACTGCTCCCATAACTGTATCTAATATATACGCTTCTCCAATCACTGTTGAAGAGGGAGAAACAATTACTCTTCCTGCGGAAGCTACAGTTAATTATTCCGACGGTTCAAGTACTTTGGTTGCTGTAACCTGGAATAACGATGACCTTGAAAGTGCCATTTCCTCAGGCGTAGGTACCTACACCATAAACGGAACCGCAACAGTATCTGATATCAACTACCCTGTTACAGTCAGCCTCACCATAAAGCCCCTGAACTTTATAGTTAACGGCGGTTTTGAATCGGCTGATATGTCAGTATGGACCATAAATGACACAGCATCTGCTGTTTCCAGAAAAAATGATTCCAGCAATGTTCACTCCGGTTCATATTGCCTTCACTTCTGGGACAACAAAGAAATATCCTACTACGTTGAGCAGTCTGTCACACTAAGTAAGGGTGTTTATAAGCTAGGAACCTTCCTTGAAGGCGGTGATGCCGGTGATTCGTCAGAGTTCCTGCTCTATGCTGTAGTTAATGGTGAAAAGCTCTCGGTAAATACCGGAGTAACCGGATGGCAGAACTGGGCAAATCCCGAAGTTACCGATATCACAGTTTCCAAAGACAACACAACTGTTACCATCGGAGTAAGTGTTAAAGCTCCGGCCGGCGCATGGGGTGCCTTCGATGATTTCTATCTGTATAAGACAGGTGATGTCTCAGAACCCGAAGAACCTGAGGAACCCACAGAGCCTGAAGAACCTGAAGAGCCTGAAATATCCGCTACATGGGTAACAAAATGGGGTGCCACATATCTTGTAACCGAAGATAGCACAAAACTCACCGGTTTCCAGACTGTGGATGGCAAAACATATTACCTGGATCCCAAGAAGGGTTCTCTTATCAAGCAGAGCTGGATTACCTTGGATGACAACACATACTACGCAAAGCAGGACGGATCCCTTGCTACAAATGAGATCATCTCCAAGTGGGGTGCTGAATACATCTTTGATGAAAACAGTCTGCTGCAGACAGGCTTTGTAAGCTTTGAGGGCAAAGATTACTACTGCAAAGAAAACGGTAAGATTGTAAAGAGCGACTGGATAACAGTTGGCGAAGACAAGTACTACGCTAAGTCCGATGGACAGCTTGCCAAGAATGAAACAATAACCAAGTGGTTCAAGAAATATACTTTTGATGAAAACGGTATTTTAATAAAGTAAATTAAAAAAGCATTTTGGCTTTTCAATTGCAAAAGCCAAAATGCTTTTTATTATTTTTCCTCTTTTTTATCCATAAGATACCCCAATACAGCACCTATAAGTACTCCGCCAATGGTTCCCATCCACAGATTTGATATGGTAAGTCCTATGATAAAACCTGCGACCATCCCGATGAATATATAAAAGCCTGTCCAGGAAGTCTTTTGTTTTTTCATGGAATAATAGTCATCTCCGTCTTTAAACTGACGATGGACATAACCGGCTTTTTCCAGCCCCCTGACTCTATGTTCATTTTCATGTCTGCAGACTGTGCTTATCTCTCTGATATCCTTGAACATGAAAACAAATCTGGCCATTGAGTAAAATAATTCTTCAACGTAGTTTGTCTTGTCATACTCCGGATCAAGCTCGGCATTTATCTTAACTTCTCCGTTAAATATGCCATTCTCGAAATTTAATGTACCTACACTTAAAGAATCATTATCAACCAGTGAAATATTCCATTCCTGATCCCAGATACTCTTTTCATCTGAAGGCTGTATCTTAAAATGCCTTGTAACAAGGGGAAAAAGTTCCTCCGCCATTGTGTTTCCTCCCAAATTTACTTCTCAAATTCTTCCGCTACAACCTTAAGGAGCGAGCGAATTTCCAGATGCTGAGGGCATACTGCTTCACAGCCGCCGCATTCTATGCAAGCGCTGGCCTTACCGCTGTCACCGGTCACCAGTCCATAGTACATGTTCTGATTCCAGTCGTTAAAGACTTTCTTTGTATTCATGCAGGCAAACAGCTCCGGAATCCTTATATCCATCGGACAGTGATTCTCCTCAACGCAGTAATGACATGAGGTACACGGAATCATATCCAGCCCTTTGTAAATAGCCGTAACCTTGGCAATAGCACCAAGTTCTTCCTCTGAAAGAGGCTGGAAATCTTTCATGTAGGAAACATTATCCTTCATCTGAGCCATATCACTCATTCCGGAAAGAACAATTCTTATGCCCTCCTGATGTGCTGCAAAGCGAATTGCGTAACTGGCATTTGACATTCCCGCACCAAGATCGTCATAAACCTTCTGAGCAGCCTCAGGAAGTTTAACAAGCGTTCCTCCTTTTACAGGCTCCATTACGATTACAGGCTTATTGTGCTTTCTGCACACATCGTATACTTTGCGGCTCTGAACCGATGGATCGTCATAGTCCACATAATTGAACTGTATCTGAACAATCTCAACCTCAGGATAAGTGGTAAGAATCTCATCCAGAACCTCTGCCCTGTCATGGAAAGAAAGACCCACATGTCTTATTTTTCCTTCCTTCTTAAGTTCAAAAGCAGTTTCATAAGCCCTGCACTTCTTGAAATGCTGTAAGTTACCGGCATTCTGAGCGTGCATCAGATAAAAGTCAAAATACTCAACGCCGCAGGCATCA
>JAEEGF010225417.1_pt1 | contig 38848 bp, 22 predicted proteins | sample 9134171 | NCBI WGS metagenome assembly JAEEGF01 (sample SAMN16246542, study PRJNA631951) | gut metagenome | biome: gut microbiome; feature: rumen; material: AP-attached | host: Bos | place: Iran: Karaj | collected 2018-10 | reverse complement strand
AGTAGTTATAGGTGTTCAGGCCTCCGTGCAGGTTGTTTATGTTCTCTCCTCCATACACAGGTGACTTGGCGCTACCGCCGGTGATATTACCGTAGAACATACAGTTCATTACCATGGTCTGAATGTTGTCAGCCGTGGATGCCACATTATTGTTACCCACAATACCGCCCACGTCGGTTCCGCCCTCGATGGTGGCGTAGCTGAAGCAGTTGATAACGCGTGAACTGCCGTCGAGGAAACCTACTATACCGCCCACGTTGTCATCACCGTCCACAGTACCGCTCAGGACGCCTACGTTATAGATACGGCTGTCGCCTGTAGCCTCATTGGCAATGGCACCTGAATTGCCGTCTGTGTCAATATCTACATTCTCCAGCATCACATTCTTCACCGTTCCTCCGTTAATGCTGTTGAACAAAGCGTGGCCTAACCCGCTGATAGTCTTTCCGTTACCATCGAAGATACCGGTAAAAGGCTCTGTAACTTCCTGGCTTGCCGTAACATCCGTGTCAAGTACGAAATGCTTATCGGCAAACTCTTCGGAACTGGCCATATCTGTAAAGATCTCAAAAGCCTCATTACTGGTAATATGGTATTTACCATCCACGGGTGTAAGTTCCTGCAGGATTCTCTTGGTTGCTATCTCAGAGTTATCCCACCCTGTGGCTATGGCAATGGCTTTTATGACATCGCCGGTAGTAACCGTTATGGTACCTGAGTACAATGTGCTTGAGGATGTGGGGTCCGTTCCATTCTTGGTATAGTAGATTTTTGCTCCTGCCGGGAAGGCGCAGCTAATGGTAATGTTGTCGCCGCTTCTGGTAAATACGGGCTTAGCACACTGTAGGGTTATGGCTGTCGATGCGACGACAGAGTTGATCATACCGTTCTTTACGGCAATAGCCTTGATGGTCTTGCCGGAGATATCTCCGGTTAAGGGCTCTTCGTAAACGGCTGACGAAGTGCTGGGCATGCTTCCGTCAGTAGTGTAGTAGATTGTGGCGTCTGCTGTCCCGCAAGTAATGGAAATGGAGGTGGCACCTTCCTTCTGGATGCTGGGTGTGGCTACCTGTTCGAAACTTACCTCCGTGATTTCAGAGTCGTTAAAGCCGTCCTTGGTGGCAATAGCCCGGATGGTGACAGGGGAGTTTACAGCGAATGATGAACTGTAGGATGTTCCCGCACTGGCGGACGGGTCTGTTCCGTCAGTGGTATAGTAAATGGCTGCATCGTCGGGTTGCGATGTAATGGTGATTTTACCCGTTGCGGAGTCATAGGTGATGGTGGGCTTGGCACAGTGCAGGGGATATGTTGTGGGTGTGAAAACCCAGTGAGTGTTTACGTTGTCGCCTCTGCCGGCTTTAATTCGCATATTAGCCCCATTTGTATTAAAATTATCTACTCCCAAACTATTACTGTTCCATACATTCCCGATAAGTAACTTGGGCACAATCATATAACATTCAACAGGGACTTCATTACCGGAAACTCGTGCCGCCCGGATGATAAGGAACTGATAGCGATCCTCATTATCGGCGGTTTTCTCCTTTATTTCAATGGCATTGCTTTGGTCGCCGGTACCTGTGTTGCCACGGAAGTACATGTATTGGTCACCGGATGCCGGGTTGATGATGTAGTAGTACTTGCATTTCATGCCGTCGGCATCGGTCGCAGCTTCCTTAAAGTACCAGGCCATGTTGTTGTCCAGTGTGTTGGAGATGGTCACATACTTCGGTGATCCTGAACCTGTAGAGATGAAGAAGTTTGCATTCTGCTTGTTCTGTATCCTGAAGTAGGTCTTTTCCCCGTCAGTCGAAAGTGCGAATGGGGCATCCGGATCAGGCCAGGTGAGTCCGTCATAGGCGATAAACTCCCATTTGGAGTTAGGGTCGTTAATGTAGTGGTTCTTATTATCATCATTTGTCAATCGGATAGGGTTATCGGCTTTAACCTGGCCGCCCTGCTTGTTCAGGCCTATCCAACCGGAACCATTGGGTTTAATACAGATATTGTAGCCTGTTACATCAGTGATGTTCAGTTTTACATCAATGTTGTTCAGTTTTATGCTGAATTTGAATTTATCAGCATTGCCTGAATCAAAGTCGATATTTTTTATTAATCGGCCTCCGCTTGCATAGTCGCTGTTGCAGATGTATTTTCCTGTACTGTTGTTGACAATGTAGTAATATTGTGTTCCGTCTTCAATCCCGGCATCCAGGAAGTACCAGAGCATACTGGGATCGGGGAGGTTGGCGGTATTCACGTTTTCCCCTCTGGGTGTTATGTAGAAACTCTCAATTTTCTTGGACTGAATCAGATAGAGTTTCTTCTCGCCGTCTTCAATGATACTGTTGCCGTTCGTATCCGTTGTGGGGATGATAGGGCTCTGTGCCCAGGCACTGGCGGGAGCCAGTACCATCAGCATCAACAGCATAAGGGTGCTGAGGACGGATTTTCCACGGTAAGATTTCTGTGCTTCCGTGAGGGAGAATTTGTTCCCACGTGAGGGCGTAAGTTTTTCCGCGTTAAGGCTTAAACCACTGTAACTTGAGTTCTCGTTTAGTATTGTCATTATATCTTTGTAGCTTGTCATGGCTCTCTTTTCAAACACTTTGCGGAGCAAAGTTACAAAGAACCATGCTATATACAAAATAAAATTGTGATTTTTTTTGACTATCAGGCATGAACTGCCTCGAATCATCAGCATCAGAGTTATTCTCCTATGCCCTAAAGGGCAAGAGATCTTATGAATAATCTGAACCGATTTTTATTCCTCACACCAAAATCACTGAAATCATGGAAAGTTTCTGTTAAAGGGTGAGAGGCTACTATGTACCCTCTTAGCCATGTTCTTTACCATTGGACTTATAAGAACAAGCTCTTAACGTTCAATGCCAAAGAACACAGCTATTCACTCCGTGAACTTTCACCCTTTAACAGAAACAGATAATCCCCATCCTATCATGTTAGTTGACAGTTGAGAGTTGACGGTTGATATCTGTGTGAGATTATTTATAAGATTATTTACAAGATCTCTTGCCCGGAGGGCATAGGAGCTTACTTTAAAAGAAGCCGTTCTGGTAGGCTCTGACCTGAACGTAACTGGGCTCGTAGTAAGCGCTGGAATTGTAGTTGTCAATAGCGTTGCAGATAGGGGAAGTGTACACCTTTTGAATAGTCCGGACGAGGTCTTCCCCCTCTGATACGGTGTTTATGAGACGTGCATAGACTTTTCCCATCTGTGTTTCAGAGGGAACGGTATCTGTGTACCGGTTGTCAATGCGGGTAACATCGGTTGTCCCGTTTTCAAGATGGTATTCTTCCTTCCAGTCGGCAACAACCTGTTCCGGGTTAAGGCAATGGTTCGTCTCAGCTATTGAAAGCTGACGCGCCAAGCCTTTTTCCCCCATGTGTTCTACCACATAGCGGTTAGGCTGCTTAATGGATCGTGCTACACGTTCAATCATGTAGCAGACAAAATACAGGTCATTGAACGTAATCTCCTCGTCAGGGAAATAGATGTTTTTCATGGCTGGTCTCATAATAGCCTTTCAAGGAAGGCTTTCAGTTTTAATACGGGGATTTTGGGGAAATCGACTTCTTTTAGTACATCAAAGTGTTTGTCATCTGAAACAATGAATGTTGCAGCTGACGCAAAAGCACAGTCAACAAACTTGTTATCATCAGGGTCTTCCTCAATCAACTGCAGGCGAAAATAGGTGTCAATGAAAACCACATGCTCACTCTTCAAAAGCAAATTTATGACATTCTCGGCTACAATAGCAGAAGTCTTCTGTGCTATTATTTCCTGATATTCTTCTAAAATCTCGTTAGTAACGCATAGCGTGTACTTGCCTTCTTGCAGGCCTTTCCATACAGGATAGTACATGCTGTTCCGGGAAAGCGCTGCAATAAGACAGTTGGTGTCGAGAACTATTTTATCGCTTTGCATAGTTATATGGAGTCCTTAAGTGCTGGTTCAGCGTCTCGTCAATTTTTTCCTGACTCCATTTTCCTTCGGCCCAAAGGCGATCCATCTCGTCATCAACTTTACGCGCATAGTATGAGCAAATGAGGTCGTTAAGTTCCTTCACCTGTTCTTCTTTGTCAAAGTGAGACAAAAGGCGCATAATGCTCAATTGTGCCTTATTAAGTCCTATAATCTGTTCCATATTCTTCCCTTTTCTGCCTGCAAAGATAGTGCAAACCGAGAGAAAAACCAAATAAAGCCTGTTTATTTTTATTCTCCTATGCCCTAAGGGGCAAGAGATCTTGTAAATAATCTGGACCGATTTTTATTCCTCACACCAAAATCACTGAAATCATGGAAAGTTTCTGTTAAAGGGTGAGAGGCTACTATGTACCCTCTTAGCCATGTTCTTTACCATTGGACTTATAAGAACAAGCTCTTAACGTCCAATGCCAAAGAACACAGCTATTCACTTCGTGAACTTTCACCCTTTAACAGAAACAGATAATCCCCATCCTATCATGTTAGTTGACAGTTGAGAGTTGACGGTTGATATATTTTTGATAGATATTCGCAGAGGATATTAGCTGAATCTGTTAATATTTTATCCCCAAAAATCGGTAAGATTTCGTTTGCTTGTGTCTGATGCTAAACCGACGTTAGGCGGTGATGGGGTGTTTGCTCTTGGGCGTTAAGAGCTTGTTCTTATAAGCCCAAAGGGCAAATGCACCATCAGGGACTCTCGAAAGAGAGGCACTGCATCAGACGCAAGCAGACTTTCCATGATTTCCGTGATTTCTGCGTGAGAAATTAAATCAAGATTATTCAAAAGATATCTTGCCCGTTAGGGCATAGGAGGCTTAAAGACAATACAGGGTTTATTGTGGTGAGAGAATTGATCAGACAATTATCCGGGAATTGGTGTTGTTTGTCCATAAATTCGCGGGGTGGGTCTTTTTCTTTTGCATTCCCCTTCCTGAATGTGTTATCTTTGTATTGTCAGTTGACAGTTCACTGACCTCTAACCCCTAACCTCTGATACATACACATACAGATGATACAGTAGTTTTCCGAATACACGTGCGTGCGCAGGACTCTGCATTTCGCGAAAAAAAAAGTTCCTGCGCGCGTATGTATGTCTAAAACATGTGTATTATCTGTATCTGTATGTATAGTAAGTATAATACTTGAATAGTATAACTATATAGTTTACAACAGCTAAGGACTATATTAGCTGACTGAACTTTCGGAAGTAAAATTATAATGGAAGTTAAAGGAGAAGTTAAAGGGGAAGTTAAAGGGACAATACCACATGAGCAGACAGCATCCCAAGCTATCGTCCAGCCAGTATCGCTGGCTTAACTTCCTGCGCATAGCGCATAACTTCCTATTTAACTCCGTCTTATAACTCCCGAAACTTAAATTACTTCACAAATACCTTCTTCTTGTTCACGATGTAGGTGCCGGGGTTGGTGATAGGTGTGATGACGGTCTTGCCCGGCTCCAGGGTGAAGGTGGTGAGGGTAGCACCGCTGGCATTGACAATGCGGATGTCAACACTCTTCTCCATGAAGGATATTGTATAGATGTTGCGGCCCTTGGCAAAGATCTCCAGACCGCCACGGTCTTTGCCGCCCAGCTCCTCGTCAGGATTCAGCTTACCGGAATCGTTGTTAGAGAAGCGGATAGAGCGAACGCCCTTGAACTCCCTGGCAGGAGCACCCGGTGCCGCAGCGAAGTACGGACGGAAGGCATCCACGATGGTGGCGGCGCCAGTGGCCGGAACCTTGTCATAGCTGCCGCCCAGATCAGTGAGCGTATAGGTACTCTGGCCTGCAGCGATGGACTGCCTGCTGTAGCTGGGTACGAAGGCGTAGCCGTTCTTGGTAGCCAGGGTCTTGGCACTCAGGATCTCATCATCGCTGACACTGATGCCGATACCCGTCTCGGAAGCGAAGGTAACGGTCTGCTTCTCCAGCCTGTCAACAGGTGCGAAGGCATTCTGTGCGATGAAGTTACCGCTCAGGTCAAACTCATAGTACGTCTGGCCCGGTAAGCCCAGGATGTACGGCTTGGAGGCTGTCAGCAACGGATAGTTGTTATACGTACGGCTATTGCGGTAATACGTCTGATAGATGTCCTGATTCTTGTCCTGATGGTCGTGAACACCGGTTGCCTGGTAGTAGTAATCCCACAGGAAGGTATTCTCTACCGTCTTATTGGTAGTAGCGGACGGGGCACCTGGGAGGGCAGGATACAGGAAGTTAGCCGTGACTGTTTCCGGTTCACCGGTTGCGGTGATGTCTTCCAGCTCACGCAGCCAGTATTCGTGGCCGATCTTGGTACCGTTCTGGCTGGCCTCACTGCCGTCATAGAAGTGGGTAATCTCACCCTTATCGTTGGTGGTAACCAGTTCGGCGGTAAACGGAATGCTGATGCCCTGCCATCCGATGGTACGGTTCACATACTCGTTGTCCTCAGGCGTACGCTGGTACCACATACGGTGACTGCCATCGAACGTGTAGGCTATAGGCGCATTGAAGTCCTCCTTGTCAATGAGCAGGTGGTCAGTGGTGGCTGTGAGGTCGTTATCAACCAGATGTCCATATACTGTTGTAGTATTTTTTCCTACCATACGGTAGCCGCCGGCATAGTCATAGTGACCATCGAAATCCGAATCAATGAAGTAGTCATTCAGCACATCGTAGGTCTTCTTGTTGAAGTAGCCGCTTTCAGCCTCCTCGGCAGGAGCATAAACCAGCAGGTTCTTGGTCTCATCACGGTTAGATATGCTCTGCAGGCCGTCATCATCCAGCAGGGGCGGGTAGAACCAGGGCGCGCTGGTGGTGCCCAATGCGTACGCCGGGTCATTATGTCCGGCAAAATCAATAGCCGTCATGCCGGGATAAGCCTCCTTGGTGCCGTCAGATGACTTGGCGGCCAGGTTGACCTGCGGGTTGAAGTGAGCCACGCCCATAACCTTGCTTCCATAATAGGCCGGAGCACGGTAAACGCGGTTGCCGTTGTCATTCGTAGAGATACGTCCGCCTGCCCTTACAATGGCTGTTGGTACATCCTGGTGTGCCTGTGTGGCAGAGTAGCCATAGGTCAGTTTCTGACCGAAGAAGATATAGTCATCAGGCCAGATGGGGTAGAATCCGACGGTCTTATTGACAACCACTCCGTTCTCGTTTTTCTGGATGTCGGTGTACATTCGCTCATCGTCTTCTGTCGGGATTTCTCCGGCTGCATAACGGAAGTCTCCGTCGGCAAAGCGCTCCTCTACATAGCGGAGTGTATCCTGAGCGGTAGTACCCTTGGGCGTGTATATGTAACCAGAAGAACAGAGAGCCGGATTGTTCACATATTTCCTGTATGGTTGCAAGGTCAGCTTGTTATCCTCACCGATGGTAAAGTACCTTGCCCTCTTGATCTTCTCGTCAACCTCTCCCATGCTGTTGGCATAACGCTTGTACAGGTAGAAGTTGTTCAGGTCGTATGCCAGTGTACCGTTGTAGAAGGCCTTCTCCTCCATCGGCGTTGCCAGGCCGTGGCTGCCCTCATCGGTAGTCAGGTAGGTCTTGCCTGTCTGGCAGTAGCTGTTCACCAGCTGCCTGTAACCGCTGGTAGCATTGGGGGCACCGAAGACTGCCCTGACACTGCCGTCAGGTGTACCGGTGGTCTTAACCCAGGCGCTTTCCACATAACCTATACCCTTATCTACTACACCGGCGGTGCTGAACGAACCGGTTACACCCAGGTTATAGACGCTACCGCAAAGGTTGTAGAACAGTGAGTGATCCAAACCGCTGATGGTGTGGCCGTCACCATGCAGGTTACCATGGAAGCACTGGTCATTGCTTCCGATAGGTGACCAGATGCCGGTATGGCTGATATCCGAACGGAGGTAGAACTGCAGGTTCTCAGCTCCCTTCACGCCCTCCTTATAGGTATTGCCGTCATGGATATTGGTTCCCTCTGTCTCACTGATGTTCAGCAGGGTATGGCCGGCCAGGTGGGCATTGGCGCCCTCGCCGGTGGTGGTAATCTTATCATCTGTTACGGTGTAGCCGCCGCCTGTTCCGCTGATAAGGCTCAGGTCATAGAAGTCTCGCAGGTAATCCAGTCCGTCCTCGTCACCTGTATAGTTATTGATGTAGATCTTAGAGTCACGCTTCAGGCGGTTGCGGTCATAGTCCACATGCAGGTGAGTCTCCTTATCCTCCATGACACGCTTCAGGTCATGGTAGTTGGCTACGCTGATGGGCACGGCATTAGAGTAGGTCTTGCCCAGATAGGTCTTGGCGTAGTATGCCAGCATGTAGCCGTCCTGATACCAGTAGAGCGGGTCTGCGCTGGGGGTGTATTCCTTACCGTAGATATGACTCTCGGCATAGCTCTCTTTCTCGAAGATTTCCCATCCGCCGCCCAGTACCTCGTAGGCTCCGGCCCTTACGGTGGGCACACGCATGGTGATGCTGGTACCCGGCAGGATAATCTCGGGCTCCTTGATATCCTCTACAATAGGAATACCGGTACGGAAGTTGATATGGATGTTTACGATATGACGTTCGCTGACAGGTGTGATGTGCAGGCCTGACTCGTCACTCTCCTCATAGTCATACTTATAGATGACGGTAATAATCTTCTCGGAGGACAGGTCATTGATATCCGCACCCCTGCTTACATACAGCGTACTGGTCTCCATGGGTGACTCTCCGTGGATGGTGAAGTTCTGCTGCCAGTTCGGCAGGGTAGCATAGTCTGCCGCGCTGATGATGGTACCTGCAGCCACCTTTCCGTCTGTAATGCCGCCGGTGGCACCCGTGATACCGGTTACAACTCCAGGTGTTTTACCCTCAGTGTTCTCACCGATTGTGTATCCGTCACGGCAATAGTAGTAGGTGGTTTCGTCACCCGTTTCGGGGAAGATGAGCGTTTGGATATTACTCCGTTCCTCGACAGTCAGCTTGCCGTATTGTTCCTCGCTGAGGACCAGACCGATGGCATAAGGCGTCTCAATGTGAACGAAGTCCTCCTTCACCACATATACAGTTCCGCCTTCGGCCGGTACAATCAGGGCTGCATAATGGCGCTGTTCGTTAGGCAGGCTCTCAAACTGCTCGCTGGTGTATTCCACATCCTTTGTCAGGGTGATGCCGTTGTGTGCTGTGTCCTGTGTCTCACCGTTGTATGTGGCGGTGTAGTTGATGGGCTTGGTAAGTGAGTAGCCGGCAGGATTGGTCACAGCGCCCTCCTTGTCTGAGTCATACTGGTACTTGGTTCCTTCCTTCTGGAATGCGCCGTTGCTCTTTCTGCCATAGGTGGGGTCTATCAGCAGGTCAAGGGCATCGTAGTTGAAGGTGAACTTCTTACGGTCAGCCTCGGACATAGCGCTCCAGGCGTTCAGGGCACGGTAATTATGGGTGGCCAGGTAGTAATCGCCGCCATAGAGTCCGGCGCGGGTACAGTAATAGGCTTCAACAATCTTCTCGTCAACCTCTTTCTTCAGGTCGATGTAAGAGGTCAGCTGTCTGATGCCCTCAGGACCCAGGGCCGTCTTCTGGGCCTCAGTCAGTGACTCAACCGTCTGGTCCGCACTGGTAACAGAGGGCAGGGCTGTAATCTTGCTGTTTATCCCGCTGATAATGTCAGCCTTCTCGGCGGCAGTGAACAGCTCATTGATATAGATGTACTTCTCGTCAGAAAGCTGGATGGTACCGGTGCAGACGTAGGCCTCGGCTTTAGGTATGGATGACCATACACCGGTATCGTATTCGGACTCTGCCAGGGCTGAACCACGCTGCATGTGCAGTTCGGCGCTTCCCTCGGCCTTGGGGGTAACCTCCACATAGGATGTTGTCACATATGCACGTTCAAATGCAGCCTGACCGGTCAGGACCAGCCCGTCATGCGTGCTGACGGCTGTCTGATAGGTGGTGTACGTATCCTTGTTAATGATGTCCGCTACCTTATATTCCTGCTGACCGTAGATACCGTCGGCAATAGGATGGTAGGTGGGACCTTCATGATAACCGTCCATAGGTGTCTGCTGCTTATTGCGCGTATTACTCTCAATCTGTGTGTACCACTGATCCCACTTCTGGGGGTTGGATACATTATAGGACAGGATGTAGCCGGTCTGATGCGATATGTTGTTAGAGGAGTGGAATGCCTCCAGGAACGGTACGTCCTGTGTTACACCCTCTATTTCCTCGGTAACCGTGGGATATACAGGGTTGCCGTCTCCGTCATCACTTATCAGATCATTATACTGGCTTTCCAGCAATACGGTGCCGGCTGCATACTCGTCAGTTCCGATCTTGCAGTCCTTGGTTACAACATAGGTATTCTCTACGAACAGGGCCTGCTCGGACTTCGGAAGCTTCTTCCAGTCCCAATAGCTGATGGGATCATTCAGCTTGTATTCCACATCGTTGATAATCACCTTCTTCTCACCCTCCAGCCTGGTGTTTGTTGTCTGGTTGACATAGGATGAATAGTATGCGTACCGGTTGGGCTGGACATCCATCAGGGTCATCTTACCGTTAGAGGCGGCGCTGAGGGTGATGGGAATCTCAACGGTCTCGCTATAGGCATTGGGCGCACCGGTGTAGGCCGAGATGTACTGGTCATATACATATACCGTACCGCTAACGTACCAGTAATGGGCTGGTACCCTGTTGGCACCCATATAACGGTTAGTGATATTGTAACAGTCATCAATAATAGTCTGCGAACTGTGGATGAAGTTACCAGAGGTCTGCCATACCTCCTGATTTGCGTCAGTCCGGTCCTTAGGATAGCCATAATCCCACTGGCTGGCAGCGCCATCGTTCAGGGTATTCATTGGTTTTTTAGGGTGTCCTGATACAATATCATGCTTTCCATGCTCGTTCTTGGCATAGACGAAACCGCCACCGATACCGGGCTGTACATTAATCAGGTCCAGCTCTATGACACCTGTGATAAGGCCCCAGTCCTTTGTTTCCAGCGTCTTGCCGGTGCTCTTCTCGGTAGTCAGCTCCAGATATACACCGCTGGCCAGCGCCAACTGGTTATAGCAGTTACCGTTGTTACGCTTCTTGTTGGTAATGTTGGCAGCCTTCCACTGCTCAAAGGTCTTGCCATCGGGAGCCAGGCCTTTTCCTGCCGCATCGGCGGTTTCTGTGGTACGCACGGTGGTGTGGAAGTTCACGTCGCTGGTCAGGGCCCCCAGGTAGTTCACTACGCTGTAGATACCGAAGTAGTTGCCGTGCAGGGCGTTGATGCCCGTATCACTGGCAGGGCTCTCCATCTTGTTCAGAGATACCTCGCGTACACGGTTGATGGTATAGTTGGTATAATCCACGGTCTCAGGCACACGGTCCTGGGCTCCCTTCATGACCATGCGGCTGCCGAAGACTCCGCAGAAGTCCGCACGCTGGATGGTGTTCATGATACGGCCGGCGTAGGTGGAAACCACACCGTTCTCCTCCCAGATGTCAGGGTTGGGAACCACCAGATAGCCTGCGGCATTCCTGGTGAGGACTTCAGTTCCCGTACCGTCCGTTGAGATTGAACCGTCCGCCTTAATCTTGGCAGATGTACCGTCAGGATTGGTGAACAGGGCAATCAGCTCGTCCAGGGGCAGGGTAGCATCCTTCTTATAGGTAGTACCCTCCAGGTCAGAACATCCCTCGGCCTTGATACACTTATACTTTACCTCATAGTAGTCCTGCTCACGCTTAGGCAGAAGCTTATACTCCCCGATGCTCAGGGTGGGCATGATGTGATACAGGTCAGAGCCGTAGTTGGTGATGTTCAGCTCGCGGTAGCCGTCCACGAAGGTCAGGTTACCGTCACCGTACAGACCGCCGGTATGGCCCGTACCGATGGTGATGAAGTCACGGTTATATACGTCATGGATGGATGCCGTGGCATTACCGAATATAGTCTTGGCATTGGCATACAGTGAGCTACTGCCTGATGCAATGTTACCGCCGGCAAATACGGCGTTATGGATATGGATACCACGCTCCCTGAAGACTTTGGTGTCATCCTCAAGGGTTACTTCTGTTCCTACGTCCACAGTGTTCCATTCCGATGGCCATATGGCGTCATCCTTGGCCTTAGCCGGTAAGGTGTTCAGGTAGCCTATGGGGATGTAGTCACCTGCGTTATAGGTCTTGGCATCATATGCAATGGGGCTGCCCTTAACCTGCAGCCAGGGTTCTACCAGTACCTTACAGTCTTCGGTAAATATACGGCGCGGTTCAGGGTCACCTGGTACGCTAACTGTGGGGAAGGCACCGTTCTCATACTTGAAGTAATAGCCCTCATAACGGTCATCATAGCGTGCGCCCTCTTTCTTGCCATAGCACAGTACGCCGTTACCGTCCTCATAGGCGCTATATACTGTTCCTTCGTCACATCCGCCGAAGACGTTACCGTAACCGTTGGCCATACCCTCGTCTGTACCTATCTCACCGCCGTGGATATCCACCTCGGTCTGTCCGAAGACGAATCCCTTGCACTCCATGTCAAGTGTGGCCACAAGGTCCTTGTCCATATACATGGTTCCGTCACCGCCCCAGCTGTCCTTACCACGGCCACCGCCGAAGACGTTGCGCAGAACGTGTCCGTTAAACATTCTGACATGTGTCTTACCGGCCTTGTAGATGGTGGCACCCTCGTTCACAATGCCGCCATGGGCAGTGGTGGCCCCGGACTTCACGGTACCGCGTCCTATGGGTCCTACCTCGCCGCCGCCGTACATGCTGCCGCGTACGATACCGCCATACATGTCAATGTTGGCATTATCCACGTAACTGTTTATCACATAGCCGCCGCCGAAGACGTTACCAGCCATCTCAATGGCATTGGGGGTTCTGTCATCCAGTTCCTCCTTATACTCATATACGGGGTCTGACTCCGTTCCGGTATTCTTGTAGCGGTAACCTATGTAACCGTTATTCAGGGTGATGTTAGATGTTCCGTACACAGAGCCGCCCTCGCCGCCGCCATACAGGTTACGCTGGATGGCAGGTATTCCGCTAAGGAAGGTGGTTCCGTCCTTTGTGCCCACAATGACATTGGTAGCGCCCGGGATGTCCCCGGCATTGGAATCCGAGATGCCGCCCTCATGCTTGCCTACATGTCCCTCATAGCCGCCGCCATATACGTTACGTGCCATACCGCCCTCAATATATACATGGGTGCTGGCGGTGAAGTGCTTGTAATCCTCGGGTTCATTGATAAGGTTGTACTCATCCATCACGGGGCCTCCCTGACCGCCTCCGTAGATATCCTTTTCCACGTTGCCGCCCTTCAGCTCCAGATAGGTGGTTCCGGCTACAACGGCGTCTGAACCGAAGCCGCCGCCATAGGCATAACCGGTTACGTTGGAGCCTTCCAGCAGGTGTACATTAGTATTGTGGTATTCCTTAGTGTCCACCAGTGCGGGGATGCCGGCAGCTGTCTCGCCCCATTCCCAGATGTTGTCATGATAGGCAGGGATGGATGTGGGCAGGCTAATGCGGCCGGGCTCGCTTACATAGGTGCGGAATTTGGTCAGGAAGTCAGCATACCGCATCACCTCGGCCTGTACCTTGGTATCGATATCCTGGTCACCGGCATATTCATGTTTGAACTGATCCCACAGCCAGTAGGTTACGGAGGTGAAGTTGAAGACGTTACCGTCACGTCCGCCACCGAATACCTTGTATGCGTTGGAACCGTTATTCATGTAGATGTTGGTTCTGCCGCTGACTGTCTCAACACCATAGCCGCCTCCGTAGATTTCGCCCATGTAGCCGTTGCTCTGATATACGGGGGCGTCAATATTGATATAGGTGTCGAATGCCAGACGGCTGTTGCGGTTACCGCCGTAGATGCCGTTCTCGACCCTGGCATTGGGGCTCTTGTAGTCAATGCAGGTGATGTATGTATCACAGAAGCGTCCGAACAGGATAGGATTGGCCGCTACCTCGGCCGGATCATATCCCTTGCTTCCACCGTACAGGGCATTCACCTTGACGGTGGATTCGGCGGGTACGTTCACGCGGGTATAGCCGATGAGGGCCTCCTGGTTACTGCCGCCATATACATTGTTGAAGCTGCCGGCAAACAGGTCCACTAACGTCCGTCCGGCGCCTACAGCCTCCTCGGAGCCTACACCGGCATAGGCACCGCCGCCAAAGATATCCATATTGCTGAAGCGGGTGGCGTCCTTCGTCTCGGTATCGTCAATCAGTACGTAGGTCTCGTTCTGCATGGCGTTGTTCAGGTAGGTAAGGCCGGCCGCCCCCTCGCTACTGCCGAAGACGGCGTTGCCGACGGCATTGTCCGAGTTGTCTGAGGGCTGGAAGTGGACAAAGGAGTTCTTGTTCAGGTGGGGGAAGTGGAAGCCTTCCTTGGGGTCGCCCAGTTTCTTGCCGTCAGGCAGTGATTCAGCGGTTGTCCAGGTGTATTTGTTGAACATGGGCTGGGTGTAGTCGTAGCTTCCGTAGTTACCGCCGAAGATGTTGTTGCCAACATGTCCCTGGATGTATCTTACATAGGTGGCGGCTGTCAGCAGGGTGGGGTCGGAGACGGGTCTGCTGGTAACAGCGGAGAAGTCCTTGGCACCCCTGACGGTTCCGCCGAAGTCATTACCGCCATAGATATTGTCACGTACCCAGGGGAAGCCGCCGTCCTTACCGATGATAACCTCGGTATGACCCAGTACATCGGAGTTACTGCTGCCGCCGAAGGCATCATAGATACGTCCGTTATGCAGGTTTACATACGAATTTCCGCATACCAGACCTTCGTTACCGCCGCCGTACAGGTACTCACTCTCGGCTGTCAGTCCGGATTCTGTTCCCGGATTGGTGCCGAGCAGGTTTACATGGGTACTGTAACGCTCGTCATATACGTATTGGCCGATGCCGTTCTTCTTTCCTACCACACCCATTACGCCGCCGCCGAAAATCTGGAAGGCGTAGGCATTGTTCTTCAGGTTGATATCGGTGCTGCCCCATATCTCGGTTTCCTCACCGTATCCGCCGCCGAAGACTGACATGGCCAGTACCATCAGGTCATCACGCTGGCCCTCGTAATCCACATTGGACTTTCCGCCGCCGAAGACATCATCCTTGTTTATCAGGTCCTTGTTGACATTGATGATTACATTGCCGTTTACATGTCCGCTGTTGTAGCAGCCGCCGAAGACGTTACCGCCTTCCAGACGGAGTGCCTCATCAACGGAAGAACCGGAGGTGCTGGTTATGGTGAAATCATTGGAGTCGTCGTTCCAGCTGACTGTATTCCATTCCAATTGCGGTAATCCGGTAACGGGGTCTTTGTATCTGATGTATTCGCCGGTCTTGGGGTCGGTCTGATAAGTACCGTAGGCATCTCTCTCAATCCTCCATCGCTTGGGGGTGATGGTGATGTTGGACAGGTTGATTTCCAGTCGGTCCTTAATCTGTCCGCCCTCGGTTCCGTCCTCGGTGAAGAATTCGTTCGGCAGGGTGCCGCGCTCGTCCTCAGCTCCTAACAGACCACCTGAATATGCTGCGTTCAGTCCGTCACTGGCAGCCACATCGGCGCTGTTACAGCCGCCTACCAGCTTGTCATAGATGATGAGCTTGCGGTCAAAGTCAATGGTGGTCTTGCCCGGAATGGCCATACTACCTACGTTACCGCCGCAGTAGAAGGAGCCTATCATACTCTTATTGTCCATATAGTCGGCGTCAAAGATTACGCTGGGCTTCAGCGTCATGGTTACGCCATCCATGTAACGGGCAAATACGGACGGGTCAGTCAGCTGGATACTGCTGATGTCGTGGTTTTTATAGTAACCCAGGATGGTGGGGTCAGTCATCTTCTGACCGTTGTTACCTAAGAATACACGGTCGGCTATCACATGGTTTCCTATCTTCAGCTCTACCCTGGGGTTCAGCTTGTTGGTCTCAAGGGTGGCGCAGTTACCACCACAGAAGACGGATCCGCCGATAATGGTGGGCTTGTCCTCGGCGGAACCCTTCAGATAAATGGATACCTGCTCGGCATGGGGGCGGAAGTTGTTCAGCGCGTCAATATATGAGCTGGCTCCTTCCGGGCTATAATAGAAGTCACGGTAATTCAAATCATTCTTCAGCTCCTCCTTATCCGTATAGAAGTATCCGCCGTTACCTCCGCCATATACATCGCCCAGGATGCTGGTATAGATGCCTATGGCATTACCGCCATATACGTTACCGGATATATCGTTACCGCCATATACATTGGTAATCTTACCGCCGCGCACCAGGGTACGGGCTGACAGGCCTACGGGGAAGTTGTATCCGGGCAGGTTGGCTACCTGAACCTCTGTACCGTTGCTGTCCACGGGCCTTACGTTAGCTCTTCGGCAACCGCCATATACGTTTTGTATAATCAGGTGGTCATTGTTGGCGGGTGTAGGCTTAATCTCCAGCAGCAGACCCTCGGGGCAGGTCATGTCACCCTCGTTACCGCCGCTGTACAGGTCACGGACCATACCCTTCTGCAGGTTCCAGGTAGGACGGATGTCCATGGGGGCCTTGTTGTTACCGCCGAATACACGGGCTGAGTTAAAGGCCAGGTTACTGAAGTCAGCCTGGAAGTTGCTCAGTTGAACTCTGCTCTTCAGATAGTCCAGGGTTTCCGTTATAACTTCATTAATATCCAGGGAGGGGTCCTTTGCCTTCTGATTTGCAGCATATCGGGCCAGCATGGATTCCAGGTCATCGCTCTCGTTGTTCAGGCTGATGGTGGTATTTTCCGTAATGGTGGCATTGTTACCGCCTCCGTAGATGTGCGCGATAAGTCCGCCCTTCAGCTCCAGGTAGGTTCTGGCCAGGTTGGGACGCGGGAAGTCCGCTTCTCCCTCATTGGTATATCTGGTGGCAATGGGGACTGAATGGTCATTCTTATTATAAACAAGGTGCTTGACCTTTCCGCCTTCGTGTTCGTGCTCATAGTCATAGTCACCGTTACCGCCTCCGTACAAACTGCCTATGATAACGGCTAAGTTGTCCTTTCCGTCCGCTTCATTACGGGTTACACGGATAAAGGCATTCCACAGGTTACTGATGGCATTCTTCTCGGGTTGTGTCTCCTGCGTCTGAAGGCCTGTGAGGATTTCTGTAAGTTGGGCAGGCAGTTCATCGGATTTGCCGATGGTTCCGGCAATATCGTTACCGGCAAAGACGTTGGTGATGAAGATATCACCTGTGGCATGGGCACCGTCAATGTGTACAAAGGTGCGCTCTCCCACATTTGCCATACGCGCACCGCCAAACACATTCTGTATGTCGCCGCCCATTACGGTAACGGTGGCCTTGCCGTCCACATTACCCTCGTTACCGCCGCCATATACGTTACCGCCAATGGTCTGGGCAGAAAGAATGAAAGAATGAAAGAATGAAAGAATGAAAAATATATGGCACACCATACCCCGATAGCCTCCCCTGGCCCCTCCCAAGGAGGGGAAAAAGAGGTTCTTCAGTATGGTGGTTATCTTCTTCATTTTCTTATTGTTCTAGTTCTTCTAGCCTATCTAGCCTTTCTAGCCTTTCTAGTCTATCTAGTCTATCTAGCCTTACTAGTATTCTTCATTCTTCACTTTTCACTTTTCACTTTTCACTTTTCACTTTTCACTCTTCACTTTTCACTCTTCACTCTAAAACTCCACGCTTGGGTTATTAAGGTCCGGGTCTGACATCATGTACAGGAACGTGGGCTTTACAGTCAGGTTTATGGTGTACCTGTTTCTGCGTAGAGCCGTGGTTTGGCCTGTAAAGATCTCAATAGGTATAGTATTCGTTGCCGTGCAGTTCTGACGAATCAGGTTGTAGTCGGGCGCGTTGTTCGTATCATATACATCGTATGTGCAGGTGAGAATCAGCCTGTTAATACCCTGTGGCATGAAGTAGCAGCTATATGTTTTTTCCACTGTTTCATCGGTTGTTTTCAGCCAGTCACCCTCATCAGACTCAAACATCACACAGCTGGCTTCTGTGTCCTCAACATAGGTGGGAGCAAAGGTGACATTTGTGATGGGGCTTGTACCGTCCGTTGTCTTATGCAGGGTTATGGTAGCCGTAGTCCTGTCCTTGGTCTTGGTGCTGCCGATGGCAGTTTGCAGTTTAATCTGTCTCAGTTTTATTTTACGCAGGCTGGCATAATGGTAGGGGGCAGAGTTGTCCACCCTCATGGTAATGTTCAGGGCTGCATACAGGTGGTCAAAGAGCAGATATACATAGTTCTTTCCTCCGCCGGCTCCTGTAGTCTGTGCCGCATACCTGAAGTCGCCTTGCACCAGTCCGGTTACAGAGTAGTCGGCATCCGCTTTGTAGTCATCCTTTCCGTTCTTGGCTGCTGTCACCACGCAGTAATCCGTTTTGTCAATAGCATGCAGGTCAGGAATGGTCAGCACCGCTCCCTCTGAGTATTGACCGGTGAGGGGATCCGGGCTGATGGTGATATCGCAGTAGTCCCGATGGGGGGCATAGCCGTACAGGTAGTAGTCTGCAGCCTCCAGGTCAGTCTTGCTGCTACGCCACTTTTTGTTATTACCGAAGAAGAAGAACTCCTCCTCAGGTGCGGGTGACATGCCGTCCTGGGTAAAGAATATGCTGATGGCTTCATTCTTCTCATTATAGGCGCTGTATCCGCTGGGTATTATCCAGGCGCGGGTGGCAGGAGCAACCTCCTCAAAGGTTGTCACGCAGGGCATCATCTCCACTTCCACTCCCTCTCCGCCCCAAGGCGTCTCCTGATCTGAGGAGCAGGAAGTAAGAATGAAATAATGTAAAAATGAAAGAATGAGAAATTGGCACGTCACCATGTGCGCAATCAGCGCCATGGTTCCTCTCAGTCCCCGGCTTACTCCGAGTCCTTTGATTTTGCCTCTTATGATTCTCATATTTTTCATTTTTTCATTCTTTCATTCTTTCACTCTTTCATTCTTTCATCCCTACCAATTATACACCTCGTGGTCTTCCTCTCTTTCTATCCAGTCTATTGCCGCGGTCTCTACGTGGTCTATCTCTACGCCACCCTCCTCGGTAATCTTGAAGATGTAGGTGTAGCTGAAGCCCGGTTGCCACTGCATGTAATTGGCAGGCACTACGGCCGTCTTGTCCGTTATATCGTTGTTCATCCTCACACTCATGGTGTAAGTGCCCTGGGTATTGTTGGGCAGCACATCATACCATATCTCCTTTTCCGGTCCGCCGTCAGGAACGTATTCCGTGGTAAAGGCATCCAGGGCCTTGTTGACGGCTGGGTCCGGGTCGGTATCCGGTGTCACGCTGAACCACTCGGCGGTTTTATCTCCCGTTAGCGGGTAGGTGACCTTGAAAATGCCCTTGCGGACTATCTTGTCGCCGTTGGATGGCGCAAAGCTCTTACTCTTAATCTTAATGCCCTCTGTTACATAAGAGTATATAAATATGAAGCGCACGCGCGAGTAGGGCTTCAGGAACTCCAGCACCACGGGCTTCAGGAACTGCTTGTCCGGGTAGGTGATAGGATTCCCGGTGGAGAACCACAGGCGGGTGAAGTAGGGTGTCTTGGCCATCTCCTCGGCGCTGCTGGCATCTGCCAACATGCTGGCCTCGAAGGTGGATTCCGCACCATACGTGCTATATGTGCCAAAGGCGCCGTACGTCTTTGTGGCATTATATCCGGCCTGTGTGGCTGGCTCATTACCGGCCCAGCCTGACGGGGTAGGCACGCTGCCGCTCCAGCCTGATATGGCAAAGTAGCGGTAAGCCTTGGCAAGCTGGTCCCAGTACTTGATGTTCTGGTCAGGTCTGGCATATTCCCACCCATTGGTATTGGTGGTGGTGGTTGCTGCGCTTCCGGCCTCCCAATCTACGATGAAACCGGGGAAAACCATCTGGCTATTGCTATATACTCCGGCATCCTCGTCCATATCCTTATAGCCCCATACATTAAACTGTGTTATGTATTCTGACAGCGGTGTGTAGGCACGTGTCACCTCCTCCTCCGTCATATTGCCGTTAAAGGCAATGGGCACCTGTTTTACTTCCGGTTCTTCTGCCATCGGGTCAGACGAACAGGAAGTAAGAATGAAAGAATGAAAGAATGAAAGAATGAAAAATTGGCACGTCACCATGTGCGCAATCAGCGCCATGGTTCCTCTGAGTCCCCGGATTCCTCTGAGTCCTCTGATATTGCCTCTTATGATTCTCATATTTTTCATTCTTTCATTTTTTCATTCTTTCACCTTTATCACCTTCACTCCATACACCTTCAGTTTCTGGTAGTAGGTGCCAGCTTCAAAGGTGGTGGGGGCGAGGGTGTTGAATCCGCTGTCTGTGTACCAGCTGGTGGGCCAGCCGGCGGGTTCTTCTGAGAGTATTACTGCCGTTGCAGGGTAATAGGTTCGTGTGTCATATACATAGGCATAGGTGCCTGCTGCAGCCGGTGTTACCTTGGCAGCCTTATGCGCATCCACGCTGATGGGGCCGAAGGCTCCTGGTATGACGGTTATGTTATTGTCTATGGTACTGGGTGTCAGGGTCAGGCCGTTCACACCCACGATGGTTCCTGATGTCTCGGATGCCGGAACATTCAGGGCATTCGTTACCAGGATCTCTGTGGGATCGGGGTCCTCATCGTCTGCCTTGGTAACGCTATAGAACTTACTGTTCTCGTCAGTCAGGTCCAGCAGATTCTTGGTATCCACATTCATCACCTGTATATAAATGTCATCATCATCTGCTGTGCTGGCAGAGGGCAGGGGATAGGTATCCGTAATGTTGTACTGATGTCCCTTCTGATAACTGGTAACGCTGGGCGCTGATATGGTACTGATGGTTGTCTGCTGATTGTTCTCGTCATTGACATAAACGGCATCGAAGGTGATGGGGTATAGGCCGGCTGTTGAGACGTATGGGCTTGTCCATCCATTACTGTTATCAGCTATCTTAAAGATATAAGTATAGGCACAGTTGGGCCTCCATCTGGCATAGATGCTTGGTATTATGGCACGGGCGCCATATACGTTGATGGTCTCGCCTGTGATATCGGTGGATACCAGGGTGTAGTCCACCCACATTTCTATATCCCCTGTCTGCCCCTCGTATGGTATTACTTTGGTGTAATAGTCCTTTGCTTCATCACCTGAGAAGGTGGCGGTGTTGGCGGTCCGCCCTAAGTAATAGTCACCATCGGGCTCCAGATTCTCTCTGCCGGAGTAGTTCATGGCACCGAGATCCAGTTGATTGTCATATGTTACTGCCCCTCCGGGTTCATGTCCCACATGTACCTTATTGTAATCCGGGTCACTTACATTTTCACTACCCACATGCGGGTAAAAGATTTTGTAGGTTCCCTTGTTGGCAGCAATATTGGTTGCGAACAACTGCGCATTCGTTGAAGTGTATGTATGGGCTTCATCTATGGAGGATCCATTGCTCTCGTAGAATCTGAGATCCTTTATGGAGTAGCCGGGGATTGTCTCGTAGAAGGCAAGGCGCACTTTGGCGGCAAAGGAAAGGAACTTCAGCTTCACCTCGTTTCCGAAGTTAGCTTGGGGGATGGTATTCAAATCCGTGATGTAGCATTCCAGCAAGTCATCCCTGTTTCCACGCAGGAAGTAGGGCCATCCTGTTAATTCGCTATATTTAAAGGGGCTTACATATACGGTGTTGGCAGTGGGGTAATCTCCTGCTTTGATGTCGCTATTCTTGACTTCCAGGGTATTACCCTTGCCTACAGAGTAGGCTGCAAAGTTGTAATAGTCCTGGCTCCAGTCCCAGTACTTGACGGTCTGTTCGTAGGTGGGGTCGGCGAAGGCATTGTCAATACCGGCATAATCCCAGCCGGAGGTATTGGTAAGGGTAGTACCGGCGCTGTTGGTCTCCCAGCTGACGGTATAGTCCCTGAATACATCCTGGCGGGTCTCACCGGCAAACTTAAAGCCGTTGACAATGAAGGTATTGCCCAGCACGTCGGCAGCTGCGGCGCCACCGGTTTCGGCACGGGTAACGGCCTGGAAGCTACTGCCAAATGCAATCGCTCCTTTTACGCCCTTGGTAGCTTCCTCATTGTCACCCATATAGGCGTTGTCAGCACAGCCGGTCCATAACAGCATTACCATTGCCAATATATATAATATGTATGTCCTTCCTTGTGACATTCACACAAAATTACAACTATTCTACTTTACAGCCAAATATTTTATGTTAAAATTTTTCTTCATCCAGCAGGCCGAGCCTGCTTTTGGGGGTAAGGGGCAAGGGGCAAGAGGATAGCTCTGCACCTGTTTCCCTCCGTCTATCACTCCTCAGTTTATATCATCATTTTTTGTATTCTATTATTTATACCTCTCGTCCCTCCCTCCCTTTACGGGAGGGCCGGGGTGGGTCTTTTTTTACTCCCTCACGAGGGAAATTTTTCTCCCCCGTGGGGGAAGTTGTTTTTTTTTATCTCTTATCTCCTCTTTCGTCCCCCTCCCTTACGGGAGGGTTGGGGTGAGTCTTCTCTCAACTCTCAACTCTCAACTCTCAACTGTCAACTGGTTAGTGGGCACCGGCCCATTTATTTTTTTTGGTACTCTGCAGGGAGTCGAACCCTGCAGAGCGTTATGAGAGGATTAAGCTTTAATCTTAATAACCTTCACAGCATATTTACCGTTGTTGCGCTTGTATGTTGTGAATACGAATGTACCAGCTACAACCTTAGTAGTTGAACCATCACCAGATAAAAGAGAGCTGACAGGGCACTTAACCAAACCAGCAGGCAGAGTAGCCTTGCCATCAACGCTAACAAATGAATAGGTATAAGAATATACAAGAGGATCGTCAGTAACTGTTGTTTTGTTTGACTTTGAGAAGTAAAGGAATTCGTCGCTATTAACAGTCTCATTTGCTGCAGTACGACCTGCGCAGCCATCCAATATTGTTGTTGTGACATATTTGGCTCCATCAGCAATAACGTCATCTACGTTTGCAGCAATTGGCTGCCATATGGTTGTTACACCCTTGGGTAATGTTGTTGTCCAGTCATAGACATATGCGTAAGTGCCTGTTTCAAAGCCAGTACTTGTGATTGCAATCTTGGCAGCCTGACCAGCAGTAACTGTAATAGGATTGTCATCAACACCATTTTCGATAGATGTAACAGTATTGTCAATTGGTGTCGTCAAATTTGTAAGTGTAATTTCGTTACGACCAGTTACATTAGCTGTAGCAAGTTCTGACGTGCGATTCTCAAGTGCATCCATTACCTCAGCCTCTGTAGCGTCAGCATCGCTAACCTTGTAAAGGAGTGAGTTAGAAGCTGCGAGAGTACCCACCAGAGAACCATCCTGCATTACCTGTACATATACATCCTTGCCTTTTGCGATAGAATATTCGTCAGCTACTACATATGAGCCGTCTGTATTTGCATTATGTCCCTGCTGATAGGTTGTTATACTGGGTGTTGCAACAGTTGTAATGGTAGTCTGCTCTGCATTTGCATCTGTAGCCTCAGCTACAACAGCATCGAAGGTGATTGGGAACAAACCAGCCTTTGTAGCATCAGTGTCTGTCCAACCATTGGTGTTGTCAGAAATCTTGAATATGTAGGTATAAGCGTAGTTCGGCTGCCACTTAGTATAAGTAGAAGGAACTACAGCCTTTGCACCATAAACCTTGATTGTTTCCTTTGCACCATCAATAGGAACGAGAGTATAATCTACACGAAGAGTCAGAGGATAAGCCGTTGTATTTGGAAATACTGTTTGGTAGAATTGTTTATCTGCGTTACCCGCAAATGTTGCAGTAGGAAGTGTACGCCCCAAGAATTTTTTTCCGGTCTCAGCTCCAGATAAGTCCTCTTTCAACTCTGCACGCTCTTTTGCAACAAGTTGTTTTGTAAGAGCATCAAAGCCTTTGAATGTTTCATATGTATCAACGGCAGGTGTTACTGTTGCTGATGCAATATTGTAATCATCCTTTGGATCTGATCCTGGGGTAGGGGTTTTCTGATGATTTGTTCCAACATGCAGGAAGGTAACTGCAATCTTACCCTTGGTTGCAAAACTATTGTTGTTTGCGCCAATCAGGTAAGCATCATCGTACTTGGTGGCAGTACCAAGATCTGCGTTTGTACCATCTACGCGATAGAATTTTACATCCCTTACAGAGTAGCCAGGGATTGTCTCGTAAAGGGCAACGCGTACTTTAGAACCAAGATTCTTGAACCTCAGTTGAACCTCTTTGCCAAAGTTGGACTTTGCAACTTCTGTGATGTCAGAGATGTAGGTATTCTCAAGCGCGCTTACAGATGGCAAATCAAAGGTATATGCAGTTGCACCATCAGTAATTTGGTCGCCATACTTCATGGCTTCTACATAAATGTTGGAGCCGGTGGGGGCTACATAAGGTTCTGGAGCCTTTACGGCATTGAATGTGCCCGTTGAGAATGCAAGGAAGTCATACTGATTTACGCTGTAGTCCCAGTACTTGATGGTCTGTGCACCTGTAATACTTGAAAGTTTAACGTAGTTTGTATAGGGGCTTTCTCCGGGTGTGACACCAACATACTCCCAGTTCGCTGTATTTGACTCAGTGGTACCTGCTGTGTTGATATCGAAGTGTACCAAGTAGTTGTCAAATACGAGAACGTCTGTAGGGTGAGTTGTAGCCTCTGTACCTTTGGTACCTGTTACATAGAAGTTGTTACCGAGCTTAGTAGCAGCGGCCTGACCTGCGATGTCAGCACGGGTCAAGTTCTGCATCTTAAAGCCGAACTGGATGCTTCCGTCATTGATTGCCTGGTCGTTGTTCACGTCGCCCAGGTAGTCATTAGTCGTACAGCTGGTGATGGTCATGCCAACGGCAGCTGCGAGAATTAAATAAACCTTTTTCATACTCATTTTGTTTAAATTGGTTAGTAAATAATTTGTTTTAATTTTAATTTCTTGTTTAATCTGTTTTCTGTTCATGATTTAGTTTGACTCTCTTTTTTGGTTTCGCTCTATTAGTTGTTTATTGGTTTATAATTGTTCTAGTCTTTCTAGTCTTTCTAGCCTTTCCAGCCTTTCTAGCCTGGCTAGTATCTATCTCACTTTTATCTCACTTTTCTCTTTTAATTTCTTCTCTTTTATCTTTTCTCAAATCTCTTGCCCCTTTTCTTCCTCCCCTCGGGGAGGCCGGGAGGGGGTTCTTTTACATATCAAACTCCCATGTGCCGCCGTCCTCGAAGTCCTTGACTACGGCGTTGAAGCCGCTGCCGCCGGATCGCTGGGGGATGGGGATGGTATCTACATCCAGCTCCACCGTTATCACTCCGCCCTTGTAACGCTCGCGCACTTGCTGGGTGACGTCGAAGACGAAGGTGCTGTCCATACCGTTGTTGAACTGCATGGTTACGTCCAGGTAATGACGGTGTATGTCGGTCAGCTCTTCGGCTCGTGTAACACGGTTTCCGGCCTGGTTACAGAGTCCGAAGCTGAGCAGTCGGCCTCCTATTATATCTACGCGCTCGGCGGAGGGGTCGGCTCCGGCGGCTGGGTCATCGGCGGTGGCTGGGTCATAGGGTACCAGGGGCAGATCCTTCTTCATACGGGTGTTGAAGTAGATGGTGATGGCGTCCTGGCCTGCGACACCTGTGTTCAGGGTGGTAGTACGTGCCATACCCGAGAGGTTGGCGTTACCGTCCACTGAGGTGATGCGTCCGCGGTTGTGGTGCAGGATGACCTGTGGCAGATATATATAGGTTATGGGTTGCAGTACCATGTTCAGTTTCTTGATGTACATGTTCCGTTCCTTATCATAGATGAAGCCGTCCAGGTTGCGGTTGATCTCGATGGCGCGGTCGTATGCGGCAAAGAGGGCTTCAGGGGCCCAGAAGGAGTTGGTGTACCTGGGGGCCTGGTAGCGCGAGGGCTGCATGGAGGGGTTAGTATAGGCCACCACGGTATCGAGGGAACTGGTCTCGTCGAAGTGGAGGCTCTGTACGCCGTCAAGGGTTGATACTTCGTTCCAGATGAGGATGTCCCAATAGCCCCATTCGAAGTTGCCGTGGAAGTGGGGTTCATACAGGGTGTGGCTCTGTACCTGGGTGTGGTAGTCGTAGGGTACGTTGCCGGTGTAGTAGCGGCGCATGTTGAAGACTTTGGGTTCGGCATAGCCGATGTCGCCAAAGAGTTCCTTGTCCCTTGTATCCCATCCGTAGTGCCACTCCAGTTTCCAGTCGTATGTGATGTTATATCCGATTTCGTAGTCCCAGATGACTTCGAGGTCCAGATCGACGATGGGGATGTCAAAGTCTGTCTCGACGGAGTCATACAGGTGCAGCTCGGGCAGGCGGACGCAGGAGGTGAGGAAGAATAGGCAGACCAAAGCCTCTCCCCCCGTCCTCTCCAAGAGAGAGGGGGCTAAAAAGTTCTTCAGTATGGTCTGTATCTTCTTCATTTTCTTATTTTTTTGTTCTGGTTTTACTAGTCTTTCTAGCCTATTTAGTCCATCTGGTATTCTTCATTTTTCACTTTTCATTCTTTCACTTTTCATTCTTTCACTTTCTCCCATTTCTTAAAGCTTACGCCTTTCTTCTTCCACCTGAGGTAGAGGAGGTCGTAACCAAGGGTGATGCCTACTCGGGTGGGGCCTAACCAGGTGAAGCGGTACTGACGACGGCGGAAGTCGGCGGGTTTGCCGGTCCATTTGTAGTAGTAGAGGTGGTCCTGGTAGTTGGGGTTGACGGGATTCTCGAACTGGAAGGGGTCATAGCCGCCGTACATGAAGCCGGCCTGGAGGCTGAACTCCAGGCGCCAGTGGCTTTTCTTGCCGAGGGGCAGTACGTATCCGGCTCCCAGTCCGGCTCCGATGGTTTCGCCTTTCCATCCGCGGTCTTTGTCGAAGCAGATGCAGAAGAGGGCTGCGTGGGCGTAGCCTTGGAGGTACCAGCCGCGGAAGGCGATTCCTTCACCTGGTTCGCGGAGGCGGACGTCGCCGCTGCGGAAGTAGTAGCGTGCCTCTAACTGGTAGTTGCGGACCTCGAAGTATTTATGTCCCCAGTAGTTGCGCCACCAGGGGAAGTCTATTGAGGCTCCGTAGGTGAAGTGGCCGTGGAGGGGGAAGAATTCTACGGCTACGTTGGGGATGGGGCACCATTTGTCATATCCGCTGGGCATATATACGCCGTACAGTAGCATGTTGGTCTTGACGGCCATTATCTCGCGGCGGGGAACGATAACGTCAACGTCAACGTCAACGGGAACGTTAACGTTAACGGGAACTTCAGGAACCTCAGGAACTTCCGGAACTTCCGGAACTTCCGGTACCTCCGGAGTTTCTGCTTCCGGTCGGTCAAAGACGAGGATTACGCGGGCGGCACGGAGCTCGGGGAAGTAGTCCTTGAGGAGGTGACGCCAGAGGGTTCCGCCCTGCAGCTGCTTCAGTTTGTTCTTCAGGATGGTGAACTCGTAGCGGGGGAGGTGTTTGTCGCAGAGGCTGCGGACGATGCCCTCGGCGGGGTCATTGGCGCGCTGCATCATTACCAGGAGCAGGCGGTAGTCCTCGGTGACGGCCTCGGTACTGAGGCTCTGCTCATCTACGGGTACGTTCAAGCGTGCGCGTAAAAAATTAAACAGCGCATCGGAGCGACGGCGTCCCAGCATACGGTTGTTGGGGGTGGGTCCTTCGGGTGATGCGGCTCCGCGTACGATGAGGCGGCGCAGGCGAAGGGAGTCCTGGTTGATGCGGGGGAGTATTTCGTTCTCTAACAACTGCAGGAGGGAGTCGTTAGTGAAGACGTCATAGCGGTTGACCTTGAACACAATCTTTCCGGCCTTGTCCAGGAATTCCTGATCGGAGAGGCGGACAAGGGCGGCGTCTTCGCGGCTGTCGATGAAGCGTATGAAGGGGTATTGGCCGTAGAATGTACTGTCGATTGGTAAGGGGGCGTAGAGGGGTGCTGACGGCGCTGTGAGCGGTCGTGCCTGGAGCTGACAAACAAACAGAAGGCACAAAGCCATTGCTAGTCCCGTCAGCATGCGTCGGGGTCCGCCCTTGGTTTTGTACTTCCTGGTATATATGGATAAACGTCTGTTTGCCATTTATAGTTTAGTCTAGTCAGTCGGTATAGTAATCAGTCCAGTTTGTTTAGTTTAGTCTCCAATTAGGTTCGGTTAGGTTTAGTCCTATTTGTGGAGGTTTAGCTCTGAAACTTTCTGCAAAGGTAAACAAAATTATTTATATATAGTGTACGTACGAGGAAAAAAATACGCAAAAAGTGTAATATTTATTGATATATGTCAATTAGGGGGGGGTAATTTTGTCCTTTTATCCCCTTTCTCTCTCACACGGAAATCACGGAAATCACAGAAAAAAACGACTCTGTCGGGAGAGCTGCACTTTCGTGCTTCGGTCAGTGGATTGGATTGTGTCTGATTGTAAGGCAAACTTCCATCAGCCCCAATTCCAATCCGCTGCCCCGTTCTTGCGAACTTTGCTCTCCCAACAGAGAAATTTCTGCTAATTCGTAAAATAGATGTTGCTGCGGGCAATATAATTGGCATTGGAGCGTTTTTATATTAAACGCCATATTCATTTTATGACTGAAGAGGATATAACATATCAGATACGAGGGGCTATCTACAATGTCTATAAAGCCATGGGTCCTGGTTTGTTAGAGAGTATTTACGAGGAGGCTTTGGCTTACGAGTTGAGAAAAAGAGGCCTCAAGGTGGAACGGCAATTGGATGTGCCCATATATTATGACGGTCAGCTGTTGCGATCACATCTTAGACTTGACTTGATAGTGGAGGATGCCGTCATAATAGAATTAAAATCAGTTGAGGAGTTGCTTCCTGTTCATTTCAAACAGACGCTGACATACCTGAGAATGCTTCATATACATAAGGGAATCCTGGTGAATTTTAATACTGGCGATATTCTAAAGGGTAGTATTTTCAATATTGTAAACGGATATTTACCGTCTGTTTAGATTCTGTTTCGTGTGTATTTCTGATGTTTTTTGAAAGTACTGATATCCCTTAGGATATGTTGTGCCATAGACGGTAATTTCTCTATTGAGAGGGCGAAGTTCGCAAGAACGGGTCAGTGGATTGGAATGGGACTGATGGAAGCATGGGCTTACAATCAGACTCAATCCAATCCATTGACCGAAGCACGAAAGTGCGGAACTCTTAATAGAGTCGTCATTTCTGTGATTTCCGTGATTTCTGTGTGCTTTTATTCAGAAAATGTCCATTTCACCGAAGAATTGGGGGCAGTGGAAGTCGGGCGTGGGGGTGCTGATGGGGCTCCAGCTGATGAAGTGAGGAACGGGTAGGAGGTCGCCGCATTTGTAGATGTTTCCGCGTACCTTACAACCGTCTAAGGTGGTGATGTGATGGCGGAAGAATACGGAGTAGGGGATGCGTAGGGCTAATTCCCAGTTAGTGCTCTGCTGACGGGTATCAAAGGGTGTGCGGCCTAATGATGCCCAGCGGTCTATCTGGCCGGTTATTGCGGGGTCAGCTAACTGGCGGTTGTTGCGCCCTTCGCCCACGCCTAAGAGTAGGGTGCCGGCGCAGTTGCATTCGATGTTGTAATAGAGGCCGTCGTCAGCGGGGGAAATGAAGAACTCGGCGCAGGAGTCTTCCCATACGCTGTCGTTATCTTTCTTGGCAACGGCTCTGATGCTCTGTTCCTCTACACGGTAATGCACCAGGAAGGCATCGCTGGTGTGGGCAATGGCGAACTCCATGCTGGGACAGTAAGGGAACTCCTTGGGCCAGTTGATGTTCTTCACCTTGTTGTAAACAATCTTGTTCTCTCTGAATAGCGCGGGAATCCCCTGCGCTGTAACGCCTAATGCGTTAATCTTGCTAATAATAAGTTTACTCATATAATTATAGTGATAGTTGCTATGTTTTTTTGCCGGACCGCTTCGCTATTCCGGACCGCTTACGCTCCTCCGGTTTCTAACTAAGATTCTTCACTCTTCACTTTATTGTAAATCTCTGCGAGATTTCCTGCGAGTCACCGCCGTAGAAATCGATGGTGACGTGCTTTCCGTTGACATTCAGCTTGTAACAACCCTGCGAGGAGGAGTTGATGTGCTGGCGTATGCCCGGTCGGTACTCATCGAAGAGCGCCCTCTCGTCCTTTAGGTCTTCCCCGTTCAGCCTTCTTCTCTCGCGCAGCATGCCGTAATCGGCTGCCCCCTCGGAGCGGACGGAATATTGCTTCTGCTTCTCGGATGTCCAGACACTACTCATGGTCATCTGCGTGATGCGTCCGCTATCGCCGTACCAATCCAGGAAATCCGTCTGGTGGATATGCCCGCACAGCACAATGGCATTCCTGCGGGCAAAAGCCTGGCGGAAATGACGACGTACCTCTGTCTCGGCCTCGGAAGCTCCGCCGTGGAATATCCAGCGGCAGCTTGTGATGTCGGCAGGGAAGACAGGGCCGTGAGTCATGATGAAGGTGTGGCGTGCTCCCTTGGTCTCGTCCAAGAGGCGCTCTATCTCAGCATCATCGGGACTGTTGAAATCGATAACAATGAAAGCATCCTCCCCGATGTTGAAGCCAAAGGTTGGCTTGGTGATGGTTTTGTTTAGCTCCTCCGACATGCGGGCAGGCATGTACTGGTCATAGGTGCTTCTGGCATCCACACCCCGTATGTCGTGATTGCCCACAACGGTAACGAAGGGTAGGCCCTGAGTCTCGCTCTTCATACGGTCCAAGGCGTCGGCAAGCATCTTGCGGTGTACCTCGCCACTGCCGCAGTCGCCCTGAATAAGGTCGCCCATCTGCAGCACCATGCGGGTGTCGTCCTGTATCAACTGGCTGGCACGTCGCAGAAGGCGGGGGCAACGGTCCTTCCACATCTCGCCATTGCGGGTGAACTCAGAACGGTGTGCCTTGTTGCGCCCCTCGTTGGGCTCGTTGTAAAGGGAGTGGTAGATGCTGGGCGGATCGGCATCGAAATGCGTGTCGCCCAGGATAATCAGGGAGTACGACTTATCCCTCTTCCCTCCTGCGAAGAGCGATAAAGGGAAGCTGCTGGCACCAAGGCCGATGATTCCCGTAGCCGAGAGTGTAAGAAAATCTCTTCTGTTCATGTTTTTATAGTATTTCATAGCCCCAAAGTTAAGTATTTTGTGTGAAATGACAAATAATCAGCCTATTTATTTGTCATTCTTACCTAAATCCACTAATTTTGTGGGGGAAAAATGAAGAATATGAAAAAGGTTCTTTTGTTTCTTTGCATGTCTGTTGCCCTGAGTTCGTGGGCCGGACGGATTAAGACGGATACAATTGAAAGTAAGGTGCTGGGTGAGAAGGTGGTGTACAATATCTATCTGCCCAGCGGTTTTGACCGTAGTACTGAGCGTTATCCTGTGGTATATCTGCTGCATGGCCTGACGGATGATTACCGGGCTTGGCGCGACAGGGGCAGGATGCAGGATGTGGCCGATGAGCTGATGGAATCCGGCGAGGCCTGCAAGATGATTATCGTGATGCCGAACGCAGGCGGACCGGATACGCATAATACATGGAACGGTTACTTTAATATGCCGGGCTGGAGCTACGAGGATTTCTTCTTTCAGGAACTGATCCCTGAGGTGGAGAAGAAGTATCGTGGAGCGGGTGACAAGGGTCACCGGGCTGTGATGGGCCTGTCGATGGGTGGCGGCGGTAGTGTGGTGTATTGCCAGCGTCACCCGGATATGTTCAGCAGCTGTTATGCGATGAGTGCGTGGCTGGACAATCAGCAGGATAATGTGGGGCCGGGTGAAGCGAGTGGTAAGCGTTACCTGGTATGTGAGGCGGTGAAGGAGCATTCGGCACTGCGCTTTGTGGAGCAGGCAGACGAGGAGACGAAGAAGCAGTTGCGGACGGTGAAGTGGTTCCTGGACTGCGGCGATGATGATTTCCTGTTTGACCTGAGTGTCCGCCTGCACCAGCTGATGCGTGACGCGGGTATTAAGGATGAGTTGCGTGTGCGCAATGGTGTCCATAACTGGGAGTACTGGCATGAGGCGCTGAGAATGGCGCTCCCCTTTGCCAGCAGAAACTTTGAAAAAATGAAACTTTGAAAAAATGAAAGAATGAAAGAATGAAAAATATGATGAAAATGAGATATATTAGAGTAATAAGAGGGATTATCACAGGATTCGGAGGAATCCGAGGACTGAAGGAAACCGTGATGAACACAAAGCACATAAGGGCGTGCCTATTTTCCATTTTTTCATTTTTTCATTTTTTCATTTTTATATCCTGTTCCGGTAATCCGGGTTCGCTGGCTGATGTGGCGGAGGATGATTCGCTGTGTATAGATACGGTGGCGACCCTGGAGGAGGTGGAAGTGCCTGATACGACGGCCCTGGCTGATTCTCTGGCTGCGGATTCGTTATAACCTAAGCATTATGCATATATCATGAAACATTCGGTTATTATTCTTCTGATGATTTCTATAATGTTCCCGATGCATTCACGGGCGCAGTTTGTGGAGAAGTCAACGGATGTGCTTTGCCTGGTGCCTACTGCTACTGCGGTGGTGCTGACACTGGTGAAGAAGGATGAGAAGGGATTGAAGCAGTTCGCGCTGAGTACGCTGAGCTCGGTGGCGCTGTCCTATGGACTGGAGGCTGCTGTGCGTAAGGAGCGTCCTGACGGTCAGGGTATGCATTCTATGCCCAGTACGCATACGACGATTGCCTTTAGCGGGGCCTCGTTTCTGCAGCGCCGGTATGGGTGGAAGTGGGGTGCTCCTGCTTATGCCCTGGCGACTTATGTGGCGTGGGGCAGGGTCCATTCCAAACGTCATGATGTGTGGGATGTGCTGGTGGGTACTGCTATTGGCGTGGGTGGTACGTATGTGTTTACGCGGCCTTTTATGAAGGGGGCGGATGTGAGTATCTCTCCGTCTGTGATTGATGATGCCAAGTGTGTTAGTGTGGCGATTTCCTTTTAACTGATTTTACCGATGAAACGTACGATATTTACTTTCTTTGCTGCCCTTGCTGTTCTGCTGAACGGTTATGCGGAGTCTTCGGATAATGCGGTGCTGACTACGCCGCTGAAGAAGAACTGGTATGTGCAGACGGGTCTGGACATTTCGCTTCAGAAACCTTACTCGTATGAGTTTGCGGAATCTTTCAAGAACGGGGCTTCGTGGGGTCTGACGGGTATGATTGGCCGTTGGTTTACGCCTGAGGTGGGGCTGCGTGTGAGGCTGAACTGGCAGAACGGTATTCCTTTGTTCGGATGGAACAGGGCTGACTGGATTGCTCCCTTCTATGAGCCGGGCCGGAATATGAAGCGTGGCGGTTATCTGGTGGGGAGCGGTGATGTGCAGTTGGATGTGCATAATATCTTCTTCGGCTATAATCCTAAGCGGTGCTGGAATATGCAGGTGTTCCCCCGTGCGGGTATTGCTTATAACTTTGGCGTGTCCAAAGGTTCGCCGCTAATAGGCATTGGTATCGGCAATACGTTCCGTGTGGGAAGGAAGCGGAATACGATCCTGTATGCTGATATTGTTTACAATGCGGTATCCTCAGGTTTTACGGGGCATGAGAGTACGAACACGGGTACGGGTTCGGGCCATAATGCTTTTGTGGATATTGACTTGGGTGTTCAGTTTAATCTGAACCGTGATGCGGGTTTCCGTAAGGTGGGTGACGCTGCTCCGGATGAGGGCGGTGTGGAGGTGTGCCGTTCGTTCTGGTCGAACTGGTTTGTTCAGGCGGGCTTGGATATGTCTCTGCAGTTCCCTTATGACCATGATTTCTCGGAGGTGTTCAGCAAGGGGCGTTCCTTTGGCCTGGATGCTGCGGTGGGTAAGTGGTTCTCGCCGATGGTGGGTGTACGAGTGAAGGGTAACTGGGAGAACGGTTTCCCGCTGTTCCGTAACAGGAAGCTGGAGTGGATTGCGAGTGGTGACTCGGGTAAGAGTAATATGGATCAGGGCGGTTACCTGGCGGGTGACCTGGATGTGTTGCTGAGTGTGCATAATCTGTTCTGGGCTTACCGGCCGGAGCGTAAATGGAATGCTGTTGTGTTTGCCCGTGCGGGTATCGGGGCCAATCTGGCGATTGGTTCGGCTTCTCCTCTGGTGGGTGTGGGCTGTGGCGTTACGCGCAGACTGACGGACCGCCTGAGTATATATGGTGATATGGCTTATCAGATGATTACGAGTGAGTTCTTCGAGGGTGTTGCTATGACGGGTATGACGGTGAGCACGGGCCATAATGCCTTTATGGACTTTAATGTAGGTGTTCAGTGGGACCTGGGTCGTAGCAAAGGGAGGTTTGTTAAACCTTAAGGTAGATGATAGATGTTAGATGATAGATGTTAGATGATAGATGATAGATGATAGATGGTAGATGTTAGATGTTAGATGATAGATGATAGTTCTCTAACCCCTAACCTCTTACTTCTAACCTCTTACTTCTAACCTCTTACTTCTAACCTCTTACTTCTAACCTCTTACTTCTAACCTCTAACCCCTAACCTCTAACCCCTAACCTCTCTTTCTGTTAAAAAAACATAAATCTATACCTTTTTTCCTTGTTTTGGAACTTTTTTAGGGTGCGGCAGATTGTTCTTTCAATAAATAGTTGTACCTTTGCACCCCGATTGGCACATTGTGTCTGGTCGGTAACAATATTTGACTATAATACATAATATATAATATAAAAACAAAAACAAAATGCCTACAATTCAACAATTGGTAAGAAAAGGCCGCGTGGTATTGGAGGACAAGAGCAAGAGCCCCGCACTGGACAGCTGTCCACAGCGTCGTGGCGTGTGTGTTCGTGTCTACACCACTACCCCCAAGAAGCCTAATTCAGCGATGCGTAAGGTCGCTCGTGTTCGTTTGACCAACTCTAATGAGGTCAACAGTTACATTCCCGGAGAGGGTCACAACCTGCAGGAGCACAGCATTGTGCTGGTTCGTGGCGGTCGTGTTAAGGACCTCCCTGGTGTACGTTATCACATCGTTCGCGGTACATTGGATACTGCTGGCGTAGCTAACAGAACTCAGCGTCGTAGTAAGTACGGTGCTAAGCGTCCTAAAGCTTCAAAGTAAGAAAAGACATTAGACTCTTTTAAAAGTGTAGAGTTGAGAGTGTAGAGTTGAGAGTCAGTTTAATTAGGTGGATAGTTGCAAGTATGAAGTAATAAACTTGTTGAACTCTAAACTTCAGAACTGCCTCTAAACTCTAAACGCTAAACTCTAAACTCTAAACTAAAGTCTAAAAGTATTAACCCGTTTTGGCTTGTAAACTAAGGTTGAGTAAACGCCTCGGAGGAGGTGTTGAAGAACGCAGTAATGCAGCCCTAACACAAAACAAACAAAACAATGCGTAAAGCAAAACCAAAAAAGCGTATCATCCTTCCAGATCCCGTATTCGGTGACGTGAAGGTGTCTAAGTTCGTAAATCATCTGATGTACGACGGCAAGAAGACTATCTCTTATGAGATTTTCTACAATGCACTCGAGATCGTAAAGACCAAGATGGCCAGTGAAGAGAAGGATCCTCTGACAATTTGGAAAGAGGCTCTGGACAAGATTACTCCTCAGGTAGAGGTTAAGAGCCGTCGTATCGGTGGTGCTACTTTCCAGGTTCCTACTGAAATCCGTCCCGACCGTAAGGAGAGCGTTTCTATGAAGAATATGATTGCCTTCGCTCGTAAGCGTGGTGGTAAGACCATGGCTGACAAGTTGGCTTCTGAGATCATGGATGCTTACAACGAGCAGGGTGGTGCTTTCAAGCGTAAGGAGGATATGCATCGTATGGCTGAGGCTAACCGTGCATTCGCACACTTCCGCTTCTAATCACAAAAGATTCATTTCAAGATAACAAAAAATGGCAAAACAAGATCTTCACTTGACCCGTAACTTCGGTATCATGGCTCACATCGATGCCGGTAAGACTACTACTTCAGAGCGTATTCTGTTCTACACGGGTAAGACTCATAAGATTGGTGAGGTGCACGAAGGTGCTGCCACCATGGACTGGATGGAGCAGGAGCAGGAGCGTGGTATTACTATCACCTCTGCTGCTACAACTGCTTACTGGAACTACAATGGTAACAAGTATAAGTTCAACCTGATTGATACTCCGGGACACGTTGACTTTACCGCTGAGGTAGAGCGTTCTCTGCGTGTATTGGACGGTGCCGTTGCTGCTTACTGTGCTGTAGGTGGTGTTGAGCCCCAGTCAGAGACCGTATGGCGTCAGGCTGACAAGTATAATGTTCCCCGTATGGGTTATGTAAACAAGATGGACCGTTCTGGTGCAGACTTCTTCGAGGTTGTTCGCCAGATGAAGGAAGTTTTGGGTGCTACTCCTGCTGTATTGGCAGTTCCCATCGGTGCAGAAGAGAACTTCAAGGGTATCGTTGACCTGCTGAAGATGAAGGCTATCCTGTGGCACGATGAGACCATGGGTGCTGAATATGATGTTGAGGAGATTCCCGCTGATATGGTAGACGAGTGCAACGAGTGGCGTAACAAGCTGGTTGAGCAGGCTGCTGAGCAGGATGAGGCCTTGATGGAGAAGTTCTTCGAGGATCCCGATAGCATCACAGAGGAAGAGATTATCGCTGCTATCCGTAAGGGTACACTGAATCTGACTCTGACTCCTATGACTTGCGGTTCTTCATTCAAGAACAAGGGTGTACAGACTTTGCTTGACTATGTTTGTATGTTCCTTCCCTCTCCTCTGGATACTCCCGTTATCAAGGGTACTAACCCTGAGACTGGTGAAGAGGAGGATCGTACTCCCAGCGAGGATGATCACACTGCAGCTCTCGCATTTAAGATTGCAACAGACCCCTATGTTGGTCGTCTGACTTTCTTCCGCGTATACTCTGGTAAGATCGAGGCTGGTTCTTACGTTTACAATGTTCGTTCTGGTAAGAAGGAGCGTGTAAGCCGTATCTTCCAGATGCACTCAAACCACCAGAACCCCGTAGAGGTAATTGGCGCTGGTGATATTGGTGCCGGTGTAGGTTTCAAGGATATCCGTACTGGTGATACCTTGGTTGACGACGATGCACATCCTCTGCAGCTGGAGTCTATGGACTTCCCCGATCCCGTTATCGGTATCGCAGTAGAGCCCAAGACTCAGAAGGACCTCGACAAGCTGTCTAACGGTTTGGCTAAGTTGGCCGAGGAGGATCCTACCTTCACCGTTAGAACTGACGAGCAGAGCGGTCAGACCGTTATCAGCGGTATGGGTGAGCTCCACTTGGATATCATCATCGACCGTCTGAAGCGTGAGTTCAAGGTTGAGTGTAACCAGGGTAAGCCCCAGGTGAACTATAAGGAGGCTATTACTACTACTGTTAACCACCGTGAGGTTTACAAGAAGCAGTCTGGTGGTCGTGGTAAGTTCGCAGATATCATCGTTAACGTTGGTCCTATCGACGAGGATTACAAGGAAGGCGGTCTGCAGTTTATCAACAGCGTAACCGGTGGTAATATTCCTAAGGAGTTCATCCCCTCAGTTCAGAAGGGCTTTGAGGCTGCTATGAAGAATGGTGTACTGGGCGGCTTCCCCATGGATAGCCTGAAGGTTGAGTTGCAGGATGGTAGCTTCCACCCCGTTGACTCTGACCAGTTGTCATTCGAATTGGCTGCTCAGATGGCTTACAAGGCATGCTGCGCTAAGGCTAAGCCTGTCCTGATGGAGCCCATCATGAGACTGGAAGTTGTTACTCCCGAGGAGAACATGGGTGATGTAATCGGTGACTTGAACAAGCGTCGTGGTCAGGTTGAGGGTATGGATACCACTCGTTCCGGTGCCCGCCTCGTTAAGGCTATGGTTCCCCTGGCTGAGATGTTCGGTTACGTAACTGCATTGCGTACCATTACCTCTGGTCGTGCTACAAGTTCAATGACCTATGATCACCACGCTCCTGTAAGCAGCAGCATTGCTAAGGCTGTACTGGAGGAGATCAAGGGTCGCGTAGACCTTGTGTAACTAAATTATCTAGCCAGGCTAGTCCTTCTAGCCCGGCTAGCTAATATAAACAGCGCTGCTGAGCAAATGACTCTTTAGCGGCACTATTAACAATCAATATTTATAATTAAACAAAACAATTATGAGTCAGAAAATTAGAATTAAGCTGAAGTCTTACGATCACAACTTGGTTGACAAGTCTGCTGAGAAGATTGTTAAGACAGTGAAGGTAACAGGTGCTATCGTTAGCGGTCCTATACCCCTTCCCACCCGTAAGAGAATCTTTACTGTAAACCGTTCTACCTTCGTTAACAAGAAGAGCCGTGAGCAGTTCGAGTTGAGCTCTTACAAGCGTTTGATTGATATCTACAGCTCTACAGAGAAGACTGTTGATGCCTTGATGAAGCTGGAACTTCCCAGTGGTGTTGAGGTTGAGATTAAGGTGTAATCTCTCAAATTAGCTATTATACATGCCGCGCTGTGGTCCTGGGACCATGGCGCGACTTTTTTTGCTAGGTAGTTTGGGCTAGTTCTAACTAGTTCTAACTAGTTTTAGCTAGTCTGACTAGTTCTAACTAGTTTTGCTAGCTGTGCTAGCCAATCCTCTTCTTTTATCATAAATAATGTTAAAAATATTTGCGTGGAATAAAAAAAATATCTAACTTTGCAGTCGCAAAAGGCAAAGTTGCGCTGGTTTCGACTATTCAACTTGCTGAAATGGAAGGCTTTAGCCCCTTTAAGGAGGGAGTTTAAGGGTTGCCATTATGCGCGTGTAAAAAAGAATGAAGTTATATTTATACATTATTAATATTATTAATTAGAAATGCCAGGATTAATTGGAAAGAAAATCGGAATGACTTCCGTGTTCAGTGCCGAGGGTAAGAATGTACCATGCACTGTTATCGAATTGGGTCCTTGTGTTGTTACTCAGATCA